>OHBF01000840.1_pt1 | contig 16878 bp, 14 predicted proteins | sample 1577301 | NCBI WGS metagenome assembly OHBF01 (sample SAMEA3879575, study PRJEB24766) | human gut metagenome | biome: human-associated habitat; feature: feces | place: USA | collected 1985/1987
AAGGATATGGCCGCAGGGCCATAAAATCCGACTGAATGAAAAAACGGCAGAGATGGGAGTGTAAAATAAAGTGTGTAAGTTACCGGTAACCAAACTTACGCACTTTATTTTTATGTGGAAGTGCGATACACTAAATGAAAGGAATAGAAAGGATTATGAGTACAGCACTTATGTCACCAAGGAAAAACAAACGGAGCAATGCCAGCATGGCGATTGCTAAAGCGATTATTGATGAATATCAGCCGACTAACGCAGAGGAGATGCAGAATGCCCTCAAGGACATCTTTGGCCCGATGTTCGAAGCAATGCTTCAAGGCGAAATGGACTCACATTTGGGATATGAGTCCAACGATCATGGTTATAAAAATACGGATAACCGCCGTAATGGATATCTCCACAAGAATGTTAAGACTTCTTACGGCGAGATACCAGTCGATGTCCCCAGAGACCGGGATGCATCCTTTGAACCGCAGGCAATTCCAAAACGTACAAGAGATGTCAGCGGTATCGAGGACAAGGTGCTTGCCATGTATGCACGAGGTATGAGTGACCGTGATATTGCTGATACGATTGAAGATATTTATGGCTTCGAGATTTCTCATGATACCATATCCAACATCACAGACAGAGTGATTGAGACTGTGGAGGAATGGCAGAACCGGCCTCTTAAGAAGTTCTATACGTTTCTCTTTGTAGACTGTCTGTATGTTAACATCCGCAAAGAAAATGAGACTAAGAGCTGTGCAGTTTATGTCATCCTAGGCTATGATGTCAATGGTGCCAAAGACATCCTTGGGCTTTGGATTGGCGATGCAGAAGGCAAGCATTACTGGATGCAGATTTTTGATGAAATAAAAGCACGCGGTGTGGAGGACGTACTGTTTATCAGCATGGACGGCGTATCCGGGCTGGAGGAAGGCGCCAGATCCATCTTCAAGGATGTTGTAGTGCAGCGCTGTATTGTGCACCTGATCCGGAGCTCGGTCCGCTATATCCCCTCGAAGGAATATAAGAAGTATACGGCACAGTTAAAGAAAGTATACGGAGCAGCCAGTCTGAAAGCAGCAGAAAGTGAATTTGAACGTTTTAAGCAGTCGTGGAGTCAGTATCTAGGAGCAGTTGATGTCTGGGTGCGTAACTGGTCACACGTAGAGCAGCTTTTCAATTATGGAAGTGCCGTACGCAAAGTCATGTATACTACTAATGCGATTGAAGCAGTTAACTCAAGTTTCAGGAAGGTCACTAAAAAGGGGGCCTTCCCCAGTGAAGAAGCGGTACATAAAGCGTTATATTTGCGCATTACAGAACTTTATAAGAAATGGAACGGCCGCCCGGTTTCGAACTGGGCGATGGTCAGGAATCAGCTGATTATGGATGACCAGATGCAAGCACGCATCATGAAGTATGAAGCATACTAAACGTTACAGGAGGACAGCTATGGATTATTATGATTATTTTGCTGAAGCAGAACATGAGCCGGGTGAGGTCAGCATGGATGAGTTTATAGCTGAAGCCATGCGAAATGACTTGAAATTTAAGACACTAGCGGAAGAACTCCATTATCAACGGACATCAAGGATTACCCTAAAAAATGAGTTATTGACTTGCTATGAATTCCTCAAGCAACAGGACCTGCTCTGGCGATATGAGGCTTATCGAAACGGGGAAGAACTTCCATTCGATTAGACGAACAATCGGCGGTCTTAATTGACCGCCGATAAAAAATCAAAAAAATTTACACACTTTACTTGACAAACCCTTCTGTTTCCTTCCAGATCTGCTGTACCTCCTCTTCTGGAAGCTGTAATTTCCTTGCGGTTTCGCCTATGGTCATCCCCTGTCTCAGAAGCTTGATAATCTGGATTACTTCGGCACGGCCTTGCTGCATTCCTTGCTGTACGCCTTGCTGTACGCCTTGTTGTATCCCTTGTTTCAGTCCCTGCTTTATCAGCCGGTCTGACTCCAGCTCTAATACTTTTCCACCCATAACATCACCAAATCCTTTCCTGGCTTTTTTTCGTTTTCTCAGAATATAATCTGCTATTCTTATGATTAACTCGATCAGGTCACGGTATTCTTTTTCTTTTCCTATTTCCAGGAATTCTTTCTCCAGGCGTTCTTCGATTTCTCTGTATTCTTCCAGCATCTTGTTTAACTCTTGGTTTCCTGTTTCCAAGTCTGCCTTCTCATACCTCATGATATAAAAGGGCAGAAGGAAAAACAACCGTTTCTCTAAGATTTCTTCTTTTGTATAATGTCCGACGTACACTGCCGGGACTTTGTATTCCCAGGTTTCTCCTTCGGGTGCCACTACTTCTATGGTCAGCTTTTCGGTTTTTTTGTTTCCCCTCAGGTACAGGATACTGGAATGGGGAAGATACATCCGATATTTCCCTTCTTCTTTTTCCATGGTCTCAAGCCCAATGGAAAAGTCATACTCTATCATGCGTACCACCATCTCACTGTCCTGGGTGCTCTGGCACTCCAAATGGTATATTTTTTCTGCAATCAGAAGCTGGGAATCTGTGATGATCTCTCCCTGTTTTGTCTGATGCTCATTTCTCCTTTGTATGATTTCTATGTCTTCAGGGTACGATGTACCAAAGATTTCGTTGATCAGGGGAACGGCCAGTTCCGGCATCTTCTCCAGCATCGTGCGGAAGACATCGTCAAATATTGTATTGTTTGTAATATTCGCCATGAAACATATCTCTCTTGCTTTTTATCTTGCTATGTAGTCTTGTCTCATGTACTTTCGTGATCTTATCTTTTGTGAAATGGCATCAGTTTGTGCGGTATCATCTCCTTCCCGTTTTGAAAAAGTGAATGGAATATTTTGTTACTTAATATTATATAGGAAGCAAAGAGAAGACACAACATTCTTCTTTGCTAAAGCTCCCGAAAGATTGACAGAATTATGGAAGAGGATTAGAATATATTCCTATCTTTGACAGTTGAGAAATGAAAAAATCGCTGTGTCCCTTGGTTTCATTGGGGTTCAGCGATTTTTGGCGTCGTTTTAAACTATAGTATTTTATTCTCGACCCTTACTTTTTTTCTGAATATTTTTCATCTGACTCTTTGTGATGAATTTATAATCCGTTTCAAAACCACAAGCATCATGTAATGCATCTGTCAGCTTATCCCGTTTGTAAAGTGGAATAAAACCTTGTTCTTGTATATCGGCGAAGTTCATAGTTCTTAATTTATCTAAGAGTGTCTCACAACTGAAGACATCTCCTAAGTCTTTTTCAAGATAACGATAGATTACTAATGCGAGGAAGCAGATAAGAAAATGTGCTTTTATGCGTATATCATCATGAAGGAATACAGGTCTTGCCTCAAAATCGGTTTTCATGATACGGAAGTATTCCTCGATTTCCCAACGGCCTTCGCTGACTTTTAAAATGTCCTTCACATCATCATCTAACAGATCCGTAGTTACAGCATATATTCCGTCATACAATGCTTCCAGCTCAATCTTTTCTGTATCCAGATAGTTATGGATTTTTGCGATTTCTCCATCCTCAGTTGCCGCAACTTTTCCAATAAAGCGGGCAGGGTCGTTTGGATTTTTACGCTCTTTTTTTATATTTCCGGTCTGAAGCATTTTTTCGGCACGTTCTACCTGGGCTTCTCTTATAGATTTCTGATACCGTGCGTATTTCGGTGAATAGGTTACGATGAGCCGTTGATGCAAGGTATGAGGTGTGTAAGGTTCATCTTTATAATACAATCCGTTATCATCATCTGGGATTTCTGAAAGATTGACAGGGGTGTCATCCGACACGCGCTTAAATCCGTTTTTATCTAAAGCCCACTTCTTATCCTCTTTATTTAACTTTTTAATAGACTGCGTGACGATAAAAGCCCGCTCCCCTGCATGGTTTATTCGTTTGATTGATTCTGAACCAAGACCTGCATCACTACAATAAATAAATTTGGTACAGCCGAAATCCTGAAGTACTTTTGTCTCTAATGGTCTCAGGGAAGTTTGTTCATTTGCGTTTCCTGGGAATAGTGAAAAAGCAAGTGGAATACCATCTCCATCCATGAACATTCCCATTTGGATGATTGGATTTGGGCGATGTTCTTTGCTTTTTCCGTACTTCTTGTCACCGTCTTCCTGTTCAATCTCAAAATAGTAATTCGTACAATCATAGTAGAGGATCTTATCATTTCTTTTTCCTAGAAGATGGCTGTTTTTATATACTTCTGATTGGATAAAATCAGCTTCATTTCCAAGAACATCTAAGGAACGATATAGGTCGTGCAATTGATAAGAAGGTTTTTCTAAAAACTCAGAAGCGATCTTGTAAGAAGAACGTTTACTGGTTGGATCAAGTATCCTTGCATAAATAAGATCCGAAAGGATTGCATTAATGTCGTATTTGAATTTATATTTATCTCTTAATTTCCGGCATGTCTTATCAAGCTGAAGTCGATAATAATAGGCTTGTGGGAAAAGATACCCACCACGATAAAGAACCTGTTGGTTGTAATCAAGTTTCTGATCAGAGTGGAAAGTGATAGGAACAGCTTTTGCTTGTTGTTCTTTTTTATATTTTATAGTTTCCAAACGTGCCTCTTCTTTTGCCCATTTCATAACGTCATCACGAGTCGGTCCATGCTCGATGAAAAGTTCTTTGAGTGTTCCAAGCTTTCGTACATTAACAGAAGTACTTTTTCCTTTATTGTTAATGTAACTTTTTGCGATATAAAAGGATTCAGAATTTTTTGATTTTGACGTAGTTACTTTCATGGCAAATCCCTCCTGGATATAGTATATCATACACTACATAATATCGCTGGATAATACTATAAAATAAAACAGAAAATTTGACACAAAAAAAGCAGGTATTATGAGGCCTGCAAGCATTTTTTTCAATATTCAACTGTCAAACTCCCGTGGAGATTCTGCTTTAGAGTGAAATTGGACAAAGCAAATGTGTTAATAGGATAAAAAGAAATAGACAGTCAGTACACACCTATGGTACAATGAGACAACAAAAATATCAGGTGTGCCCGATATTCGGAAGACTGCCAAAAAAGGTTCTTACAATGTAGAAGAGCCTTTTTTGGCAGTCTTTTGTTTCATAGGAAAGTGCGTCCCATGGAACAGGAACGCCGGTAAAAGGAGAATAGTATGTATTTAATGGTTGATAATTATGATTCTTTTGTGTATAACCTTGCCTGCTATTTGCAGGAATGTGGAGAACAGGTGGAATTAGTAAGAAATGATAAGATTACAGCAAAAGAAATAGAAAGAATGTTGGAGACGGGAAATTTGGAAGGGGTAGTGATTTCTCCTGGTCCTAAAAGTCCAAAAGACTGTGGAAACTGCGGGGAGATTGTGGAAAAGCTGGCTGGAAAAGTCCCTGTTTTGGGGATATGTCTGGGACATCAGATTATAGGACATGTATTTGGAGCAGAGATTCATAAAGGGGAGCGACCCATGCATGGAAAAGTTACGAAGATTGTCACCAATGGGAATGGGCTTTTTGAAGGGCTGCCAACTGCCTATGAAGTAACCAGATATCATTCGCTGGTTGTAGGAAATGAAAATTTCCCTGAGATTCTTGAAGTGGATGCCAGCACAGAAGACGGGGTAATTATGGGAATTCATCATAAAGAATTTCCAATCTATGGCGTGCAGTTTCATCCGGAGGCTGTGCTTACCCAGTATGGACATGAATTGCTGGAGAATTTTGTAAAAATAAGTAAGGAATGGTGGAACAGACATGAAAACCAAAGTAAGTAAACTGGATTTTTATAAAAAAGCAGAGGATATTTTTGAATGCTACAAAAATGAGCCCATGGCGGTTTTTCTGGACTCTTCTTTGGAAAACCAACTGGGACGGTATTCTGTGATTGGTTTAAAACCATATTTGATTTTAAAAGAAGAAGACGGTACTTTTTTTGAAAATGGAGTACAAAGCCAGGGAACCCTGGAGGCAGCGTTAAAGGAATATCTGAATCAATACAAAGAGGAAAATCCCACGTCTTTGCCTCTGATTTCCGGGGCTGTGGGATATTTTTCCTATGACTATGGGAGAAAATTTGAAAAGATAGAGAGCCGCCACGGGAAAAAATTAAATATGCCGGAGGCGCTGTTTGTGTTTTATGATTTTTTTATTATAGAAGACAAATTAGAGAAGGCGTTGTACCTTACAGCACGGGGAGAAACAGAGGATGCAGACAGCGGCATGCAGCGTCTGGAGGAGGAAATCAGAAGCTGCAGGACAGCAGAAAAGCCGGATAAGCATGGAAATCTGGCTTCTTTTGTTCGTAATTTTTCCAAGGAAGATTATAAGCAGGCCATTGACCAGATGATTTCTTATATTGTAGAAGGGGATATTTACATTGCGAATATGACGCAACAGCTTACCATAAACAGCAAAAAAGAGCCTTATTTAAGAACTTATAATCCGGCGCCTTTTGGGGGATTTTTCCAGTGTGGAGATTTCCAGATTGTAAGCGCTTCTCCTGAGCGGTTTATGCAGGTAAAGGATGGAAACATTGAAACCAGACCCATTAAGGGAACCAGGAAAAGAGGAGAGACCGAAGAGGAGGATGCGCGCCTGAAGGAAGAACTTAGAAATTCCTCAAAGGATCGCAGTGAGCTGTTAATGATTGTGGATTTGGAGAGAAATGATCTGAACCATATCTGTGAACCGGGAAGTGTGTGTGTTACAGAACATTTTGCAGTAGAGACTTATGCTACTGTTTTTCATCTGGTAACTACCATTGTAGGGAAACTGCGTCAGGGACTTAGCGCGGTAGACTTGATACCCGCAGCATTTCCGGGGGGCTCTATTACCGGAGCTCCTAAGATACGGGCCATGGAGATTATTGATGAGTTGGAACATGACAGACGGAATTTGTACACAGGCTCTATGGGGTATTTTTCCTTTGACGGGAATTGTGACTTTAACATTGTGATTCGGACAGCAGTACATCAGGATGGCGCCTATCATCTTGGCGTTGGAGGGGGCATTACCTGTGAATCAGATTTGGAATTTGAATATGAGGAAACCCTGCAGAAAGCCAGGGCAGTTCTGGAAGCACTTTGGGAGGAAGAATAGATGATTCAGGAAGATGACGGATATTTTTTTGGACTGGGAGCATTTGAAACCATTGCTGTGGAGAATGGAACTCCGGTACTCCTTGAGAAACATTATGCAAGACTTTATCAGGCAGCGGTATTTCTGGGACTCTCCCTTTGCAAAGAGCAGATTGAAGAGGAGGTAGGGAAGGCTCTTGAAAAACCTGAAATGCAGACCGGAAGAAACGTGATGAAAATCACAGTCTCTCAGAAAAATTTAATGGTAACAACCAGGGAAAATACATACCAAACGGCAGATTATGAGAAGGGGTTTACAGCAGCGTATGCAAAGACACGCAGAAATGAAACCTCACCCTTTACTTATCATAAAACCTTTAATTATGGAGACTGTATTTTGGAAAAGAGAAAAGCAAAAGAAGCGGGAATTCAGGAGCCGGTTTTTTTAAATACAAAAGGGGAAATAGCAGAGGGAGCCACCACCAATATTTTCTTTGTGCAAAAAGGGAAGCTTCTGGCGCCGCCCCTTGGGTGCGGTATGCTTCCGGGAATTTTGCGGCAGTATTTGTATGAAACCTATGAAATACAGGAGCAGATTTTGCTTCCGGAAATGGTGGAGACTTTTGATGAAATGTTTGTGACAAACTCTCTGCTTGGGATTATGCCTGTGAGACAACTGGAAGATTTTGTATTTCCGGGTATGGAGGTGGGAAGAAAACTGCTGAAGGAGTATTGCAAAGAATTCTTTTTTGCATAGTACGTGCATACACTTGGGTAGAGCGTATCAGATGAGCTGTTTATTATCTGTAGCTGCGGGGAGGGAATGTCATGTATGAAACATTAACGCAGCAGGAAGTATGTGATGCTTTAGGTACAAATGAGAAAAATGGTTTATCAGATGCACAGGCCAGAGAGCGGTTGAAACAGGATGGCACAAATACCCTGAAGAAAACAAAAGAACATACTGTCTGGGATATGATTCAGGAACAGTTAAATGATCCAATGATTTTCATTTTGTTTCTGGCTGCTTCTATTTCTATTTTGCTTCGTGAATTTAGCGATACAGCAATTATTCTGGCTGTCATTACCTTAAATACCACTGTTGGGGTGATACAGGAGGGTAAGGCTAAGAAAGCCATGGAAGCCTTAAAGAATATGACAGCTCCCACAGCCATTGTAAAACGAAATGGAGCTTATGAGAAAATTCCGGCAGACCAATTGGTAAAGGGAGATATTGTGAAATTAAAAGCCGGAAATCAGGTTCCGGCAGACTTGCGGCTGCTTCAGGTTCAGGGGCTTTCTGTCAATGAATCTGCCCTTACAGGAGAATCTCTGCCTGTGGCAAAAAATGCAAGACCACTGGAGGCCGGACTGCCCATGGCAGAAAAGAAAAATATGGCATATATGTCTACAGAGATTATGAAGGGCAGTGCAGAAGGCGTGGTTACAGCTACCGGAATGGACACGGAGCTTGGGAAAATTGCAGATATGATGGGAGAGCACCAGGGAGAATTAACGCCTCTTCAGAAACGTCTGGGAGACCTGGGGAAATTGCTGAGTGTAGCTGCAGTTGTATTGTGTGTGTCTTTATTCCTTTTGGGGCTTTTCCAACACCGGAATCTTCTGCAAATGCTCCTTTTGGCAATCTCTCTGGCAGTGGCAGCCATTCCAGAGGGACTTCCGGCAGTTGTGACCATTGTGTTAGCTCTTGGTGTTGCCAGAATGGTAAAGGTAAACACCATTATCCGCAAATTACCCGCAGTAGAAACACTGGGATGTGTTGGCGTTGTCTGTTCCGATAAAACAGGGACTCTTACAGAAAATAAAATGAAGGTAACCCAGCTTTATGGAAATGACACCATACTGCCGGTTTCCAAGGTAAGAAAAAGGGAGTGTCCAAGGCTGGCGCAGGGATTCCTTTTGTGTAATAACAGTGTTTTGGGAAAACAGGAAATCGGCGATGCTACAGAACTTGCCCTCCTTCATATGGGAAAAGAACTGGGATATGACAAAGAACAGTTGGCGTGGCAGTATCCAAGAGTCATGGAAATTCCTTTTGAATCTGAAAAAAAATATATGGCGACCGTACATAAAGATAGCGGACATGAGACAGTCTATGTAAAAGGCGCCTGTGATTATATTTTAGAGCGCTGTACTTATGTGCAGAAAAAAGACCATACAGAACCCATGCCCCAGGCTGCCAAAATGAAAATCCGCATGGCAATGGAAACTATGGCAAGGGATGGACTTCGGGTGCTTGCTCTTGGATATCGCGAGCGGGTTACTGGACATTCAGAAGAGGAGCTTACCAATCATCTGGTTTTTGCAGGAATGGCAGGGATGATTGACCCGCCTAAGAAAAAGGTAGCGCAGTCTGTAAAAACCTTGAAAAAAGCAGGCGTTCAGGTGGTGATGATTACCGGAGATTATAAGGATACTGCCTTTGCAGTTGCCAGGAAGATAGGGATTGCAGATTCTATAGAACAATGTATGACAGGCAGGGAACTGGAGGAAATCAGTGATGCGGCTTTTGCCAGACGTATGAAGAACATTCGGGTTTTTGCCAGAGTAACACCGGCTCATAAGGTGCGTATTGTTCAAAGATTCAAGGCAAATGGAAAAATTGTGGCTATGACCGGGGACGGGGTAAATGATGCGCCTTCTCTTCAGACAGCAGATATTGGAATTGCCATGGGAAGAAACGGAACAGACGTGGCAAAAAATGCAGCCGATATGATTCTCACAGATGATGATTTTTCTACCATTGAAAAAGCCATGGCAGAGGGCAGGGGCATTTATGTGAACATTAAAAAATCCATTCTTTTCCTGCTTTCCTCTAACTTTGGAGAGATGATTACCATGTTCCTGGCAGTGCTTTTGGGGCTGCCATCTCCTTTGAAAGCTAGTCATATTCTGTGGGTAAATCTGATTACAGATTCCCTTCCGGCGCTGGCGCTGGGGGTGGATAAAAATAACACAGAAATCTTAATGAAGAAAAAGCCAAGAGAGCCAGAAGAAGGACTGTTTGCTCATGGGGGATGGATGTTTACTGTTTTTTACGGGATTTTGATTGCCGGGCTTACTTTATATGCATTTCATCTGGGCGGGCAGACCTATGCGTTTACTGTTCTTGGGGTTTCCCAGCTTTTTCATGCCATAGGTATGCGGGACAGAGACTGTTCTGTGTTTCGGATGAATCACCTGGAAAATCCATTGATGATTCTGGCCTTCTGCCTGGGGCTTGGGCTTCAGATTATGGTAACGGAAATCCCTTATTTTGTGTCACTTTTCCATACAGCAAGACTTACCTTTGGGGAATGGAAGCTGTTACTCTGCATTTCAGCAGTACCTCTTCTCATGCATGAACTTTTATTGATACCGCGAAGGATTTTCGGAACAAGAAAAAACCAGTAAGAGAGTAAAATGCAAGAAGAGTGTGAAAAAGTTGCATATCAAAATAGGAAAAGGATATTTAAAAGAAGAAAATGCAGGAAATGCTTGACATAAAATCATATCTTGGAATACAATAGATTGCAACGAATAAAAAACCAGGAGGAAAGCCATGACACCGTACAGAGAACTCAGCAAAGAACAGTTACAGGCCATGAAAGCCGATTTAGAACAACAGTTTGAAGAAGTAAAAGCAAAAGGATTAAATCTGGATATGTCCAGAGGAAAACCATCTAAACAGCAGTTAGAGCTGGCTATGGATATGCTGGAAGAATTGAAAAGTACAGATAAATTAAAAAGTGAAGCAGGAGTTGACTGCCGTAATTATGGCCTTCTGGATGGTATTCCGGAAGCAAGACGCCTGTTAGGAGAGATGACAGAAGTAACTCCGGATAATATTGTGATTTTTGGAAATTCCAGTTTAAATGTCATGTTTGATACAATATCCCGTTCTATGACTCATGGTGTATGTGGAAGCACTCCATGGTGCAAGCTGGATAAGGTAAAATTTCTGTGTCCTGTTCCGGGATATGACAGACATTTTAGAATTACAGAGTATTTTGGAATTGAAATGATTAATGTTCCCATGACTGCAGAGGGACCGGATATGGATATGGTGGAAGAACTGGTAAGTTCTGACCCTGCCATTAAGGGAATCTGGTGTGTGCCGAAATACTCTAATCCACAGGGCATTACCTATTCCGCAGAAACAGTAAAACGATTTGCAAGATTGAAACCAGCGGCAGAGGATTTCCGCATTTATTGGGATAACGCTTATTGTATTCATCATCTCTATGATGATAAACAGGACTTTCTCCTTGAAATTCTGGATGAATGTGAAAAGGCAGGAAACCCTGATTTAGCCTACAAATTTGTGTCTACTTCTAAAGTAAGCTTTCCGGGTTCCGGTATTGCGGCGGTTGCAGCATCCACCAGAAACCTGGATGATGTGAGAAAACACATGGCAGTACAGACCATTGGCCATGACAAAATTAATCAGCTTCGTCATGTGCGCTTCTTTGGCGGTATTGTGGGCATGCATAAGCATATGAAGAAACATGCAGACATCCTCCGTCCGAAATTTGAAATGGTGGAGCATACTCTGGAAAAAGAACTGGGCGGCGCAGAAATCGGCACCTGGACAAAACCAAATGGAGGTTACTTTATTTCCTTTGATGCACTGGACGGATGTGCAAAGAAAATCGTGGCAAAGGCGGCCCAGGCAGGGGTAAAAATGACAGAAGCCGGCGCTACTTACCCATATGGTATTGACCCCCATGACAGCAATATCCGTATTGCCCCAAGTTTCCCAACCGTAGAGGAATTAAAGACAGCAACAGAAATTTTTGTGCTGAGTGTGAAGCTGGTAAGCATTGAAAAGCTGTTACAGGAAAACTAAAGAAGAAAAGCAGCGATTTATACTGAGAGAGGGACTGTGGTACGAAGTGCAGCAGTCTCTTTCTTTATGGAAAAAAGTGTGGTACAATAATCACACGTTGTGGGATAAATAAGAAATCAGGAAATCTCACAGCCAGGTAACATATTAACACAAAGCAATAAGGGGAAATGTATATGGCAAAAAAGAAATCTAAGAAGGGAAAAAACAAGAAAGCGAAGAAAATTGTTCTGGGAGTGTTAGTTGCATACGTGCTGATTCTGGCGCTGGTATATGCCGGAGGCGTGTTTTACTATTCTAAACACTTTTATTCCGGCTCTAAGATTAATGGATTTGACTGCGCTGGCAAGACGGTGAAGGAAGTGGAAAAGGACATTAAGAGTCAGATTGCTTCCTATGAACTGGTGATTCAGGAGCGGGAGGACAAGACAGAGACCATCAGTGCGGCAAAGATTGGTATGGAGTATGTGGATGATGGGAAGATTAAGGAATTAAAGAAACAGCAGAATCCGTTTACCTGGTTTCTTTCTTTTGCTCATGCCAAAGATTATACCATGTCTGCAACGACAACCTATGATGAAGCAGCGGTAAATGCGGCAGTGGACCAGTTAACAGCAGTTCAGGAAGAAAATATGGTGAAACCTGCCAATGCCCATTTGGAAGTAACAGAAAATGGATACGAAATTATCCCGGAAACCGTGGGAACGGAACTGGACAAGGAAAAAGTAAAAGCAACCGTAAAGGATGCTATAGCAAAAGGAGCATCCAAGGTGAATCTGGAGGAAGCAGGATGCTATACCAGTCCGGAGGTTGTAAGTACAGATGAAAATCTGGTGAAGCAGCGCGACCAGGGAAATGCATTTTTAAACGTAACGGTTACCATTGATTTTGCGGACAGGCAGGAAATCGTGGATAAAGAAGTTATGAAAGACTGGCTTGTTGTCAATGAAGAAGGGAATATTGACCTGAGCCATGAGAAAGCGAAAGCTTATGTACAGGAATTAAAGTATGAATATGATACCTTTGGGACATCCAGACCATTTACTACAGCAGATGGACAAAATATTACCGTTTCTGGCGGTGATTATGGATGGGTCATTGCGCCAAATGATACCACCACCAAGATTCTGGATGCAATTAAAAGCGGACAGTCTCAAACCATTACACCGGAATATACATACACTGCATACCGCAGGGAAAAAGATGAGATTGGAGATACTTATGTGGAAATCAGCCTTTCCAAACAGCATATGTGGTTCTTCAAGGACGGACAGCTTCTGGTATCTACAGATGTTGTAACAGGAAATCACAATAAAGGCTGGGATACTCACACAGGTGTTTATGCCATTATGTATAAAGAAAGAGACGCTACTCTGGTTGGTGAGGGATATAACTCTCATGTAAATTATTGGATGCCGTTTTATGCTAACACAGGTATTCATGACGCCACCTGGAGAAATAGTTTTGGCGGTTCCATTTATATGAATGATGGTTCTCATGGCTGCGTGAATACACCGTATGAGAATGCAGAGAAAATTTATAACAACATAGAAAAAGGTGTGCCGGTTGTGGTATACAATTAGAAGAAAACCTTTGAAAAGGAGAACAATATCAATATGAATATAGTAGTTTTGGCAGGAGGAAACAGCACAGAAAGGGAGGTTTCCATTTCATCAGGTCAGGGAGTTTGTCAGGCATTAAGAGAAAGAAATCACAAGGCAATTTTAGTAGATGCTTATTTTGGAAAAGAATCCATGGAAGGAGAACTTTTTTCAGACAAATATGATACAGAGCAGGCAGCAGCCTGGATGAGAAAACAGAGCAGCAACCTTGAAGAAGTTATGAAAACCAGAAAAGAGTTTTTCGGTCCTCATGTATTAGAAATCTGTCAGAAAGCAGATATTGTCTTTCTGGCTCTCCATGGGGCTAATGGAGAAGATGGAAAGGTACAGTCTGTGCTGGATTTAATGGGAATTAAATATACAGGCTGCGGACCTTTAAGCAGCGGAATGGCTATGGACAAAGGGATTACCAAAATGGTATTTGAAGCTAAAGGTGTTCCAACACCAAAGGGAATGACCCTGGAAAAAGGAGAGTGTAGCAGCTATTTATCCGATTATGGCATGGACTTTCCCGTTATTGTAAAACCTTGCTGCGGCGGTTCCAGTGTTGGGGTATGCATTGCCCACAACCAGCAGGAATACGGGGCAGCTCTTATGGAGGCGTTTTCTTACGAAAATCAGGTGGTGGTAGAGCAGTTTATTACAGGAAGAGAGTTTTCCGTAGCAGTTGTGGATGGAAAAGCATATCCGGTGATTGAGATTGCTCCATTGGAAGGCTTTTATGATTACAAAAATAAATACTCAGCAGGCTCCTGCGTGGAAACCTGTCCGGCAGATTTGTCTGCTTCTCTTACCAAAGAAATGCAGATGTATGCAGAAAAAGGTTACGAGGCTTTAAATCTCCAGGCATATGCAAGACTGGATTTCCTTATGGAAGAAGACGGAAGCATGTACTGTCTGGAAGCCAACACACTGCCTGGCATGACACCTACCAGCCTTATTCCACAGGAAGCCAGTGTGATTGGAATGAATTATCCACAGCTTTGTGAAAAACTTATTGAAGTTTCTCTGAAAAAATATCAGTAGGAGATCAAAAAGGGATTCAGGAGGAAAAGCAATGAAGAATCTGACACTTGAACATATTGCCAAAGCCTGTGAAGGGATTTATGTTGGACCAGAGGAGAAGAAACATCTGGAGGTCCAGAGCATTTTCACAGACAGCAGAAAAGCAGAAGAAGGCGGCTTATTTGTGCCTATTAAAGGTGCAAGGGCGGATGCCCATGATTTTATTGAGGATGTTATGGAAAAAGGCGCTCTGGCAACCTTATCAGAAAGAGACCTGGGCGGAAAGCCTTATCCCTACATTTTAGTAAAATCTTCTCTTCAGGCAGTGAAGGATATTGCAGAATATTATCTGGAACAGCTTAACATTCCAGTGGTTGGAATTACAGGAAGCGTGGGAAAGACAAGCACAAAGGAAATGATTGCAGCAGTTCTTTCCCGGAAATATAATACCTTAAAAACCCAGGGGAATTTTAATAATGAACTGGGACTGCCCCTGACGGTTTTCAGACTGAGACAGGAACATGAAATTGCAGTGCTGGAAATGGGAATCAGCGACTTTGGAGAAATGCACCGTCTGGCAAAAATAGCAAAACCGGACACCTGCGTAATTACCAATATCGGTCTGTGCCATTTGGAATTTTTGAAATCAAGAGACGGGATTTTAAAGGCAAAAACAGAGATTTTTGATTTCCTGAAGCCAACAGGACATGTTATCTTAAATGGTGATGATGATAAATTGGTCACAGTAGAAGAGGTAAAAGGCATAAAACCAATGTTCTTTGGAATTGAAAATAAAGGTGGAATTTGGGCAGATGAAATCAAACCAGAAGGGTTGAAAGGCATTTCCTGCTGTATTCACACAGAGAAGGGCAGCTTTTCTGTGTTGATTCCTATTCCGGGACATCATATGGTCTATAATGCTTTGGCAGGAACTGCTGTGGGACTGACCTATGGTCTGAATCTGGAGGAAATTAAGGCAGGAATTGAGAGTCTGCAGCCGGTAAGCGGAAGATTCCATATTATTGACACAGGGAAATATACCGTAGTGGATGACTGCTACAATGCCAACCCGGTTTCCATGAAAGCTTCGTTGGATGTACTCACAGACGCCCTGGGAAGAAAAGTGGCAATCCTGGGCGATATGGGAGAACTGGGAAAAGAAGAAGTGGAAATGCACCGGGAAGTAGGTGTGTATGCTGCTTCCAAAAATCTGGATTTGCTTATTTGCGTGGGAGAATTGTCCCAGTATATGGCAGAGGCGGCCAGACATGCAGCGCCTACAAAAAATATACTGCATTTTAAGACAAAAGAGGAATTGCTGCAGGAGCTTGGGGGAGTGCTGCAGGAAGGTGATACGGTTCTGGTAAAGGCATCCCATTTCATGGGATTTGAAGATGTGGTGAAGGGGCTGTGATTGAACATGTACATTTTCCACATATCAAAATTGAATTTGATGAGTTGTTTGATTCCTAAAATTTATTTCCTGGACATATAGAAGAGTTTTAAGAGAATGGGGCTGTCGAACTAATTTCTTAGTGCGACAGCCCTAGGTGATTAAAGGGCAGCCGGAGAATTTTCCAAAGTTTCTTCAATATATCTGTTTAATGACATCTGATGTGTTGTTGTATAGATGACAAGTCTTTTATGGAGGTCTGGAGAAATTCGGATGTTAAAACTTCCTTTGTAAGCAACTTCTGGTTCCTTTCCTTCTGATTTACAGGTTTCAAGATAATCATCAATAGCTCCATGAAAATCATCCAGAAGATCTTTCGCATTTTCTCCTTCGTAAGAAATAAGGGAACGAATCCCCATGACTTTACCATAGAAAATGCCATCTTCTTCTGAAAATTCAACACTGCCAAGATAGCCTTTATATTGGATCGTATTATTCATATGAGACCCTCCTGTTCTAGAATTTCTAACAACTGTTTAATCTGGTAAGCTTTTAATTCTTTTTGTGGGTGCGGTTTGTGAAGTAAAATGCTGCCATGTTCATCATTTGTGAATATGATACGGGAACCACTTGTTTTGCCCTTGTTTGAGCGAATATAGTCTAAATAATTAAGTAATGTTTCAGCATCATCAAAAGTTAAATCTTTCGGTTTTGATTTTAATCGTTGAATTAGTTTTTCCTTTTGTCCCATAGTCTATTCCTCCGTTATTTATAGTATACATCATAGTACGTAAAAGTGCAACTGAAAATAGTTGCAAATGGATATGAGAAACAACAGACTCTTTTTATTGTACGAAAGATGTAAAAAAAATTATATGTGCAAAGTGTATAGAGTAAAAGAATTTATACGGGTAAAACTATACAAGTGATATAATTTTTTCATCAAAAG
>OHBF01000851.1_pt1 | contig 16648 bp, 20 predicted proteins | sample 1577301 | NCBI WGS metagenome assembly OHBF01 (sample SAMEA3879575, study PRJEB24766) | human gut metagenome | biome: human-associated habitat; feature: feces | place: USA | collected 1985/1987
CAAGCAGTCCAACCGTATAAACCGGTTTTGCCGGATTACACCAGTTGTTTGAATTCATTGCAGCAAGGATCTGGCTTCCGATGCCTGTTCCGTTTCCTTTTCCGAGGAACTGGGCAATGACGATCGGAGTCTGCATCAAAGATGATGCAAAGATAACCGGGATTACTCCGGCAGTGTTTACACGAAGCGGAATATGTGTAGACTGTCCGCCGTATGTTTTTCTTCCCTGTACTTTTTTAGAATACTGTACCGCAATTCGTCTTTCTCCGCTCTGAAGAAGAACAACAAAGACTACTACTGCAAGAATTACCGCTAAAATAATCAATCCCGCAAGACCTGCCTGAGCAAGTTTCTTTCCACTCATGAATTTCTCGTAAAGTGTGTATAAATCACTCGGAACACGAGAAATAATATTGATCAGAAGAACGATAGAAATACCGTTTCCGACACCGTTTTCAGTGATGCGCTCACCGATCCACATCATAAAGGCACTTCCCGCCGTCAGTGTACATACGACAACTGCACAGCTTACGAAATTGTATTCTTCGAGAAGACCCTGTCGACCGAATCCAACTGCCATTGCAGTAGACTCAATAAGCGCCAGCGCAACTGTCACATAACGTGTAATTGCGGCAATCTTCTTTCTTCCTTCTTCTCCTTCTTTTTGCATCTCCTCTAATTTCGGAATTGCGATTGTGAGAAGCTGCATAATAATGGATGAAGTGATGTACGGTGTGATGCTCAATGCAAAAATGGAAAAGTTTGTAAACGAGCCTCCGGTGAACGCTTCAAAAAAGTTGAAAGCGTCCCCCGTCTGCTGTGCAAAAAATTCCTTGATAAATGTCGGATCTACCCCCGGAGTCGGAAGCTGTGATCCAAGTCTTACGATGACAAGCATTACGAACGTATAAAAAATTCGTTTTCTGATATCCTCAATCTGAAATGCTTTACGCACTGTCTTCAGCATTAGATCACCTCTGCTTTTCCACCAAGCGCTTCAATTTTCTCAGCAGCTTTTGCACTAAATGCATTTGCCTGAACTGTAAGCTTCTTAGTTAACTCTCCATTTCCAAGAATTTTAACTCCGTCTCTCGGGTTTTTCACGATACCGCTCTCGATCAGTGTTTCAACAGATACTGTAGCTCCGTCCTCGAATCTTTCGAGTTCGCTGATGTTGATACCTACGATCGTCTTAGAGTTTCTGCAAGTGAATCCTCTCTTCGGTATTCTTCTGTACAAAGGCATCTGACCGCCTTCGAATCCGGGTCTTGTAGCGCCGGAACGTGCTTTCTGTCCCTTATGGCCTTTACCGGCTGTCTTACCGTTTCCTGAACCATGTCCACGGCCTCTTCTGAAATTATCACTCTGTTTTGAACCGTCTGCCGGTCTTAAGTTTGATAAGTCCATGACGTTACCTCCTTATCTTTTTATGCCTCTTCTTCAACCTTAACTAAATGTCTAACCTGCTGTACCATACCTCTGGTAGCTGCATTGTCCGGCAGTACGACTGTCTTGCCGGTCTTCTTGAGACCAAGAGCCTCAACTGTTCTTTTATGCTTTGGTATGGCTCCGATTGTAGACTTTACTAACGTAACTTTTAAGTTTGCCATTTCAATCTTACCTCCTTATGCGATAGGATAGAATCTGTTATTCAACATTTTCTATCGTCTTAGCCCATGATCTCCTCGATCGATTTGCCGCGAAGTCTTGCAACATCTTCCGGAGACTTAACGTCTTTGAGTCCTTCGATCGTAGCAAGTACGACATTCTGTTTATTGTTTGATCCGAGAGATTTTGTACGAATATTTTTGATTCCCGCCATCTCGATCACGGCACGAGCCGGACCTCCGGCGATTACTCCTGTACCATCCGGAGCTTTTTTCAGAAGTACGGATGCACTTCCGAATTTTCCGAGTACATCGTGTGTGATACTTCCGTTCTCATCGAATGTGATCTCGATCATTTTCTTCATAGCGTCTTCTTTCCCTTTGCGGATCGCTTCCGGGATTTCAGTAGCTTTTCCCAAACCTGCACCAACATGACCATTGCCGTCTCCGACAACAACTAAAGCTGTAAATCTGAAGTTACGACCACCTTTAACAACTTTGGTAACACGTTTGATTGATACCACTTTTTCTAATAATTCCATCTGACTAGCATCAATGCGTTCCTGTCTCATCTGTGTTCTCCCTTCCTAGAAATTCAGCCCGGCTTCTCTTGCTGCGTCTGCCAGTGCTTTGATCTTACCCTGATAAATGAAGCCGCCTCTGTCGAATACAACTTCTGTAATACCTTTTTCTTTTGCTTTCTCGGCAATTACTTTTCCGAGGCATGCTGCTGCTTCAACGTTGTTTGTTTTCTCAAGTTCTGCTTTCACATCTTTCTGAAGAGTGGAAGCCGCAACCAGAGTATTTCCAACAGTGTCGTCGATGATCTGAGCATACATATGATTATTACTTCTAAAAACAGCTAAACGCGGTCTTTCAGCAGTGCCGCTGAAACGGTTGCGTAATTTCATGTGTTTTTTTCTACGAATTTCGCTTCTTGATTTCTTACTAACCATTTTCACACTCTCCTTATTTATTTCTTACCGGTCTTACCTACTTTACGTCTGATTACTTCGTCAGCATATTTAATACCTTTGCCCTTATATGGCTCCGGTCTTCTCTTATCTCTGATCTCAGCCGCATACTGTCCAACTTTTTCTTTGTCGATTCCTTTTACAGTGATCTTGTTCTGACCTTCCAGAACTGTCTCAACGCCTTCCGGATCGATCATCTCAACCGGATGAGAATATCCAAGGTTCAGTGTCAGTTTATTTCCTGATTTTGATGCTCTGTAACCTACACCGTTTACTTCAAGGACTTTCTGATATCCTTCTGTAACTCCGACAACCATGTTGTTGATCAGTGTTCTTGTCAAACCGTGAAGAGATTTCATTTTCTTGAGATCGTTCGGTCTTGTTACAGTTACTTCTTCGCCTTCAACCTTAATTTCCATTTCTGTCGGAAGCTCTCTTGTAAGAGTTCCTTTCGGACCTTTCACAGTCACTACATTGTTCTCTGCAACTTCTACAGTTACTCCTGCAGGAATTGCAACCGGCAGTCTTCCTATACGTGACATACCCTATTCCTCCTTAACTTAGATTTTCGGAGGAGCTGCTTTGGCTCCTCTGTTTTCAGTTACAATTGTCTATGTTTTACACAGAATATCTCGGTGTTCCGTGCGCCTAGGCTCGAAAATACCTCGCCAACGCTTGGGAACGCTTAACGAGGTCTCCCACGAGTTTAGCGGCGATGGTGTTTCCTCTGTACTCAACGGATTTAAATTACCAAACGAAGCAAAGTACCTCTCCGCCTACGCCGAGTTTTCTTGCTTCTTTATCTGTTACAACGCCTTTGTTTGTAGAAATGATCGCTGTTCCAAGTCCGCCGAGTACTCTCGGGATATCTTCTGTGTTTGCATAAACACGAAGTCCCGGTTTTGAGATTCTCTTAAGTCCTGTGATAACTTTCTCGTTCTTATCAGCACCGTATTTCAGTGTGATATGAATTGTCTGAAAGTGTCCGTCTTCTACAAGATCATATTTTGCGATATATCCCTCATCAAGAAGAATATTTGCGATAGCAAGTTTCATCTTGGATGCCGGTACATCAACTGTATCATGTTTTGCAGTGTTCGCATTACGGATTCTTGTAAGCATATCTGCAATAGGATCGCTCATAGTCATGTGGATGTATCCTCCTTTTATATTCTATCTGTTCTACATTTTCTGCCCCGCGGAAAATTTCTTTGCGATGCGCCAAACTGCTTTCGGCTTACCAGCTGGCTTTCTTAACTCCCGGGATCTGTCCTTTGTATGCCAGTTCACGGAAGCAGATACGGCAGATTCCATATTTTCTCAAATACGCATGCGGACGTCCGCAGATTCTGCAGCGGTTATATTCTCTTGTGGAGAATTTAGCTTTGCGCTGCTGTTTGATTTTCATAGATGTCTTTGCCATGATTTTCCTCCTTTATTTTGCAAACGGCATATTGAACTGTTTCAATAATTCACGTGCTTCCTCGTCAGTTTTGGCTGTTGTAACAAAGATTACGTCCATACCTCTGACTTTGTCGATCTTATCATATTCGATCTCCGGGAAAATCAACTGCTCCTTGATTCCAAGTGCATAGTTTCCTCTTCCGTCAAATGCGTTCGGGTTTACACCTCTGAAGTCACGCACACGCGGAAGCGCAAGGTTAATCAGACGATCAACGAACTCATACATTTTCTCGCCTCTAAGCGTAACCTTACATCCGATCGGCATACCCTCTCTGATTTTGAAGTTAGCCACGGAGTTCTTTGCTCTTGTAACAACGGCTTTCTGACCTGCGATCTTTTCCATATCGGCGATTGCAGACTCTAAAACCTTTGCATTTTCTTTTGCTTCGCCAACGCCCATGTTGATAACAACTTTGTCGAGCTTCGGCACTTCCATAATATTTTTATATCCGAATTTTTTGATCATTGCGTCAACGATCTCATTCTGGTACTGTTCTTTCAGTCTACTCAAAGTCCTTGGTCCTCCTTCCCGAATTAATCAATAACTTCGCCAGTCTTCTTTGCGAAACGAACTTTTTTGTCTCCATCCATTTTGAAGCCTACTCGTGTTGCCTGACCTTTGTGCATAAGCATTACGTTAGATGCATCGATATAACCTTCCTGATGTACGATGCCACCGTTCTGGTTTGCTGCGCTCGGCTTTGTGTGCTTTGTCAGCATATTGACGCCTTCAACGAGGACTCTTCCGTCTTTTTTATTTACGGCGATAACTTTGCCCTCTTTGTCTTTATCTTTTCCGGCGATAACCTTTACAGTGTCGCCTGTTTTAATTTTCATAGTTGACATTCTTAGGCACCTCCCTACAGTACTTCCGGAGCAAGAGAAACAATTTTCATAAAGTGCTTCTCTCTAAGCTCACGGGCTACTGGTCCAAAAATACGTGTTCCACGCGGATTCAAATCGTCTTTTATAATAACAGCAGCATTTTCATCGAATCTGATATAGGAACCGTCTTTACGACGAGCGCCTTTTACAGAACGAACAACAACAGCTTTTACGACATCGCCTTTTTTAACAACGCCGCCTGGTGTTGCATCTTTTACAGTTGCAACGATCACATCACCGATGCTCGCATATCTTCTTGTAGAACCGCCAAGCACACGGATGCACAGTAATTCTTTAGCGCCTGTGTTGTCTGCTACTTTCAGTCTGCTTTCTTGCTGTATCATGCAGGTAAACCTCCTTCAAAAATTATTTTGCTTTCTCCATGATCTCCACAAGTCTCCATCTTTTGTCTTTTGACAGAGGTCTTGTTTCCATAACTTTTACTGTATCACCGATCTTACACTCGTTATTCTCATCATGAGCTTTCAGCTTGTAAGTTCTTTTTACGATCTTCTTATAAAGCGGGTGTTTTACATGGTCTTCCACGGCAACAACGATTGTTTTGTCCATCTTGTCGCTTACGACCTTACCCGTACGGGTTTTTCTCAGATTTCTCTCTTCCACTTCTATTCTCCTTTCAATCATTCTGGCAAAGAAGCTGATATCCGCTTATCGTCCAGCCTCTGTGATCATCGTCTGGATACGTGCGATATTTTTTCTTACTTCTTTGATTCTGCTTGTATTGTCCAACTGGTTTGTGGCATTCTGGAATCTCAAGTTGAAGAGTTCCTTCTTAGCAGCTACTAATTCCTGATTTAATTCCTCTACGGATTTTCCTCTTAATTCTTTTACAAATGTATTAGTTTTCACTGTTATCACCGCCTTCTAAGTCTGCGCGAGAAACGATTTTGCATTTGCAAGGTAATTTATGCATTGCAAGTCGAAGTGCCTCTCTAGCTGTTTCCTCTGGTACTCCTGCAATTTCAAACATCACGCGGCCCGGTTTTACTACAGCTGCCCAATACTCAACTGTACCTTTACCGCTACCCATACGAGTCTCAGCCGGTTTTGCCGTGATCGGCTTATCCGGGAAAATTTTGATCCAAACTTTACCGCCACGTTTGATGTAACGGGTCATGGCAACACGGGCTGCCTCGATCTGATTGGAACGAATCCAGCACGGCTCTGCCGCTACGATACCGTACTCACCATATGCGATCGTGTTACCTCTGAGAGCTTTTCCTTTCATGGTACCACGGAACTGTTTACGACGTTTTACTCTTTTTGGCATTAACATTATTTATCTCTCCCTTCCTTATCTGCTTTAGTCGGAAGAACTTCGCCTTTGTAAATCCAAACCTTTACACCGACTTTTCCGTAAGTTGTGTCAGCTTCTGCGAATCCATAGTCAATGTCTGCTCTAAGTGTCTGAAGCGGAATTGTTCCCTCGCTGTAGAACTCTGTACGAGCCATATCAGCTCCGCCGAGACGTCCGGATACAGAAGTTTTAACTCCAAGAGCTCCTGCTTTCATTGTTCTGGACATGCAGGATTTCATAGCACGTCTGAATGAAATACGGTTCTCAAGCTGCTGGGCAATGTTCTCAGCTACAAGCTGTGCGTCTTTGTCCGGTCTTTTGATCTCTTTGATATCAACGATAAGTTTCTTATCTGTGAACTGAGCAAGCTCTGCTTTTACTTTTTCGATCTCGGAACCGCCCTTACCGATAACAACGCCCGGTTTAGCTGTATAAACAATGATCTTCACGCGATCGGAAGCTCTCTCGATCTCGATTTTGGAGATTCCGGCGCTGTATAATCTTTTCTTTAAAAATGTTCTGATCTCGTGGTCTTCAACCAAGTTGTCAGCGAAATCTTTCTCTGCGTACCATTTGGAATCCCATTCTTTGATAACGCCGACTCTCAAGCCATGAGGATTTACTTTCTGTCCCATATTGTCCTCCTATCTTTCATTCAGCACGATTGTGATGTGGCTCATTCTCTTCTCGATTCTATAAGCTCTACCCTGTGCTCTCGGTCTGATTCTTCATTGTCGGTCCTTTGTTTGCGTAGCACTCCTCAATGTAAAGGTTGTCAACGCTCATACCGTTGTTGTTCTCAGCGTTAGCAATCGCTGATTTCAGTAATTTCTCTATAACTGCTGAAGCATATCTCGGATTGTAAGCTAAAATACCGAGTGCTGTCTGTACATCCTTACCTCTGATGGCATCCAAAACGTAGCATGCTTTCTGAACAGAGACTCTAGCGTAAGAAATCTTAGCTGATGGTCTTGTGTCTTTCTGCTCGTTTCTTTCTCTCTTGATTTGGGATCTGTGTCCTTTTGCCATGGATGAACCCTCCTTTCAAAATATATGAATCTTATCTGACTTTCGACTTCTTCTCGTCTTTGCCGTGTCCTCTGTAAGTTCTTGTAGCAACGAACTCACCGAGCTTATGACCAACCATATCCTCTGTAACATATACAGGAACATGCTTTCTTCCGTCATGAACTGCAATTGTATGGCCTACGAATGAAGGGAAAATTGTTGAACGACGTGACCATGTCTTAATAACCTGCTTGTCGTTTGATGCGTTTAATGCATCTACCTTCTTAAGTAAGCTTTCGTCCGCGAATGGTCCTTTTTTAATTGAACGAGCCATAGGTTGAAACCTCCTTATAATCTATCAAATCTTAGTTAAATGTTAATTAAAATGTACTATTAATTACTTAATAGCCTTTCCATCTCTTCTTCTTACGATAAGCTTGTTAGAAGCTTTTTTCTTCTTACGAGTCTTAAGACCCATAGCAGGCTTACCCCAAGGTGTCATTGGGCTTGGACGACCAACTGGTGCTCTACCTTCACCACCACCGTGTGGATGGTCGTTAGGGTTCATAACAGAACCACGAACTGTAGGTCTGATACCCATATGTCTCTTACGTCCAGCCTTACCAAGATTAATAAGGTTGTGATCTCCATTACCTACAACACCGATTGTTGCGCGGCAGATAATTGGAACCATTCTCATCTCGCCTGATGGTAATCTAAGTGTTGCATACTTGCCTTCCTTAGCCATAAGCTGAGCTGAGTTTCCAGCAGAACGAACAAGCTGTCCACCCTTACCTGGATATAATTCAATGTTGTGTACCTGAGTACCAACTGGAATCTCTGAAAGTGGTAAGCAGTTACCTACTCTTACTTCTGCACCAGCACCATTCTGTACTGTCATGCCATCTGTTAATCCCTGAGGAGCAAGGATATATGCCTTCTCGCCATCTGCGTAGCAGATAAGAGCGATGTTAGCTGTTCTGTTTGGATCGTACTCAATTCCGATAACCTGTGCTGGAACGCCTTCCTTGTTTCTCTTGAAATCAATTATTCTATATTTCTGTCTGTTTCCACCACCGTGGTGTCTTACAGTAATCTTACCCTGGTTGTTACGACCAGCATTCTTGCTCTTCTTAGCAAGTAATGACTTCTCTGGAGTACTCTTTGTAATCTCTGAGAAATCAGATCCAGTCATATTTCTTCTGGAAGGTGTATATGGGTTATATGTCTTAATTCCCATTATTTCTCTCCTTTCGAGTCTGTGTAATATTGTTTTCTACACTTTAAAGCTACTAATTAAAGGCCTTCAAAGATTTCGATTTCCTTGCTGTCAGCTGTTAACTGTACAATTGCCTTCTTAGTCTTAGAAGTTGTACCAGCTGTTCTGCCTCTTCTCTTCTTCTTGCCATCAAGATTCATTGTGTTAACTGAAGCAACCTTAGTTCCTTCGAACATCTTCTCAACAGCATCCTTAATCATTGTCTTGTTAGCATCTGTATGAACTAAGAATGTATACTTCTTATCTGCCATATCAGCCATAGACTTCTCTGTGATTACAGGCTTGAGGATTACATCATAATACTGTACGTTTGCCATTATGCATACACCTCCTCTAATTTTTCAACAGCAGCCTTAGTAACTACTAATGTTTCATACTTTAATACATCGTATGTGTTGATTTCGTTAGTAGCTGAAACCTTAACTGTAGGAATGTTTCTTCCTGAAAGAACTACGTTCTTATTCTCGCCTTCGATAACTACTAAAGCCTTATCAACCTTTAAGTTGCTCATAACTTCTGCGAACTTCTTTGTCTTAACTTCGTCAAGGTTAAATGCATCAAGAACTACGATCTTGTTGTCAGCAACCTTTGATGATAATGCAGAAAGAAGAGCAATTCTCTTTTCCTTCTTATTCATCTTGAATGAATAATCTCTTGGCTTTGGTGCAAATACAACACCACCGCCTGTCCACTGTGGAGATCTTGTAGAACCCTGTCTTGCATGACCAGTTCCTTTCTGTCTCCAAGGTTTTCTTCCGCCACCAGAAACTTCTGAACGTGTCTTTGCGCTCTGTGTTCCCTGACGATTATTTGCAAGCTGGTTAACTACTGCCATGTGTACAAGATGTTCATTAACTTCAACACCAAATACTGCATCGTTTAATTCGATTGAGCCAACTTCCTTGCCTTCAATATTGTAAACAGATACGTTTGCCATCTGTGTGGTCCTCCTTCCTTAGTAAAAACTACTTGCTAGCCTTTACTGTTTCTTTCAGTGTTACTAATGATTTCTTAGGTCCAGGTACTGCACCCTTAACTAAGATTACGTTGTTTTCAACATCAACTCTTACTACTTCAAGATTCTGGATTGTGATTCTCTTAGAACCCATATGTCCAGGCATTCCTTTTCCCTTGAATACTCTACCAGGTGTTGTTGCTGATCCGTTTGAACCCTGATGTCTGTGGAACTTAGAACCATGAGCCATAGGTCCTCTTGACTGGCCTAATCTCTTGATTGCGCCCTGGAAACCTTTACCCTTTGAAATAGCAGTTGCATCTACCTTATCGCCTGCTGCGAAGATATCAGCTTTGATTTCATCCTTTACTGAGTATTCTGAAGCATTTTCAAACTTGAATTCTCTTAAGAATCTCTTGTAAGGAACCTCTGCCTTATCAAAATGTCCTTTAACAGGCTTGTTTACTAACTTTTCTCTAATGTCAGCAAAACCAACCTGAACTGCATCGTAACCGTCGTTTTCTACTGTCTTAACTTGTGTAACAACACAAGGACCAGCCTGAAGAACAGTTACAGGTGTTAAAACACCGTCTTCGTTGAAGATTTGAGTCATTCCGACTTTTGTAGCTAAAATTGCCTTCTTCATTGATTTTCCTCCTGTTTAATCTACAGCGGACAAGATGATGTGTGATACACAGCGCATCCTGTCATCCTAGAACAGCTAATATAAGTGGAACCCGCACCACTGCTTGTTACTTCTATATTAAACCCTTAGGATTATTGCTTTAATAATGAAAAATTCCAGATAATGATTAGTTCATTACCTTAAGGTTGATGAATACACCAGCTGGCATCTCTAACTTAGATAATGCATCTACAGTCTTCTGAGATGGTGATAATACATCGATAAGTCTCTTATGAGTTCTCTGCTCGAACTGCTCTCTTGAATCCTTGTACTTGTGAACAGCTCTAAGAATAGTAACAACTTCCTTCTTTGTTGGAAGAGGTACCGGACCACTCACCTGTGCTCCTGTCTTCTTAGCAGTTTCGATGATTTTCTTAGCTGACTGATCAATCAACTGATGATCGTAAGCCTTCAGAGTAATTCTGATTACCTGATTTGCCATAAAAAAAGTCGCCTCCTTCGCACTTTATTGTTTAAGTACGACAAGCGGTGACTGTACACACTCCCACGCGTATCATATAGTCTCATTCATAATTCGACCTACGCGCGTCATTTCTGCGGATTGCAGATGATTTTGGTACAGTGACTTGTCGCCAGTTTCTTCGCCGGAGATTATCTCCAGCATTGACATTCGCTCCACGGAAAACCTGCTTTATTAAAGCAGCAACCTCACGCTTCACAGCTATCAATGTCACAGCAAGTATTAATATACACTACTCTCTATATAAAATCAACAGAAAAAATTGTATTTTTTTTAGTACAATACAGAACAAATTTGACCGGAACATAAGTCCCGGTCAAAACAGTATTTTAATAAAATCCAAATCCAAGATACATAGAATTAATCTTCCACTTACCATCTTCATATTTATAATATATGTAAGCTGAATTATTGTTATTATTCTTGTCGTTAGCTTTATCACTTCCTGAGTACTGTATCTTGTATGTATATCCTAGTTTAATTGAAACTTTAATCACCGGGCATCCATCATCTGAATCCACTCTGAAAGATGTATCCGCGATAGAAGCTGTGAATTTGGAAATCTTCAAATTGGATACAGTTTTGTATTTGTCATTGTAGCTGTCGTAAATATTCTTATAAGCTGACTCTATGTTCTTCTTTTCTTCTTTACACACCCTGTCGGCTATAGCTGAATAATCTTTCTTTGCCTGTACAGCGTTAATTATTGCATCCACATCTGTTCTTGCCTGTGTCTTAAGTTCTTCAAGCTTCGAATTAACATATTTTGCATTGTATGTTCCAACAGTAAATGTATCTTCATCATGTGCTGCATAAAGCTGTGTTGTGTAGTCCTCTATAAATTCTCCAGTTACCTTAATATTATTCTTTCCATTGAACAGATATGGTATAACATATTCATCAGAAGAGCCGTTTCCATTCTTAGATGCATCCGACTTATATCCATCGCCAACAATAACATCATTAATATATAACGTAAGTCCCTTTGGAACCTTTATTGTAACATCCTTTACTACAAGATTCTCAGCGCTGACTTTATACTTCTTAAAGAAAAGCATATAGTGCTTATTGGCTACTGTAAGATACACATCATTATACTGCATTCCCGAATCTGTTATATATCCGACCTTAACAGCCTTGTTACCAGGCATCTTGCTATATGTTGAGACAATGTCGTCTGCTGCCATCTTTTCAACTTTCTCACCTGTCGCATCTGCATGAACATTAATAAATGCTTCTTTAGTCAGGAACTCCCCATCAGGCAGATTAATAAGACTATATGCATCATTCCATTCGCACTCTGCAACCGCCTTAACATACTGCTTGGCAGTTTTCTTATAATCTGTCACATTCTTTCCCACACATACAAATATAATTATGGCAGCTATCACAGCAACTCCCGCAGCTACAATTGCAATTATACCCTTAGGGAATCTGGCAGGCTTATTATTGGCAGGCTGCTGACCAGAATTCTGACCTGTAAACTGTGTAGGCTGTACAGGCTGTTGACCAAAAGCCTGCTGTGGCTGAACTGGAACACTTTGCTGTACTGGTGTTACTTCCGGCTCTGCTGTCACACTCTCCTGTACCGGTGTTTCCTCCGGCTCTGCTGGCACATTCTCCTGTACCGGTGTTACCTCTGGCTCTTCTTCCACACTTTCCTGCACCGGTGTCTCCTGAGGCACATCTATCACTAGGCGTGTTCCACAGTTTCCACAGAATAGTGCATCGTCCTCGTTCTTTGTTCCGCAATTTGGACAAAACATAATTTTTCCTCCCTCATATGATTAATATAGTAAATCATATATCATCATACCATGAATATATGATTTGCTCAACCAAATAATCTGTTCTGATGTCACTTGTTTTGTTAATATTTACTACTGTTTCTGTTTCTCTATTTTTTCTGCGAGATCATTAAGATATTCCCATCGCTCCATCTTTTCTTCAAGCTGCCTTTCCACATCTTCCTTTTCCTTAGTAAGTTCTGCAAGCTTAGAATAAGAAGTTGCATTCTTTGCAATCTCGTCATCAAGTTCTGAAACCCTATTTTCAAGCTCCTCTATATCATCATCTATAGTCTCATATTCCTTCTGTTCCATATATGTGAACTTAATCTTATCCTCATGGCTGTTATATGCTTTCTTCACCTGACCTGCTGCCTTTGATTTGGGCACATCAGATGTTCCATTTGATTCCACATTATATATAGAAGAAACACATTTATCCCTGTAGTCCGTATAACCGCCTTCGTACTGTGTAAGGTGGCCTCCTGCCTCAAATGCAAATATCCTGTCAACAACTCTGTCAAGGAAATATCTGTCATGTGAAACAGTGATTACAATACCCGCAAATCCATCAAGATACTCCTCAAGTATCTCAAGAGTTTCAATGTCAAGGTCGTTGGTAGGCTCATCGAGAATAAGTACATTTGGTGCACTCATAAGAACACTTAACAGATAAAGTCTCCTCTTCTCACCACCTGACAGCTTGCTTATAGGCGTCCACTGCTGCTTCGGTGTAAAAAGAAACTTCTCACACATCTGTGACGCTGTTGCCTTTCCATCTGCCGTCGTAACATATTCACCTATGCTTCTTACAAACTCTAGCACAGTAAGGCTGTCGTCAAGTGGTTCGTTCTCCTGCATGAAATATCCGATTCTTACAGTCTCTCCAACCTCAACACTGCCACTGTCCGGTTCAAGCTGGCCTGATATAATCTTCATAAGCGTAGACTTGCCGCATCCGTTATCACCGACAATACCTATTCTGTCATCTCTTAGAAAAATGTAGGTGAAATCGTCAATTATTGTCCTCTCTCCAAAGCTTTTGCAAATGTTGTGGAGTTCAACAGTCTTTCTTCCAAGCCTGCTGCTGACTGAATTCATATCCATCAGCTGCTTGTCAAATCTTGCTCTCGCCTGCTTTGAAGCCTCCTTCATATCCTCGAATCTGTCAATTCGTGCCTGCTGCTTGGTAGAACGAGCCTGGCATCCTCTTCTTATCCACGCGAGTTCCTTCCTTAATATATTCTGTCTCTTAGCCTCAGTTGCCCTCTCCATCTCCTCACGCTGGGTCTTCAGTTCAAGAAAGCCTGAATAATTCGTATCGTAGCTATAAAGGGAAGCTTTATCAAGCTCTACAATCCTGTTAGTTACATTATCAAGGAAATACCTGTCATGAGTAACCATGATAAGTTCTCCCTTGAAATTCTTAATAAACTGTTCCAGCCAGAGTACCATGTCATTATCAAGATGGTTCGTAGGTTCATCAAGAATAAGAAGTCTTGCCGGCTCAACTAAAGTTCTCGCAAGTGCCGCTCTCTTTTTCTGACCACCTGATAAAATATTCATCATTGCGCCATGATTTGTTATTCCAAGCTTGTTAAGAATCTCTTTTGCTTTTGGCTGGCTGTCCGCATGCTTTCCACGCATAACATATTCCAGTACATTTTCATTCTCATAATACAGAGGTGTCTGTGCAAGATACGCAAGCTCAATCCCCCTGCCCTTGACAACCTGTCCCTCATCTGGTTCTTCAACACCTGCAATAATCTTTAAAAGTGTAGACTTACCAGTTCCATTCACACCTATAAGTCCAATCTTATCGCCACTGTTAATTCCCAGACTTATATTATTAAAAAGTTCCTTTTCTCCGTAGGTCTTGCTGACCTTTTCTACATTTAATATATTCACTATTATCTCCGTTATATAAATTATTTGTCATCGCCTGAAAGATTATAGAAATTCTTAAGCTTCTGTGCAAGCTCCGGATCTTTCTTCTTCAGATGTTCATAATGCTTCCTCTTCTGCTCCATCATATGCTCATATGCATACGGATTGTGAAGCTTTAATCTGTCAAGCATTTCCTTTCTGTGTTCTTTAAGCATCTGGATTGCGTCAGGATTAATCTGTGTCAGCTTCTTCTCGACAACCACACGGCGTTCATCAATTCTTTTCTCAATATCATCAATATCAAGATTAGGATATTTTTTATCGTCAAACAAATGCATTTCAAGCCGCTCAAGCAGGTCATTCTCATCAAAGAGTCCGATTCTTCCCCATGCAGCATGCTTTTCAGCATCAACAATAACATTCTTCTCATCTTTCTTGACACTGCCAATCTCATCAGCCATCTCTGCTGCCATCTTCTCAAGCCATTCGTCTGCATCTGCACCAAAAGCCCACTCAATTTCTGCAAGTCTTTCGTTGTCCTCATGTACCTCGCCAGAAACAGCCTGCTCTTCTTCCCCCTCCTCGACAGGATAAGGTCTGTCCAGCCCTGCATCTCTTAGAGCAAGCGGAATCGTTCTTCTAACAACTCCTTTTTCAACTAGCTCACCTGCACCAAGCTCTCTTAGCTGGTCATTAAGTGTGTGTTCATGCTCTGTAATATAGAATCTGATTCCTTTCTTTTCAAGTGCCTTATATAAAGACATAAGCCTGTCAACTGCCGTCACATCAATAGAACCCACACCTCCGGCGTCTACAATTACCCATTTAGTATTATCATCAAGATTCTTTTCTATATCATCAACAAATGTATTAATATTTGCAAAGAAAAGCGCACCGTTAAATCTGTATATAACCGCACCTTTTATCTTCTTTACATTACGGTATCTATTAAGACTGTAGAACCCTTCCTGTCCCGTTATAACTCCGAGAAATGCTCTTGGTGGTTCAACCGCTTTGACAATAACAGCTATGAATGAAAGAATAACACCGATTACAACTCCGTATATCGTTCCGAATAACAGAACGCCTAAAAATGCTCCTACAAATATTGCAAACTCCGTATGGTCTGTTTTCCATAATTTAACTGCAAGCCCGAATTCAGTAATTCCTATCAGTGCTGCAACAACAATTCCTGTAAGTATTGGTACAGGAAGATACTCAAGCACCGGTGTTCCAAAAAGCACTATAAGAAGCATTGTCAGAGAAGCTGTTATTGACATAACCTGTGATTTACAACCAAACTGGTCTGCAATTCCTGTTCTTGACACACTTCCATTCAAAGGGCATCCGCCAATTACAGCAGAAGCCGCATTTGCAGCAGCATAAGACAGAATTTCTCTGTTATTGCTTACTTTATAGCCATATTTGTTGGCATAATTATTAGTTGCAAGCAATGTCTGCGCCATGACAACACCTGCCACTGAAAGTCCAAGAAGTATTATATCTGACGGATCCTTAAACACAACTGACATATCAGGAAGTGAGAATCCCGGCAGCCCCTTATCAACATGTGGAAGAAGCTTAACACCGAATCTGTCAATATGAAAAATTGCAGTTGCAAGTGCACCAAGTACCATAAGAAGTACTGACATCGGAAACTTTGGAATGAACTTCTTCGCAACAAGAATAATCACAACTGTTCCAATTCCAAGCACTGCCGAGAGCAGATTAAATGAATCAAACTCGCCAGCTATATGCATAACAAGCTGTATCGCTTCGCCAGTCCCAGCATTGCCACCAAAAAGCTTTGCTGCCTGCATAAGAATTATTGTAACTCCAATACCGCTTATAAATCCACCCATTACAGGTGTCGATATATAATTGACAATACGCCCTGCTTTGATAAAGAAGAAAAGCAGCAGCCACAATGCTGCAACCAAAGTTATCGCCGGAACTACTGCCTTTGCCTCCTCAGATCCTGACACTATTCCAAGCGTTGCAAGTGTTCCACCGACAAGTGCCGCCGGAGTTGCATCCACTCCGAACACAAACTGTGGCGAAGATGTCACAAGTCCATATATAAGCACTGGCAGAATAGAGCAGTACAGACCATACACCGCTGGCAGTCCCGCAATCTGTGCATATCCCATTGATATAGGAATTGACACAAGAGCAACAATTATTCCTGATACAATATCTTTCCGTATATTCTTTAAACCAACATTTTTCAATATGCAACGCCCCTTAATCAGATTTCGATAGAAATATATTAACATAAAACATGCCTGTTCAAAACATTTTTGCACGATTGCAGTTAT
>OHBF01000895.1_pt1 | contig 15765 bp, 12 predicted proteins | sample 1577301 | NCBI WGS metagenome assembly OHBF01 (sample SAMEA3879575, study PRJEB24766) | human gut metagenome | biome: human-associated habitat; feature: feces | place: USA | collected 1985/1987
GTTTATACATGATATAATAGTATTTATGCTACTTATACTGTAATCAGCATTTTTAAGAATCTCAATATATTTATCTGCAGTATCCTGAGATATTTGGTAACCGTTATCAGAAAGAAAGATTTGAAATCTTCGTATATCCCGCATATATTTATCAAGAGTTGTTCTGCTTTTATTTTCATTTATAAGGAATTCTTCGAATTCATTAATATCTGTTTTAGTGATTTTATTATTCATGGGAAATCTCCAGTTATTGTAATTTGATTTTTGCATATTCCTGTGCAGAGATTTTATCTATTATTTCTAGTCCGACACGAACACGCTTAGGTTGATGCCACAGATATACTTCTATATCAGCAATTCTCTTATGTCTGTCAATCTTCTTAACCATATCAGACTTTCCGCTAAGAGGCCCTTTATATATCATTAATTGATCATCTACAATATATCCATATGACATAGCAATACAGTTATACTCGTCCATAAGCTGACGAAGATATTGTTCTTCTTCCTTGTTAAGGGCGTTGAAATCCCCACCTATGCGGACAGGAGAAACTACATTAGGCATACGCCAGAGAAGTTTTTCAAGAGTCTTGGAATCTGAATCGCTCTCTATAAATATGTATCCTGCAAATAGAATGTCATCGTTAAGATGCCAGGAGCCCTCATATTTCTTAGCATGTTGCCAAATAGGAGAGAATACTTTTGCGGCTATATTTTCTGGAATGGCTTTGCGGCATTTATCAACGGCATCTGGTTCTCTGCCGGCTGTTGTGTGTGCTATGTACCACATAGGGTATACCTTGATTCTTCAATCTATATTGTATTTCATAAATAACATTATGTTGTAAAAACGCTTTGGATATGGTAGCTTATTTATATAGTTAATGCAAGAGTGTAAAGATTGATTCATAGATGAAGAAAGCTTCAAGGATTGTATAGGTACATGTTGTTTTTGAGAAAAGTAGTAGTAGCCTTATTGGTGATGCTGATAAAACATTATATTTTCATGTAAGCAAGATCATATTTGATGCTGGAATCAAGATAAAACAATTACCATGCGCACTAAACCCCATTGCATAATCCCAAAACATGTTATATAATATAATGACATATGAGATTATATTGCTACGAAGAGCCAATAGGAGGATATGATGACAAGAACATACGCTGTTAAGTATAAGAGTAAATCAAAGATGTTAACAACACCTGAGCAGGTTGCCAAGACTGAGGAAGATATCAAGGCATTAGCACTTGTTAAGGATGCAGTTATTAAGGAAGACGGACAGGTTGTTACTGTTGAGGTTGAGAATGAGGAAGATTTCGAACCGGTTATGGACAGAGTAGTCAACATTTTCAGAAGAATTGATGACAAGTCTGAGGTTTCATACAAGTTCGGTCTTAACCGTGAATAATTCGAAGACTATTGATTAGAGTAAGCCTGTGAAGCCGTAGACTGCGTCACAGGCTTATATTATGTGTATGCCGGAACGGGTATGAATTATTTATGTATTATGTTTATAAAGGAGTAAAACAGTGAGTTTAGAAAGTGAAATTAAGAAAAGAAGGACATTTGCCATTATCTCTCACCCAGATGCTGGTAAGACAACATTAACAGAGAAGTTCCTGCTTTATGGAGGAGCTATTAACCTTGCAGGTTCTGTAAAGGGTAAGAAGACTGCCAAGCATGCGGTTTCTGACTGGATGGAGATTGAGAAGGAAAGAGGTATTTCGGTAACTTCTTCAGTTCTTCAGTTTAACTATGAAGGCTACTGTATTAATATCCTTGATACTCCGGGACATGAGGATTTCTCCGAGGATACTTATAGAACTCTTATGGCAGCAGATTCTGCGGTCATGGTTATTGACGCTTCTAAGGGTGTTGAGAAACAGACTATCAAGCTTTTTAAAGTATGTGTTATGAGACACATTCCTATATTTACATTTATCAATAAGATGGATAGAGAGGCTAATGACCCATTTGAGCTTCTTGATGAGATTGAGAGCGTACTTGGAATTGCTACATGCCCAATTAACTGGCCTATCGGCTGCGGTAAGGAATTCAAGGGCGTATATGACCGTAAAGAGAAAAATGTTTCTTTATTCAAGGCAGCCATGAATGGTCAGAAGGAAGTTGATACTGAGATTGTTGACGCATCAGATGAGGCTGTTCTTAAGGACAGAATTGGTGATGCTTTCTACGACAAGCTTCAGGAAGATATCGAACTGTTAGACGGAGCAAGTGCAGAGTTTGACCAGGAAATGGTAAGTGCTGGTGACCTTACACCGGTATTCTTCGGTTCAGCGCTTACTAATTTTGGTGTACAGACTTTCCTTGAGCATTTCTTATCAATGACAACTTCTCCGCTTCCAAGAAAGTCTGACCAGGGAGTTATTGATCCATTTACTGAGGATTTCTCAGCATTTGTATTCAAGATTCAGGCTAACATGAATAAAGCACACAGAGACAGAATTGCTTTCATGAGAATATGTTCAGGTAAGTTTGAAGCCGGAATGGAAGCTAACCATGTACAGGGTGGCAAGAAGATAAGACTCAGCCAGCCTCAGCAGATGATGGCGGAGGAGAGACATATTGTTGATGAGGCATATGCAGGAGATATTATCGGTGTATTTGATCCGGGAATATTCTCTATCGGTGATACTATCTGCAAATCTAACAAGAAATTTGCATTTGAGGGTATACCTACATTTGCACCAGAACATTTTGCAAGAGTAAGACAGATTGATACTATGAAGAGAAAACAGTTCATTAAGGGTATCAACCAGATTGCACAGGAAGGTGCGATTCAGATTTTCCAGGAGTTCAATACAGGAATGGAAGAGATTATCGTGGGCGTTGTTGGTGTCCTTCAGTTTGAAGTTCTCGAATACCGTCTTAAGAATGAATACGGTGTTGATATCAGACTTGAGCCGCTTCCATACGAGCATATCCGCTGGATTGAGAATCCTGAGGAAATTGATGTGAACAGAATTGTTGGTACATCAGATATGAAGAAGATTAAAGACCTTAAGGGCAATCCGCTTCTGGTATTTGCCAATAGCTGGTCTGTTAATATGGTACTTGAGAGAAATGAGGGCTTAAAGCTTTCAGAATTTGGAAGAAACTAGTTAATACTATACATTCAGGAGTCAGGTGATTACATGAAATCAGGATACAAATGTAGTGCAAAAAGAATAGCCGCAATTGGTGTCATGTTATGTATGCTTGTGCTGACATGCCTTACGGTTACTTCTGTGCTTAATACTAAGGCGGAAGAGTCCATTGGTCAGGGCCATGTTAATTATGAAGTTACAGATCTTCGTATAAGGACATCACCAGTCAGTGGTTCAGTCATTACCAAGGTGGATGGTGGCTTTAAGTTTGATATATACGAAGAGGTCGACACAAGTTCAGGATTATGGTATGGAATAGGATTCTATCTTAACGGTGATTATTACAGAGGTTACGTTACTTCTGAATATGTAACTGTTGATAAGAGAAATGATTATAAGCCGGATGCAGATTTCGAGGAGTACCTTGATTCGCAGGGGTTCCCGGATAGTTATAAGGATGGGTTAAGACAGCTTCATGCGCAGTATCCTAACTGGGTGTTTGTGGCGGACCATAATGGAAAAGACTGGTCTGATGTTCTGGAAAACCAGAATGTGATTGGCCGAAGCCTTACATATGGTTCAGCAAAGTCATCATGGAAATCAGTTGCTGATGGCTGCTATGACTGGGAATCAGGACAGTATACACAGCTTGATTCAGGTGGCTGGGTTCAGGCATCATCTGCACTTGTTGAATATGCACTTGACCCTAGAAACTTCCTTAATGCAGATAATATATTTATGTTTGAAAATCTTTCATTTGACAGTTCATTACAGGATGAGAGCGGCCTTGAGAGTATGGTTGATGGTACATTTATGGAAAATTCAAGCCATGACCTGACATATGATGGAAGAAATTATACATATATAACCGGTCTGCTGCTTGCAGGACAGGAATCAGGGGTAAGCCCATATCATCTTGCTTCAAGAATATTACAGGAGCAGGGTAACAGTGGATATGGAAGCAGCATATCAGGAACACAGTCTGGCTACTACTGGGGTTATTATAATTATTACAATATAGGGGCATATGCTAGTGGAGGATTGACAGCAGTCCAGAATGGACTTAAATATGCTTCTTATCCAGATTCATCTACATTAAGACCTTGGAATACAAGAATGAAATCTATTATTGGTGGAGCAATATATCTTGGAAAAAGTTATATAAACAGAGGTCAGAATACTCTTTATTATGAAAAGTTTGATATGACTGGAAGAGGTCATCAGTATATGACCAATGTACTTGCTCCAAGAAGTGAATCAGTTAAGAGCGCACAGGGGTATAGCGACAGTAATAAGAACAATATTGCGTTTATATTCAGAATACCAGTGTATGAGAATATGCCTGAAAATGTATGTGAAATTCCAACAGGAGACGGCAGCCCTAATAACAGATTATCTGACTTATATGTTGATGGTTATTCATTGACTCCGACATTCAGCCTGTATAAAACAGAATATAGTCTTATTGTTGATTATGATACTTCATCTGTATATGTTGGAGGTTCAACACTTGATTCTTCAGCAGATGTAAGCGGACTGGGATATCATGATCTTTCAGTTGGAAGTAATGATATTACAATTACTGTTACAGCAGCTAATGGCGATGATCAGGACTATACTATAACTGTTGGAAGACAGGATAAAGAACCTGATCCAACACCGGAACCAGATCCAGAACCGGATGTTGCTTATCCGGGATTTTCAACAACATTATCTGTTGATGAGGATGAAAAATACATAAGTGGTTTAACTGTATCAGGTTATGTCCAAGATGTGCTTGATAAGATTGATAATTATAATGGTGCTTATTCTAAGATACTTAATAAGAATGGCAATGAGAAAGATGGATTAGTTGGTACTGGCGATATCCTTATAACATATAATTCTTCTGGCGAAGAGGTCAGCAGATATGAGATTGTTATATATGGGGATGTCAATGGCGACGGAGAGATTGATTTGTTTGATTTTGCACAGATAAAGAGATCTATATTAGGTATAGCAGACCCGTCAGGAGTATATTGGAAGGCGGCCGACTGTAACAGAGACGGAGAACTTGATTTGTTTGATTTTGCTATGGTTAAGAGGTATATTCTTGGGGTAGGAAGCATCAATCAATAATTACGGTTTGAAAGGATGACTATGAATAAGATAAAAAAATTACTTGCTTTTATAGGTGTACTAGCTATGTGCATTGCATTGATTCCTGTGTATTATGCTAAGGCTGACGAACAGGCTTCTATATCTATAAGTTCAGCAAGCGGAATAGTTGGAAGTACGATAACGGTAACGGTTACTATATCTGCATCTGATGTTATTGATGCAGCCTCTGTTCCAGTGTCATATGATAATTCAATTATAAAACCTGTAGGTGCAGGTAATAGTGGTGTTGTATCATTTGCACTTCTTGATGCATCAGCATATGGCTCAAATGAATCTATATCTATGCAGTTTGAAGTTATTGCAGCAGGAACAACGACGCTTAGTGTTGCAGGTGATGCAAAGATATCTGTTAATGGTGAACGTGCAACAGTCAGTAGCGCATCATCAGGAAAGGTCACTGCAAAAGCTCCAGCTAGCTGTTCCTCAGACAACACATTAAAGTCTCTACAGATAAGTCCGGGAACGCTTTCGCCAGCATTTTCACCAGAAAGGACAACATACAATGCAACTGTTGATGCTGATGTTAAAGAACTGGTTGTAAGTGCTGTAGCTAATGATAATGCTGCTGATGTAATCATAAGTGGCAGAAGAATGGACCCGGGAAGCAATACAACAACAATTACAGTTACAGTTACAGCAGAAGATGATTCAGTTAAGAGGTATATAATATATACAACAAAACTTGGGGATGGTCAGGAAGCGACAACAGAGGCCGAGTCAAAGACAGAAGCTGTTACAGAAGATGCCTCACAGACGGTTAATAATGATGGAACTGTGACAATAGATGGCAGGAAGTATTCAATTGTACAGGATTATTCAGGAATCATAATTCCAGAAGGATATCAGGAGGCTGACTACGATTATAATGGTCAGAAGATTAATGCTGTAAAAGGCATAAAGACAGGTCTTATCCTTATGTATCTTGAAGGTGAAGATGGAAAAGGCGGTTTCTACATCTATGATGAGAGTGCGAAAACATTTTCACCATACAATACTGTTGCAGAACCTGAGATAACATATGTTGTGCTGCCAATAACTAACTCGTTAGAAAAACCGGCAGGTTATGCACTTACAAGGTTTACCATGAATGGCAAAGAGGTGCAGGTACTTATGGACGCTGACAGACAGTACTGCCTGTTCTACGGAGTAAGTTCTCTTGGAGAGAAGGGCTGGTTCAGATACAGGGTAAGTGATGGAACTATACAGGCATATTCTGTTGTTAAATCTGATACTGCTAATGCTGATGTTAAGGCTGATAATGGAAAAACATCAGGAAACAACAGATTCTGGCTGACGATAGTATTAATACTTGGACTGATAATAGCTGCATTTATAGTGATTACTATTGTTCTTTGTACTAAGCTTGCGAAAGTTAAGAAGGTGTTTAACATGGCATCAAAGGATGGTGTTGACCTTGATGAATATACAGAGAAGGTAATTGATGGATATGCCGAGGATGAAGATGACAGTTATGAAGAACTTGATACATCATCTGATAAGATATCCTATGGAGACGATAAGTCAGGTAAGAGTGATGTTGAAGAGTTGAAGCTCTTTGATGTTGAGGATGATAAATAATAAAAAAGCCTTAGTGAAATCATTGACGGTTTCACTAAGGTTTTTTTACTCTTCTGGAAGCGACCAGTTATCAGCCTGATTGTAATAATCGTCAGACATTTCCTTGTACTGTGCACACAGGTATGCGTCATCTGAAGTCTTTGCAAGTTCTTCATAGCATCTGCCAAGCAAAGATAAAGGCTTGTTTCCGCTGCTTGCCACATCAAGTATGCTTTCTGTCTCAAATGCAGCATTATACAGCCACAACACAGCTTCTTCATAGTCTGTCTGGTTCATGTAAAATGTACCGAGAATCAGACACATTTCAGCAGGAGGATTGTCGGCAACTGCTTTTAAAGTGGTCTTAAAGAATGCGTCAGTGTCACCGTCTGCCATATATATCTTAGCAAGAATACAGTTGATTTCTTTCATTAAATCATTGCTTCTGCCTTCTTTGGAAAGAACATTTTCAAATATATTCCTGAAAGCAATAAAGTCGGAATCTTCACCGGATATAAGAAGCTCTTTACACAGCATGGTAACTACATAATCTTCAATGTGGATACCTTTTTCAAATGCTTTGAAATATGTTGAAAAGTCTCTTTTGCTATGGTCGTCCGCCTGCATGTGAAGAATTTCAATGTCACTGTCATATACGATTGGCGTGAGCCGTACTGTTTCATGTATTGGTGAAATCCATGTGAATGGACGGAGCCTTTTGAAAAGCTTCGGGCGGAGTTCTTTGTGTGCATTGTATACAGAATTATATTCTGATGCATTGACATAATACATCTGGACAATGTCTATCTCTGGAAGAAGCATATGTTTCAATTCTCTTAATGCGTAGTTGTTGGTATCATCAAGCACTTCGTCTGCGTCAGCACTGAATATGTAGTCACATCCAGCTTTGGAAAATGCGAAATTTCTTGCGGCTGAAAAATCATTTATCCATTCAAAATCATATATTTTATCGGTGTAGTGAGCGGCAATTTCTTTAGTATTGTCAGTTGAGCCTGTGTCTACAATAATCAATTCATCATAAGTTCCTGCGTATGAATCAAGACACCTTGCAAGAATGTCATGCTCATTTTTTACAATCATGCACATGCTTATTGATATCATGTTTTTCTCCTGTTCTTAATTGGATTTATATAGGTTATATCGGTAAATGCCTTGATTTTTTTAGGTATTCGTAAGATACTTGTTATCAATGATAACATATATCTGATACGAGGTACACAATGTCAAAAAAGAAATCTGCAGCAGAACCAGTTGAATATATAGACAGTCAGGCTTTTGACGTGGCGAAAGAGAAGATAATCGGTAAGATCCATAATGACAAGGGGATAGGTACTTTGTCGGAAAAGACGCTGCATGCAGTATTAAAAATGTATTATGAACCCGATGAGGATAATCATGAGGTTGCAATAGATGGTTATTTTGCAGATATATATAACGAGCATGGGATAATTGAGATTCAGACGAGGCAGCTTAACAAGTTAAGGGATAAGTTGTCAGTGTTCTTGAATGAATATCAGGTGAGGGTTGTATATCCAATGCCATATGAGAAGTATTTAAGCTGGATTGAGCCGGAAACAGGGGACATTACTTCTAGAAGAAAGTCTCCGAAACGGTGTTCTGTGTATGATGCGATGTTTGAACTGTATAAGATTAAAGCATTTTTAAAGAATCAGAATCTTAAGGTTACATTGTTGCTGATTGATATGGAAGAATATAAGCTTCTTAATGGCTGGAGTTACGATAAGAAGCGCGGAAGTGTGCGTTATGACCGCATTCCTGTTGGAATAAGAAAGATAGTTGAACTGGACTGTCCACAGGATTATATGCAGTTTGTACCAGAGGGACTTGAGAAGAACTTTACTTCAGCGGATTTTGCAAATGCAGCGCATATTGACAGGCAGACTGCTGCCAGTGTACTTGCAATGCTTAATTACATGGAACAGGTTAAAAGAGTCGGAAAGACAGGCAATGCCTATATATACGATATTGAAGAACATTATTGAATGGAGATAGTATGTACTCTGTAAATGGAAACTGCTTTCGAATATCTGTAAGAAATCTTGTGGAATTCATGTGTGCAGAAGGTGATATTGACAACAGGAATACAGGCAGCAATGATGTGAAAATCATGCAGGAGGGGGCAAGGATTCACAGAAAAATCCAGCACAGCATGGGAACTATGTATCATGCGGAAGTGCCTTTAAAGATTGAGATACCGCTTGTATCTGACTTAGGGATTGAGTATGTATTACAGGTTGAAGGCAGGGCTGACGGTATTATTGCAGATATTAATTATGACGAGGATGGCAATAAAGAGCCGGAGAGCGATGCAATAATTGATGAGATAAAGACTATGCAGACAGATGTTTCTCTGCTGAAGGAACCGGTCTATGTGCATAAAGCCCAGGCACTGGTATATGGCTATATATATGCAAGCCAGAAGAAGCTGTCAAAGATTGGAATCCAGATGACTTACGTTACTCCTGAGCCTGAGACAATCAACAGGTTTCTGGAAGAATATACATTTGAAAGAATTGAAGAGTGGTTTAATAAGCTGATTACAGGCTTTAAGAGATGGACTGATTATACATTTGATGAGAGGCATAAAAGGACGGAATCAATCAGAGAACTTAAGTTTCCTTATGAATACAGGGAGGGGCAGAAGAATCTGTGCGTGAGTGTATACAGGGCTATTGAAGATAATACCAATCTATATATTCAGGCACCTACAGGTGTCGGAAAGACGTTGTCTACTGTGTTCCCGGCTGTGCAGGCGTTAGGACAGCAGATGTCAGACAAGATATTTTACCTGACGTCAAAGACAATAACGAGAACTGTTGCGGAGGATACTTATGCTATATTAAGAGATAACGGGCTTCATATGAGAACTGTTACTCTTACAGCGAAGGACAAAATATGTCCACTTGATGAGCGAAACTGCAACCCCGTGGCATGTCCTTATGCCAAGGGGCATTTTGACAGGATTAATGATGCTGTGTACGACATAATAACGAGCCAGATGGTTATCGGAAGAGATAATGTCATGGAATATGCCAACAGACATAATGTCTGCCCGTTTGAGATGTCGCTTGATGTTTCGTACTGGTGTGATGGAATTATATGTGATTATAATTATGTATTTGACCCGGATGCGTCGCTTAAGCGGTATTTTGGCAATGGTGCGAAGGGGGATTATGTGTTTCTTGTGGATGAAGCACATAACCTTGTGGACAGAGCAAGAGAAATGTACAGTGCAGTGTTGAAAAAAGAAGATTTTCTTGCGGCTAAGAAACTTGTCAAAGAGATGGACAAACGGCTTGCAGGCGCACTTGACAGATGTAACAAGCAGTTGCTCGAATATAAAAGACAGTGCGATACATTCATGGTTGTGAGTGGTCTTGGAACATTTCCAGCCAGCCTTGAGCGTGTCATGGGACTTATGCAGAAGTTTATGGAAAGGCATAAGGGTGAGCCTGTGACTAACGAGCTGCTCGAGTTTTTCTTTGCAGTGAGACATTTTCTTAATATGTATGACTGTGCTGATGAAAAATATGTCTATTATAATGAGCATGATAATGATGGAAACTTTCTTGTACATCTGTACTGTGTTGACCCGTCTGGCAACATAAGTGAGAGACTTTCACAGGGCAGAAGCACGGTATTCTTCTCGGCAACGCTGCTTCCGGTCAATTATTTTAAGGAAATGCTTTCAGGTGATGTATCAGAAAGAGCGGTGTATGCACACTCTTCTTTTGAACCTGATAATAAGAGAATTGTCGTGGCTACTGATGTGACAAGCCGTTATACAAGAAGAAACGCAAGGGAATATGCCAAGGTACATGATTATATTATGCATATGATTTCTGGCAGAAGCGGCAGATATATGGTGTTCTTTCCGTCATATTCTTACATGGAGAGTGTTCTTGAGTGCTTCAGGTGGGAAAATGGTGTTAATGTGACCGAATGTGGTGGAGAAGATACATTTTTACCAGAAAGTTGTGTGAATGTGCTTGTGCAGGGAAGGTTTATGAAGGAGGCTGACAAGGAGAGTTTCTTATCAGCATTTTACGAGAAACTTCCAGGAGGGGCTTCGCTTGCAGGCTTCTGTGTGCTTGGAGGAATATTTTCCGAAGGAATTGACTTAAAGGATGAGAGCCTTATCGGAGCTGTCATTGTCGGAACTGGGATTCCGATGGTGTGCAGGGAGCGTAACATTCTAAGGGATTATTTTGATGAATTTGGTAAAAATGGATATTCTTATGCTTATGTTATTCCGGGAATGAATAAGGTGCTTCAGGCAGCAGGAAGGGTTATAAGGACGGATACGGATAAGGGCGTTATTGCACTTCTGGACGACAGATTCATGACTGGTGAATATGAGCGTATGTATCCAAGAGAGTGGAACAGGATATTTCCAGTCAGTCTGGGTAATGCTTATAAATGTATTAAGGATTTCTGGACGGAACAGGATATATAGGGCATTGATAAAAAATGTACAATGTTAGAACTTGTAGTCGGACTGTATGTGTGATAGAATTTAGACAGATATTATTAAGGTCCGGATATATGATGATTTGTTTTGATTATGGGAGATGGGCTTATGCAGAACGTGGAAGAGATTAATAAGAATATAGAAAACAAAACTGTAGACAAGCAGGTCTGGCAGTCTCTGGGATTTGATGAATTACAGACTATTGAGATTATCAGAGGAATTGAGAATGGCGTTGATGTGAGTGTGTATTGCAAAGAGGAATTTAACGCTGCCCAGATGAAAGCATTAAGACTTGGTCTGGAAGAAAAACTTGATGTAAGCAGATTTGCAGATGCACAGTATGATTATATGCAGATGGAAGAACTGAAGCAGGCTGTGCGTAGCGGAATGAATATGGATGATATATGTAATCCTAAGTTCAGTCATTCTGTTATGAGAGAGATAAGGCTTGCATCAGAGCTTAATTATGATCTGACCAGGTATGCAAAGCTTGGTTATTCAGGAGAGGTATTAAGACAGATAAGACTTGCAAAAAAAGAAGATATTGACCTTACATTTTTTGTTGAGGATAATTATGATGAATATCAGCTCAATGAGATAAGGCTGGGAATACACAGCTGTGTCGACATAACTAAGTATCTGCTTCATGAATATAATGGGAAACAGATGGAACAGATTAGACTTGGACTTGAGGAAGGGATTGATGTTACTCCATATAACATGGTTGGATTTTCATCAGGACAGATGAAGCAGATAAGACTTGGACTTGAAGAAGGAATAGATGTTTCTGAATATGCAGATCCGTTTATTGATGCGGTAAGCATGAAAGAGGCAAGACACAGAATTTCTGATAAATGGAATGACGAGAAGCCTGCACTTAATGAATTGCAGTCACAGGAAATTCTTATGGGACTTACAAGCGGTGTAGATGTTTCTTTATATGCTGATCCAAGATATACCTTTAAAGAGATGGAGAAGATAAGACTTGCACTTGAGAGGGGAAGTAATCTGGATGGGCTGCTTAAGTATGGATGTTAAGATGCAGCTATTACAGTACAGTGTTTTGATAATGAATGGATAAGACCTTCGGAAAGGGGGAACAGCATGAGCAATACAGAAATAGTTAATGAAACAGCTGATATAGATGATATCGAGTTACATGAGGTTTATGTATATATTGCAGATGATAATATGAGCGCATCAGTCAGGCTTGGCAAATGTGATGAAGGATATACATATGATGAAGTCATGAATAAGCTATCGCTTAATGGAATTAAGACGGGAATAGATGAAGAAAAAATTCGATGGATGATTTTACAAAAAATATATGACCAGCCTGTTGAAGTTGCTTTTGGTAAACCGGTAGAGGCAGGAAAAGATGGATATTATGAGTTTTTCTTTGATACAGATGCAATTAATAATAACAGACCTACAGTAAGAGAAGATGGTTCTATTGATTACTTTAACCAGAAGAGATTTGAAAAGGTTAATGAGGGTGATTTGCTGGCAAGATATCATGAGCCGACTAAAGGGGAGTTTGGCTTTGATGTATGTGGAAAGCTGCTTGTTCCTAAGCAGGGTAAACCAAAGCCAAGACTGCATGGTAAGGGCTTTAAGACATCTGATGATGGTAAAGAAACTTATGCTGCAATATCTGGAAAGATTGAATACTGTAACTATGATTTAAGTGTTGTTAATGTATATGAGGTTAATGGTAATCTAGATATGAGCATGGGGAATATTGACTTTAACGGGGATGTTAATATTACAGGCAGTGTGAGAAGTGGTGTAACAGTTCATGCCATGGGAAGTATATATGTTGGAGGCTTCGTTGAGGGAGCAACACTTATTGCTGGGAAAGATATTGTATTAAAGGATGGTGTTAATACTAAGAATTCAGGAAAAATCGAGGCAGGGGGAAATATATCAGGCAGATTTTTTGAGAATACAGAGGTTATTGCCAAAGGAGACTTACAGTGTAATTATATTCTTAACTGCAGGGTGCTTACATATGGCAGGATATTTGTTGAGGGACCCATAGGTTCTATTATAGGTGGTGATGTAACTGGTGTTATGGGAATCAGTACTACATCATGTGGACATGAAAGCAATGTAAAGACTTTGTTGAGAGTTGGTTCGACCAAAGAAATCAGAAAAGAATATGCAGAACTTATTATGGAACTTAAGGAAGTAGACGGACAGATTGAAACTTTTGAAATGGCTAATAAGAAGTTTGAGATGATTAAACAGAACATGCCTGAAAAGTATGATAGTAAAATGGCATTGAGAGTTACCCAGTCAAAGATTGTAAAGATGGCTCAGAAAGCCAAGCTTGAAGAAAAGAGCAAGGCATTATACAATCTTATAAGAGATTCAGAGAGAGCAGTTGTTAAAGTAAAGAATCATATATATCCGGGAAGCAGGATATATATGGATGATAAGACTTACATGCCAAGTTCTGTATTTTCACATATTATTGTTAAGAAGACGCCAAGCACGATTATTCTTAGGGATTATGATGAATAAGTATATTACAGGGAGAGTATTATGATAGAAGAAGTTGTTTCGGTGGAATTGCCGGTGCATGAAAGGCTGGTAGTAAGAAAGAACAGACTTATGAATGAAGAAAACGGCATTGATATGCCAAGGATTTCTATAGTTACAGGCACTCATGGGGATGAACTTGACGGACAGTATATCTGCTATGAGGTTATCAGAAGGATTGAAAGAGAGAAGAATAAGCTTAAAGGAATTGTAGATATTTATCCAGATATTAATCCTCTTGGACTTGATACAGGTTCAAGAGGAATTCCTATGTTTGACCTTGATATGAACAGGGTTTTCCCTGGCGATAACAATGGTGCTATGGCTGAATATGTGGCAGCAGGTATTATTGAAGATATTATTGGAAGCGATCTGTGTATTGATATCCATTCAAGCAATATATTTGTAAATGAGATGCCACAGGTAAGAATTAATGATGATACGCAGGAAAAGCTTCTTCCTTATGCGAAGATGATGAATGCACAATTTGTGTGGATATATTCGTCTATTACTGTGCTTGATGCAACTCTTGCCTATAGTCTTAATCATCTTGGTGTGCCTACTCTTGTTACGGAGATGGGTGTTGGAAACAGAATTACGCCAAAGTATTGCAGGGATATTGTTGATGGTATATTTAACCTTATGTCTCATATGGGGATATGGGATGATGAGCCGAAAGAAGTGAATGAACCTATTATCTCTACAGAGGGTGAGGTTACATTTCTTACTGCTAAGGAAAGCGGAATATTCGTATCAGCAGTTGATTCTATGGGAAGGATTGGAATTGGAACGCATATAGGAGATATTATCGAACCTATTGAGGGAAGAATAATCCAGAGAATTGAATCGCCTACAGATGGAATTATATTTACATTAAGAGAGAATCCGGTAGTACATAAGGGGGCTCTTATAGCAAGAGTTTATGGTGGCAGATAATGAAGAAAGAGATTATTTATTCGTTAAAGGGTATATATAGAGAAGATTATCAGATAGAAGGCTACAGATTCGGCGGTGGTGAGAAGTCGGCATGTATTGTTGGTGCATTAAGAGGTAATGAGATACAGCAGCTGTATATATGTTCGCAGCTTGTTAAGGCACTTAAAGAGCTTGAGGCTCATGGTGCAATATCGCACAATCATGAGATTCTTGTTATCCCATCTGTTAACAGATTTTCCATGAATGTTGGAAAGAGATTCTGGCCTACAGATAATTCTGATATAAACAGAGCTTTTCCTGGGGATGTTAATGGAGATACAACCAAGCAGATAGCAGGAACACTTTTTGACAGAATTAAGGGTTACAGTTATGGCATACATTTTGCGAGCTTTTATATGCCGGGTGATTTTATTCCTCATGTAAAGATGATGGATACAGGATTTCAGAGTGCAAGTCTTGCCAATCTGTTTGGACTTCAGTACGTTGTTATTAGAAAGCCGAAGCCAATGGATACAGTGACACTAAATTATAACTGGCAGATGAATGGTACTAATGCGTTTTCAATATATACTAACAGCACAGATATGATTGATGAGAAATCTGCAAGACAGGCTGTGTCATCTGTTCTCAGGTTTTTAACCAGAATGGGTATACTTAAGTACAACAATCACAGTGGATATATTGCAAGTGTTATCAACGAATTTGACCTTATGGCAGTCAAGACTTATGATGCAGGATTTTACAAGAGACTTAAAGAGCCGGGTGACCCTGTATATCATGGAGAACTTATTGCACAGATTCTTGATCCATGCGAGGGTACTGTTAAGAGTGAGATAATATCACAGACAGACGGTATTGTTTTCTTCGCACATACAGGTCCTACCGTAATGGGTAATCAGGTTGTTTACAAGATAATAAGAAGAATGCATGAATAGTTGTTTGAA
>OHBF01000978.1_pt1 | contig 14495 bp, 10 predicted proteins | sample 1577301 | NCBI WGS metagenome assembly OHBF01 (sample SAMEA3879575, study PRJEB24766) | human gut metagenome | biome: human-associated habitat; feature: feces | place: USA | collected 1985/1987
TCTCGCCCCAGCCTGCATCGCTGATTTGCCTTGCCAGATACGGGCTCTGCTGAAGCATCTTTCGGATATTGAGGCTTTCTGCACAGATCAGGTCATACTCCCGAACCAGAGCCGTCGTCAGCTTATGCTGTGTGTCGCGTCTCTGGTTCGCGATATGCTCGTGAAGCCGTGCAACACGGTGCTTCGCCCTGTTGTAGTTTGCACTGCCGATTGTTTTTCTCGACAGGGCACGCTGCATACGGGCCAGTTTCCTTAAGCTCTTATCCAGATGCTTTGGATTTTCGTACTTCCGGTTGTCCGACGTGTACGCCAGATAGCGCAGGCCAAGGTCGACGCCGACCACTGCACCGGTGGATGGCAGCTGTTCCATTTCGACGTCTGTACAGCACAGCGAAACAAAATACTTTCCACTGGGATTCTGTGAAACCGTTGCAGAAAGAATACGCCCCTGTACCTTTTTGGAGATACGGCACTTCACAGCGCCCAGCTTCGGGAGCTGTACCGCTTTGTCCAGCACCCTGATCGATGTACCGGTGCACCTGCTCTTATAAGATTTCTTTCCGGACTTCCTGCTTTTGAATTTTGGAAAGCCGGGCTTTTCTCCACCTTTCTTCACACGACGAAAAAAATTCTGATACGCGTCATCGAGATCACGGAGAGAAGATTGTAATGCCGTTGCATCCACCTCCCGCAGCCATGATGTCGCTTCCTGCTTTTTCAGAGCGGTCAGGTCTTTACAGCAGTCATAGTAGTTTAAGGTTTGGCCGTCCTGCCTGTAGGCGTCGATTCTTTGTGCCAGATAGTGGTTATACACATACCGGCAACAGCCAAACGTGCGCTGCATTTGCTGTTCCTGTGCCTTGGTAGGGTACAGTCTGAATTTGTACGAATATTCCAATGTACTCACCTCCTGAACCGTCTTATAAAGGATCGAGGGCAAAGAAATTTTACCCTCCTTTTATACGCCGAAGCGCAGAGCAGAGGGCAACCGCCAACCCGTGTGGTAAACCTTACGATATTATTTTACAAAAAACGTGTGAGGATGTCAAACTGCACGCATTGACATTCCTGCAAACAATGCTATAATATAGGTGTAAGGTCTGCTGATAGACGGCGACCCTCGGTTTTAGCTAAGAAATAAGCCGTATCCGTGGACTGGGGCGGCTTATTTCTTTTTGTCTATGTATTTCAAGATGATCGGTACAATGACACCGAACAACATCACGACAAGAGAAAGAATCTCAAAATCGCTCATACATATCACCCTCTTTCCGCGAGGATTGAGGGCAAAGAAATCACCCTCCTTTTGAAAGAGGGGCGCCGCCTACCGTTTATAGCAAACCTTACTTCGCCATTGTACTAGAGCTCGCAGATTTTGTCAATCTGTGGGCTCTAATTGTTGTTTTTGGATGCGCAGGCCAGCAGAAAAGCATCCACAGCTTCCTGCCGGCTCGGAAAGCCGCCAGCCTTTGATCCGGAAAAGCCACCGAAAACCGTAACGCATTCCTGACACTCAAGAAACCAGCTATCAGACCGCTGTACAGCTTCCATTGGCGCACCGCATACCGGACACCGCAGGCCATACTCAACCTGCCGATATGCGGCCAGTTGATCCATCCATGTCAGACTCACTTCCGTCTCCTCCTGTTTGCTTCATTTTCGCTTTTGCTGCACGCTCCATTCGGCGCATTCGCTTTTGCCTATTTTCAATTACGTATTGATTGACCACCTCGATCGCTTCGATGGCATCGCCATCCTTTTCGTTGTCCAAGCGTCCGGAAACTTCCCGCAGAATCATCAGAGCTTCTTCGACTTGCATTTCCTGCGGTTTTGTATCGCGACACCATCGAAGAAATGTGTCTTGTGCAATACCAAGTTTGTCCGCTGCAGTTTGGGACGATATTCTTCCTTCAAGCCATGCTACCTTTAGTTGTTCAAACTCTTTAGGCCGTGGCTTCGGAGGTCGGCCAAAACGGACACCCCTTTTTCTAGCGGCAGCTGCCCCTGCTACTGCTTTTTTTTGCATCTCCTCTCGCAGTATCTTCTCCGCTTTTTCTTTTCCTGCAGCAAACCCAGTCAAATAGATCTTGGAGTATGTCGGATCGACCATAATCACTTATCACCTCGAATCCTGTCTTCCTTGACGCTCCCCACATCTAAAGAAGGGGGATTCCTGCTTCAACGATCGCCGCCCGGCAGAGGGCCAGGTCTTACACAATCTCCACAGGCGTATCGGTTCGGGTGCGTCCCACCCTACCAGCTCATTTCTTATGACAGCAAACGCAGACCTTCGTTCAGAATGTTCTTCGCCGCATTCAAATCGACATCATGGATTGCTCCACAGCAGGGGCATTCCCAATGTTCTCTGAAGCGCTTGCGCAACGCCTTGTTTCGGTATCCGCAGACATTGCAGACCTGCGTGCTTGGAAACAAAGCGTCTATCTGTACGAACGGCTTGTGCTGCCATGCGCATTTATAGCTGAGCTGCCGCAGAATCTCGCCCTAGCCTGCATCGCTGATTTGCCTTGCCAGATATGGGCCCTGCTGAAGCATCTTTCGGATATTGAGGCTTTCTGCACAGATCAAAAACCGTTTCATAGAATCACCCCTCATATCTCTCAAGCGGAATGAGCGCGCCGCACATTTCGCAGGCGTCATACTCGCTGTCGAAAGCAACGCGGTAGTTTTGGCAATCGTGCCACTCCGGGTCACTGCGTTCACTGCGCCGCCTCTCTTTCCAACGCTCGTACTCTGGAAGCAAATAAAGCACGTCGAAGTCATCCTCGGAGATTTTACGCAGCCACTCCCAAACTTCTCCGGCTCTATCGGCAGCCTCAAATTCTTTTACCAGTTCTTCTGGACTCATACTCGTCTTCCTTTCCACATCAGTTTATATAGTCGGTACTGGGTCGGCCAGATTACCGCTGAAGATTCCTGCTCCGTGTCCTCTGGGGATTCTCCCGTAGCCATTGCTGGACATCGGCTTTCTCCACTCTGCGGAAAACCGGAACTCAGTTCCGGTTCCCTATGTAAGTGTCAAAACAGTTTCCATCATCCTTCACTCCTGACGCATCATCCACCATTTTTCAGGGCGGGGATTGTCGAGCAGCCATTGCTGTACATCCTCTTTCGATAGGCGAAAGTAGTCAAAAACGCTGTACAGGGGGGCTTCCTGCATTCGCCCCCAGCCGCGGAACCGTACTTTGCCGGTTACGGTTATGTATCCGGCTAAAGCCATATACCTGACGTCGTCGTTTGAAATGCCAAATTTAAGCTGCCAGGAACGGGAGGATACCCCGAGATGCTCGCAGCGGGCTGCTATTTCTTCCACCGTCATTTTCTCTCGGAGCTGATCGTAGAGCTCGCCTTTGGTTGCTTTGGGATCGGCTTTCATGTGTGCAGCTTCGAGCAGGTATAAAAGCGTATCTTTTTGCATCACATTCTGCGGGCCGCGATTTGCGCAAATCTCGGCTCGAATGTATTCATCCGGGGACGAATATCGATCCATAAAATTTCTATTTGATTCCATAATACTGACCTCCGTATTATTTTAGGTGGGGCTGTGCTATCAGATCTGCACAAAGCAATTTTTGATTGTGTCTATCGCATCCAGGAGTATCTTCCACAAGGCTCCTCGCGGTTCCGGATAGATAATCGCCAAGATACCAATTACCGCCAAGAGAACGAGTAATATCAGGGCGCAATAGCGTACTACATTACCAACAATGTACGCTACCGACCGCACCACACTGCCTTTCTCCACGATCATCACATTACGATCGGCGATATGGTGCTTTTCCCTCAGAATTTCCTGCTCTGTCTCAGCTCTCAGCTCTTCTTTTCTCTTCCTGATCAGTCCATTCTTGATCTTGGGCATTTCTTTTTGCTTCCTCCATTTTCTGATCCCCATGGTCGCTGTTCGTTTTTTTTGCTGCGTATTGACCAATACTACTATTCTTTTGACTTCTTTCGATCAAGCGGTCTATTGCATCCCGCACGGCCCTTTGCTCATTTTCAATTTCTTTTGATGGCCTGAAATAGTATAATGACGGCTTCGGCCCTTCATGGATGCCGACGTTTTCGTGGATATAGTCCTGCCAGAATAGCCATAATCGAAATCGCCAGTAGCGAAAAACTCTCCTGCTGTTTTTGACCATACATCTTCCCTTCTGCCCGAGAAATTAAGAGTGGGCAAATTTGCCCACTCTTAAAATTTCCAGCAATAATGCGGCATTTGACCTTTAACTCAAGCTATTTTGAGGCCTCCACCGCAAAATTGAAATTCTGTTCTCCTCTCTCCTCACAGAATCGCTTGATGCTTGTCCCGCCCATGATTTTTCTTTCTTGCCGTTCCGAAATCTTATCTTGATACTTGCGCAGCACTTGCTCATTGATTTGAGATTCTAAATTCTTGTTCGATACCGAGACCGCGGGCGGATAGACTTTTTGGCCTTTCTCATTTTCGACGGGCGCAAGGCTGGGCAAAGCGACATACTTTCGTCCATTCGCTGCTTCGATGATTTTTATGGAGTTTATCGTCAGCAGCTCTCCTACGTCAACAGCCGCATATGCTTTTATTTTTCCTTTTTCAGTCAAGGATATTGATCGTACCGTTATGGACATGTCATTTTCGTGCTTTCTTCCAAAGGTATTTGCATCCTCCTCGGACTGATACGCTGAGAGCACCGCCCGGGACCACTCCGCGAATATCTCTTTAGAACGCGGCACTATATAGCTGTATCCTTTTTCGCCATATTTGTGTAACTGGATATATCGATCGCCGTATTGATTTTCCATAACGCGCACCGGGAAACTTAGACTGTCGTTGATAGTCACAATGCTATTTCCGACATGCGTTCTCCCTTCGGCTGATGCTGTAGTGCTTTCCAGCGATTCGGCCTGGACATCAATTTTCATTTGATTGACGTTCTGCTCGTCAGTCTTTGTGATTTCTCTGGATGACAAAATTCCTTTTCTCTCCATATACTGCAAAAGCTCCAGTCTTTCGAGCTCGCCAACAGCTGCGTCATAGCTGCTTTTTACAGCAAAGTATTCTTCCATTTCCTGGATGCTGGATTTTTCTGTGAGGTGCATCGCCATGAGCTTTTGATCCAAAAGAGCTGCTTTGTCCTGCAACGCTGCATACTCCTGCTCTTGCTGATCTTTTCTCTTTCTTTCATCAGACTGTCTCTTTTGGTAGTTTTCGAGTTCTTGGACCTTGCTCTCAGGGATTTCAGCATCCAGTATGTGCAGGCCGAAATCAGAATCAATCTTTGCTACCGCAGACAAAAAGTCAAGATTAAAGAGTTTCTGGGTAAAGTCTATCGCGTCGCCCTTTTCTCCGCAGCCAAAGCAATGGAATGTGTTTGTTTTGGGATGGACAACAAATGACGGTGTTTTCTCGTCGTGAAAAGGGCAGCAGCACTTAAAATCCGCTCCTGCTTTTACAAGTGGTACACTCCTCTGTATGACATCCACAATGCTCAGCCGGTTTTTGATTTCAGCAACTGCAAGCTGCACTTGCTTCCGTTTGTCGCCACCGACCATTTGGTTCAGGGTAACTGGTTCTCTCGCTTGTTGCTCTAAGCGAGCTCGCGTTTTAATCATGTTGGAAATGGACACGTCTATTGTATCATGCCTGTATGTACCGTAATAGACGCCACTGCTGCGCAGCATCTCCTTGATCTCTCCATCCAGCTTTCGACTTTCGTCCTCGGTATGGATGCGACCTTCTCGCTCAAAAGAGTTTCCTCTCTCAACGAAGATGGTGAAATTCGTGTAGCGACTGAATGCGTCGCGGACCATTTGCCGATACTGCTCCTTTTCGGCCGGAGTCCCCTCCGCAAGATAAACGGAGTTTAAAATCAGCGGAGAATCCGTCACAACAAAATCCACTTTACCGATCAGGCGATCGATTCTATGCTTCTGCTCGTCAAACAGGGATTTTTGATGTTCAAAAGATCCATCGAGCAAATCATATTTCTCGTCCCAAACGTACTCTTTCGCCACCTCGGACACGTACTCTGCGACATATCCCTGCTTTTTGAGTTTTTCTGCGATCTCCCATGCGCAAGTCGTTTTTCCTGCGCTCGGGCCAGCTATCAAGTTTACGACGATGGTCGCTTTTTTTTGATATGCTTTCGCCTGCATGGAATCACCTCACTGCGTTATTTCAAAAGACTGATATTCCATCTCTTCCATTTTCTGCGTATCATCGGCCATCTGACAATATCCTTTAACACCTCCATTATCAATCACCTTATTATTCTGATGATCTGATGCGTCCAAATTCAGCAGGATATTTAGTTCATTTACTCGCGCAGTTTTTTCTCTCAATTCATCCTCCTGGGCAAAAGGTTTCATCACCTCCTCTTGAGCATTCTCGAGCTGGGTCTTCAGATTTCTCAGTTTCTCCTCTGACTCTGTGATTTCCGCGCTTATACCAGCCAGAGCGTTGTCAAGCCGCGTAATATTGCCATACACATCCGGACCGAGCTCCACCCGATATTGCAACATGTGCGTAAGAGTTACCACATGTTGTCCCGTGAGTATATTAAGGCTCAACTTCATGGCAAAACCACGATACTGGCCCAACGAGACAAGATCAGGTCTGGTCATCTTCTTGACACTCTCAAGGAGTGCCAATCCGGCCGCCTTCTTTTCTGTGTATGTCTTCCCGTGGATCGTCATAGGCGAAAACCCATTCACTACAGGTTGCTCATTAAAAAATGCCAAGTCCTTTTGCATGTTACGCAGACGAACCTCACAAGACTGGATTTCGCGGGGATAGTATTGCGTTATGCGATCTTCCAATGCGAACTTCTGGCTTTGGTAGCTGGCTTTCAGCGTATTCAGCTTCTGCACCTCGATGTCAAGCTCTATCTTTTCCTTGATTCTCGGATCGCTGACGCACAGCGCCTTGATTTCCGCATAGGAGAGCGCTGAGGCGTCAACGTCTTCCATTGTGCGCACCGCGCTTTTTGATGTCATAATCTGGCTGATGAACTTCTGCTTGGTCTCCATCGTCTGATACATATAGCCGTCAAAGGAGCCCTTTGTCACATAGGTGTAAATCTCCACCTCCGGATTTTCGTTGCCCTGCCGTATTATGCGGCCATCCTGCTGTTCCAGATCCGACGGTCTCCACGGAGGCGTCAAGCGATGTAACGCTTTCAACCGTGTCTGCACGTTTGTGCCGGCTCCCATTTTATCTGTAGAGCCAATCAGAACACGGATTTGCCCGGCGCGCACCTTTGCGAACAACTTCTTTTTATCTGCCTGCGTCTTCGCCGAATGTACAAACGCAATCTCGTTTTTGGGGATTCCTTTGGCGATAAGCTTGCCGGCTAGGTCTTGGTAAACATTCTGAAAGCCTTCCATTACGATTTCCCCGTCCTGATTTTCCTCCATTTGGATCGGATTCTTCTTCGCAGGCGTCGAAAAGTCGCAGAAAACAAGCTGTGTCCACTTTTCCGATTCTCCCTGTTTCCAGATTTCATAGACGCGTTCTGCACAAGCCGTAGTCTTGCTCGTCTCAGAGTCCGGCAGCATGGGATTTGTAAGCCTTTGATCAAGCGCAAGCTTACGCCCGTCGCCAGTGATTTTGAGCATATTATCCTCACCAGGAGTAACCATCCGGCTGCGCACACGCTCCGCGCGTTGACCAAATTCCTGGATCATTTCCTTTTGAAACTCAGAGGGTTCGAGCTGCACTGTCTGGTAATTTGCCTTTGGTACAGGCAACTGCAGCATGTCCGCCGTCTGAATATCAGCGATCTCACGAAAGATGGTCATAAGCTCCGGCAGATTGTAAAACCGCGCAAATCGTGTTTTACTGCGGTAACCAGTCCCCTCCGGTGCCAGTTCAATTGCCGTGACCGTTTCGCCGAAAGCACTTGCCCAAGCATCGAAATGAAGCAAGCCATAGCGCTCTAGCGTGTAATATTGCAGGTAGCGCTGCATCGTGTACAACTCTACCATAGTATTGGAAATTGGCGTGCCTGTTGCAAACACAACACCATGCCCATCCGTCAATTCATCCAAATAGCGACATTTGAGGAAAAGATCCGAGCTCTTTTTGGCTTCGTTCTGGTTTATTCCGCTGACATTGTGCATTTTGGTAAACGCAGCAAGATTTTTAAAATAGTGCGCTTCGTCGACAAAAAGACGGTCTACACCGAGTTCCTCAAATGTGACCACACTATCCTTACTGCTTTGATCATTCAGCTCATGCAGCTTTCGTTCTACATCTTTCACCTTTTTTTCGAGTTGTTTTACGCTGAACCGGTCGCCATCTTTTCGCTTTATTTCCAGAATTTCATCGAAGATCTCCTTGCGCTGCTTCTCCAGCCCTTCCCGTAGTCTCTCTTGAGATAACGGTATTTTTTCGAGCTGGCTATGCCCAATGATGATACCATCGTAATCACCTGTAGCAATCCGCGCGCAAAACCGCTTGCGCTTCTGCGTCGTGAAATCGGCCTCCGTCGCCACAAGCAGGGAAGCGCTCGGATAAAGCTGCAGCCATTCAGATGCCCACTGCTCCGTGAGATGATTTGGGACAGCGACCAGTGATTTGCTGCAGAGCCCAAGTCGTTTGCTCTCCATCGCAGCTGCAACCATCTCATACGTCTTGCCGGCACCGACAACGTGCGCAAGCAACGTGTTTCCGCCAAGCAGGATGCGAGCGATCGCATTGACCTGATGCGGACGCAGCTTAATCTCCGGGTTAATTCCAGCAAAACGCAGGAAACTGCCGTCGTATTCGCGCAGCCGGGTACTGTTGAATTTCTCGTTGTACAGCTCGCAAATCTCTCTGCGGCGCTCCGGATCAGCCCAGATCCAATCTGCAAACGCATCCTTTATCTGATCCTCCTTACTCTGTGCGGCCAGTGTTTCTTCTTCATTGACCACAGCTACACGCTTGCCGTCACTTGTTTCCGTATAGTCAAACACACGCACATTGCGCAGATTCAGCGCTTCTTCGAGGAGTCGGTAACCGTTGGCGCGACCAGTACCGTAAGTGCTACTTGCGATTACATTGGTATAGTCCAAACTCTTTCTTGTTATGTTCCACTGGCTGGTGTGCTCCGAGTAGAGCACATGGATTTCTTTTTTCGCATATTCCGGCGTGTCAAACAGCTCGTACATGAACTGCTCAACCACACTTACAGGCAGCCACGTCGCGCCAAGGCGCACGCTGATCTTATCTGCAGTGAGATCTTCCGGCTGCACCTTTTCGAGCGCCTGCACATTAGGTTCCACGGCATCTTTCAGCAGCTCCGGCGCAGCGTCGTACATCGCCCGCGCCATGCGCAGCTTGCGCCGCACATTACCGGACAGGTATTCATCCGCTGCAACAAGTGGATACTGCGACAGATCGACACTCTCCGGCGAAATCTTCTCCGCACTTTCCGGACAGTCTATGTCCCTGAAAATGACGCCGCGAAGATCTGCTTCAAGCTCCTGTTCACTCTTGCCGGTCAGCTCAGCCATATATGCAATATCGACCCGGCCTTTTTCGCCGAGGGATACCGTCAGCGCCTCGCTGGCCGTGTCCACATGCTCCACCACTGCCGCCGGACGGATTGTGCGTTGCTCGAACATATCCGCCTTACGGACAAAATTGCCTTCCTCATCCAGCACCTCGAGAGAGCTCATGAGATAATACGCATCGTCTTCGCGGAACACTCTCTTATTTTCCCGAGAGTTGATGCGGCCGAACTGCTTTGCGAATGCGTCATACACGTCATTGAGCTGTTCTCTTTGCGCCCGGATGTCTGCTTCTGGATAATCTTCTGTTTGATATTCAATCAGGGTACGGACACAATCTCGCAGTGCAATCAACGCCTTGATCCGTTTTTCTGCCGCTGTAGATACCTGCACCGGATGCATCAGGCTGTTTTCTCGGTAATAAACCTTACCGTCGGTAATTGTGAAGCTGAAATTGCGCACCGTGGGGTCTGCAGGGATAGAATCGGCGCTTAATTCTTCTGGCTCGCCGATCTGTGTCTCGGTTATACTCCCGTATATCGACCGGATTGCGTAGGAAAGCATTTCCTCCAGATCTTCCCCCTCCCGCGCAATGCAAGCCGTTTCCGGCCCATACGGGCCGCTGACCTCCTTCATTTCGCCGAGGATCATTTGCGGATGCTCGACAAAGTACGCATTCATCACGCAGCCATTTGCATCGCGGTCAAGGTGTACCCAGTCCGGCTCCGTACTTATCATGCGGTCGCGCTTTTGTAAAAACAGGATGTCCGACGTGACCTCAGTCCCGGCTGCCCCCTTAAACGTATTCGTCGGCAGCCGGATCGCGCCGAGTAGATCAGCGCGCTGCGCGATGTATCGGCGCACAGCCGGACTACTCTTGTCGAGGGTTCCTTTTGCTGTGATAAAAGCAATGACACCGCCCGGCCGCACTTTATCAAGCGTCCGTGCAAAAAAATAGTCGTGAATGTAGAAGTTGTATTTGTTGTATCGCCGGTCTGAAACCTTAAATTGGCCAAAAGGCACGTTGCCGATTGCAACATCAAAAAAGTTGTCCGGCAGCTCCGTATTTTCAAACGCCTGCACCATAATGCTATCGCGCTGATAGAGCTGCTGCGCAATCCGCCCCGAAATGCTGTCAAGCTCGACGCCGTAGATCCTGCTGTCCCGCATACTCTCCGGCAGCATACCGAGAAAATTGCCGATGCCGCAGGACGGTTCGAGGATGTTTCCAGTCTTAAATCCCATGTTTTCGAGAACCTGATACATGGCGCGTATAACAGCCGGAGGCGTGTAAAACGCTGTGAGTGTGGATTCCCGCGCTGCACTGTACTCGCTTTCGGTGAGCTGCGCTTTCAGCTCATCGTACCGGCTGTGACGCTCGTCGAAACAATCTGCCAAACCGCCCCAGCCAACATACTGCGCAAGGACGGCCTGTTCCTCTGGCGTCGCAAGGCGTTTATCCTTTTCCAGCTCTTTGAGGAGACGAATTGCTGCTATGTTCCGCGCATATCGTTGGCTCGGCACGCCAACACCAAGGTCATCGTCTGTAATGCGGTAGTCCTTGCGCTCTGCATCCGGGATTTCCGGGAAAACAACCGACGGCGAAACCCTTTTTCGGATCGGCCGCGAGGGTGCAGCGAATACCGTATCGTTCTCAACTGTCTGATCCGGGCCGGTTGACGGCTCCTTTGTGGCAGGGTCATGTTTTGTCTGCTCAATGGCCCGTTCATCGGGGAAGTTCCCGTAAACCCGCAGCCATCTGTTCTCCTGAAGGTCATAGATACCAGCGCCGTCATAGGCAAAGCCATCCTCGCCCTCCATGGTGCCGGCCACATATTTCTGCGCAGCTTGTTCAGCCTCCGCCAGCGTTTGGTAATCCAGCCGTTCATCAAAGCCATTTTCAAAGTGGTGGTACACCACCACTTCGTAAGGCGGCTCCATGCGCTGGGCATAGCGGTCGATGTCCTCCATGGTGAGCCATTCCGGTTTTTCCGGCAGGGCGTCATAGAGTTCCCGCATTTTGGCGATTTGCTCTCGCACGTTCCCAGCCCACAGGTGCTTTTCTGCCCGCCCGCCAGCGCCCAAAAAGTATTCACAATCAACCTTTAGCCGGTCGAGCAAGCGATACATATCCTCCTGTTCCGCATGGGTAGGTACATTGCTATTGGATTCTTGGGCAGATTGGTATTGTGCGGCAGCTTCCCGCAGAGCAGGGAGTATGGCCCGATAGGTGGGATACTGGGATAGAAAGTCCAGTACACCGCCGTCACCGTCTCCGATGTCCTGACGCTCTGTATACGTGGTGCCGTCTGGCATGACCACAGTAAACTTCACCTTGTCATACGCCAGGAACCGAGCATTTTCGGGGTCATCGGCTTCATACCACTTTTCCCAGGTGCCGTATTTTTCAAGAGCAGCCTTTGCACCGGCCACCCGCTCTTCATCCGCGTGTTTCATCAGCGCGTCAAACTCTCCGACATTGTATCGGGTCTCGTCTGCAAAGACGGGGCTTTCGCTCCACTCGCAATAGATGTACGGTTCTGTGTCAGGAGGATACTGCTCACTGGTGCGCTGGAACATTTCCGGTTGTTCCTGCTCTCTGGGCGGCACCGAAAACACCGGCGCATCCTGGGTGGTGGAGATAGTCATCTGGGAGGTATCCGCAATCCGCTGAATTTCATCTCGCACCGTCTGGGGCATTTCATCATCATAAATCGTCACTGTACGATCTGGGGCAATGTGAGCCACCGTTTTGTAGTCCCCGTGTTCTTCCTCCAGCCGGTTCCACACGGCAATCCCATTTCCCAAATGGCCATAGCCGAGATCATAACCTGCCCCGGGCGAAGCCTGCTCTTCCTCTTCAGCAAGCGCCTTTTCTTCCTGAATTTTATCAAACTGCGCCTGCTCCTGTGCACTCAAATACAGTCCGCTCTCGATCAGCGCTGTAATGCGCTCGGCGACTTTAGACCAGGAAAGATTTACAGTGGGGCATCCTTTCTTTTCAAGTTTCATCCCCTTACCATCGTGCGCCTCGCTACTGCCCATAGCTCCGGAAAGTGCATGAGATCTGCCTCCGATACCATACTCCTTCTTGAGAAAAGCTTCTTTCTCTTCTTTTGTCGGCCCACTTATGAAGTAGTTAAATATCCGGCCTTTCGAGCCGTAAACACCGCCTCCGTAAGCAATAGCCTGATTGATTTCGTCCTCCGTGATATATTGAGAGACCTCAGAAAACTCTTCGATCTCCGACTGGGCAAAAGAAAGAGCAGAGGGGATTTTACTCTCCTCTGCTCTTTCGATTTTATCAATTTGCGCCTGTTCAGAAAACAGCGAAAACTGCTCCAATCCGGCAGCCTGCTCCGTCAGCTGTAAATCAGATCTTCGCGAATGATTTCCTCTGCGGCGTTTCGGATGTTGTTCATTTCTCCTATCCACGCCATCTGATCTCTGGCTTTCAGCGCTTCGTCTATGCCGCGCTCCTTCGCTATCTGCTCCGTGAGCTGATCCATCATCTCGTTTGCCTGTCGATCGATCTCTTCCAGATGCTCGTTCAGAGTCCCCTCCATCATCATGGCCGTGTACAGGCCCATCTGATGTTCCTGCAGGTACGTCTTCCTCAAGTACCCGTATTTCCCGATCTTCGGTGCCTCGGGTGCTTCCAACTCCGGAAGATAATAATCTCCCATTTTCTTGTAATTCAGTTCCATGCTGCCTGCTCCTTTCCTCTCGCATCACATGTTTTACGGCCTTTTCGATTTCTCGCAGCGCTTCTTCCGCTGCTGCGCTCGATGCTTGACCCAAAATACACATTTCTGTAAGATGATTATATCGCGATTTATTCGCAAAGTAAACATCGAAATACGCTTTGCTTTCCGGCTCCAGATTGCAGCGCCGATACAGCATATACCGAATACTTTCGAAAACAAATTCTTTTGCTCTGTTCTCATCCTCTGTATTCGTTTGCATCGCGCTGCGCAGCTCTGCCACCCAGCTTTCCTGCCGATTCTCAGCTACCCTGTCAGCCCAGGCTGAGAGTAATACACTAAAATCCGAGGATACAGTGTTGAGGGCAAAGCGTTTTTGTATCTCTTTTGCAACGCTGCCTTTCTGATTATCCTTAATTTTCCAAATAAGAACACTTGGTCCAATCAGCTTGCGTGTATCCGCAATATCGTAGACATAGCGCAAGCCGGTTGGCCGCATACCACTGTCATCGATCAGAACGATACCGCTTGTTCCGCCCTTAATCCAGTACCCAAGGTCATTCCACTGCTTAAAATCCGCACAAGCGGTCGCATTCGGCCGTTGTGCATAGATTGCAATCTGGTCTTGCCAACAATACTTATAGTTTGCTGCCGCGCAGTCCAGAAACCGCAGGTAAGCCTCTGAGCTTTCGAAAACCGAGCGTGCTGTTTCCCTCAGCAAATCAATGATTTGCTTTTTGGTGCTTGCCATATCCCTCGTATTCCCCCTTTTTCACGAGTGGGCAATTTTGCCCACTCTGTGTTGATACTTTTCTGGTATTGATTATTTTCCAATTTCAGCCCATCTGATACCCTCCAAAAAGTATGATAAGCTCATATTCTTTGGGGGGTATCAGCAATTTGCTGATACCTTGAAAGCACATACCATGTGCACTGTTTTTGGGATACGTCGCCATCTAAATGACATTATCCTCCAAGGACGCCACGTTGGGCAACTGCGCCGGACATAGTCCACGGTCGTAGAGGTCGCCACGGGGGTGGTCCCTGGGTATTAAACAGGCCGATGACCTTACCCAGACCATGAGGTAACACCAACAATTTGGTGTGCCGCTCCTTCATTATTGAGATCCTGGCGAAGCTGTTACATGATCCTTTGTATTCTTTTTAGTGGCGGATTCAGTTTTTCAGGCGGCATTCATCGGGTTCTCCGATGGTTGCCGGTATCTTGAGTGGGCAAATTTGCCCACTTTTTTGAAAGACTTTCTGAAATCGGTTTGTTCTTAATTTACAGTCGTAAGTAAA
>OHBF01000998.1_pt1 | contig 14246 bp, 10 predicted proteins | sample 1577301 | NCBI WGS metagenome assembly OHBF01 (sample SAMEA3879575, study PRJEB24766) | human gut metagenome | biome: human-associated habitat; feature: feces | place: USA | collected 1985/1987
TTATTATTTTTTAGTGATTAATTCACTACTAAAATAAATAAAAGTAGTGAGAAAACAAAAAACGGATGATTTTTTAGGATGTTAAATTTAAGTTTTTTAAAATTGGATTGATGTCTTATGAAGAGGTAACTTTGTATTCGTATTCTCGGAACTGCCGGAAGTAAAGAAACCGGTCATAGTAACTTGGGGTATGATGCTGTTGTGATATTATATTGACCATTCGAATAAATTCGGAGCCTGTGTCCGTTTATACCCGAGGAAAAGGGTATGTTTGGGATTCGAGATATTGATATTTGATTCCCTGCAGAAGCATCCCAATATATAGGTATTTGGGAGAGTGCACCTTGCCGGGTAACCTTTTTTCATTATTTTTGCACCTGAAATGAGCGGACAAAAACTCATACGGGTATTCAATGCGGGGGCGCTGCTGCTGATCCTGCTCGCGGCCTATGCGGGCAAAAGCCTGCATACCCATCCCGATGAGTACTATCGTTACCTCACGGAGAACGATGCAAATACCACGTCGCCGGCTCTTGTGGACGACTGTGCGATTTGCCATTTCCATTTCTTCTCGTATATCCATTCTACCGACTGGGTCCTCGACAGTGAGTTCCGTTTGCTGGAAACCTTTTTCCGGCCGGAGTGTTACGATCCGGCAATCGTTGCGATATCGGGCTCGCAGCTCCGTGCGCCGCCTGCAATCGGGTAGATAAATTCGTTCCGGAACCATTCGTTTCCGGGACTATTCGACCGCACGTGCCGAGCGGCGCGGCAAAACATCGTTTTCACAGGGTATTCTCTCTCATCGGCCGTATTACGGGCCGTTGCCCCTGCCTGGCGAAAACAGACCCATTTTACATCTTAAAACATAGGATTATATTGTGTATCCATTTGGGAGCATAGCGCCCCGAGTCCATTCCGAGGAGGAGATTTAGGAGGACTTCATTACAGACGCAGCCTCCGGCCGCGAATAAACGCCCTCGAACTCGATTCCGCGACCGTCGGATAATGGGACATTGAAGATATAATCGCCTAATTATTATAATATGAAAAAATTGATCCTCTTGGCCGTAATGTGCCTGGTTTATCATACACTTTTTGCAGACGAAACGACCCCGACTCCTAAAAGCGACGCTCATCTCTACGGCCATGTCATCGACAGCAAAACAGGCGAACACCTGCCCTATGCCACCGTCACCATTCCCGGCACGACCATCGGCACCATGACCGATGCGAGCGGGCACTATTTCCTGAAGAATCTGCCGACGGGCACTATCACCGTCGAGGCCCGCATGATGAGTTACGATCCCGTGCGCCACGAAGTAACGCTAAAAAAAGGACAGTCCCTCGAACTCAACTTCGAAATCACGGAAAACGGAATTACCATGGACGACGTAGTCGTCTCGGCCAGCCGCAGCGAAACCACGCGTCGCAAAGCCCCGGCCTTGGTGAACGTCCTCGACCGCAAAATTTTCGACAACACCAATTCGGCCTGTCTGGCCCAGGGACTCGGGTTCCAGCCCGGCGTACGCGTCGAGGACGACTGCCAGAACTGCGGTTTCATGCAGGTGCGCATCAACGGGCTCGACGGACACTATTCACAGATCCTCGTCGATTCGCATCCCGTCTTCTCGGCACTCTCGGGCGTTTATGGACTGGAGCAGATTCCGGCCAGCATGATCGACCGCGTCGAGGTGATGCGCGGAGGCGGCTCGGCACTCTTCGGCTCCTCGGCCATCGGCGGTACGATCAACATCATCACCAAGGACCCCGACCGCAACAGCGCCGAAGTCGGTCACACGATCACGGCGATCGGCAACAGCAGCAGTTACGACAACGTCACCTCGGCCAATGCCTCGCTCGTCACCGACAGCCGTAAGGCGGGACTTTATGTCTATGGACAGAACCGCCACCGCTCGGGGTACGACCACGACGGGGACGGCTTCACCGAAATTCCGCAACTGCAATCCCAATCCCTCGGACTGCGCTCATTCTTCAAGACCAGCGCTTATTCGCGTATTACGCTCCAGTACAATACCGTCATGGAGTACCGCCGGGGCGGCGACCGGCTCGACCTGCCGCCGCACGAAGCGATGATCGCCGAGCAGACCGACCACAACATCAACGGCGGCAGCCTCTCGTTCGACCTCTCGTCCGCCGACTTCTCCAACCGTGTGAATGTCTATGCTTCGTTCCAGCACATCGCCCGCAAGAGCTACTACGGCTCCAAGCAGGATCCCGATGCCTACGGCCGCACGCACGACCTTACCGTGGCGACCGGCGCCCAGTACATCCATTCGTTCGACCGGTTGTGGTTCCTTCCCGCCGACCTGACCCTGGGTGTGGAATACAACTACAACGATCTGGACGACGAATCGATCGGCTACGATTATCGAACGAAGCAAAAGGTGCACATCATCGGCGCCTACCTGCAAAACGAGTGGAAAAACGAGCATTGGTCGCTGCTTATCGGCGGCCGTCTGGATAAGCACAGCCTCGTCGATCACGTAATTTTCAGCCCGCGTGCCAACCTGCGCTACAATCCCGGAGAGGGGGCGAGCCTGCGCCTGAGCTATTCGAGCGGCTTCCGTGCTCCGCAGGCCTTCGACGAGGATATGCACATCGCCATCGTGGGCGGCGAGCGGGTACGCATTCGGCTGGCGGACGATCTGCGCGAGGAGCGATCGCACAGCCTCAGCCTCTCGGCAGACCTTTACCACCGTTTCGGAAAAGTCCAGACCAACTTGCTCGTCGAAGGTTTTTACACGACGCTCGACCACGTTTTCGCCCTGCGTCCGCTGCCCGATCCGGATACGGACGGAAGTACGATCAAGGAGCGTTATAACGGTTCGGGCGCCCGCGTCATGGGCATCAATATCGAGGGCAAGGCCGCCTTCACCCGTTGGTTCGACCTGCAGGCCGGAATCACCCTCCAGCAGAGCCGCTACAAGAAGCCGGAACAGTGGAGCGAAGATCCGGAGGTCGCACCGACCCGTAAGATGTTCCGCACGCCGAACACCTACGGTTACCTTACGGCCCAACTGACTCCCGTGCGTAATTTGCAGGCGGCCATTACCGGAACTTACACGGGCAAGATGCTCGTGCAGCACATGGCGGGTTCGGGTACGCCCGTCGATCGGGCCGTCACGACACCCCGTTTCTTCGACCTGAACCTCAAAGTGTCGTACGACATCATTCTCTATAAGGAGATCGCCCTGCAACTCCATGCCGGTATCCAAAATATCTTCAACGCCTACCAGAAAGATTTCGATCGGGGGGCCGACCGCGATTCAGGCTACATCTACGGCCCGTCGCTGCCCCGCAGCTGGTTCGTCGGCGCGAAGATCAGCTTCTGACGGTCTGCCGGAAGCTCCGGCGGCTCCTTGCTTCGCCGGACAGGGAATATCGTTGTCGCTCATCCGGATCGACGGCATACGGAACTTTTTTGAAAATATCGCTTTCGGAAAGTCATGATATTTTCCGGATATAAACCGAACGGAGCTGCCTGGCGGCTCCGTTCGCTCATGGCGGCCGAACGCCTTTAGGAACATATTGCATCGATTTGCACGAACCGCAAAACAATTTTACGGTTTTTCTCGTTTTTAATATATCGATCCATCCGTTAAAATTCGTATTTGCGGCGATTTTTGTTCTGTTCTCGAAACAGGGGTGGGTTGAATAACCGACATACGATCCCCATAATCAGATTTAACCCTGAATCGTTATGTTTAACTCCCGATCTTCCATCTCCATATCGACGTTTCTGTCTTCACTGATTGGATCTATCGTGCGCGGGCGACGCTCCGTCCGCTGCGGCCAGACGTGCGAATACCGCAAGGCCAGACTCATCCTGACCCACGACCCGGGCGAAGAGCTGTTTCTGGGGGCCCTTCATCCGGCTGCGGCTCTTTTCCGGGAACATATCGACATTCCCGAACTCATCGCCGAACATGCTACTTACCGCAGAGTGCTCGAGGAGGCCGGGGCGAGAGTGCCCACGGTACGTCAGATCCTGCTCGACGGAACCGGTGCTGACGGGAAACCCGCCGACCGGACCAAGCTGGAGAACCTGCGCCGCTTCGCGGCCGGTTTTCTCACCTTCGACACCCAGAACCTCTCTCCGGAAACAGCCGGGCAGCAGAAGGAGTACCGACAATCCATTCTCGCCAAGACATCGCCTCGGGACTTGGTTCGTATCATTCTGCGACAACCGATCATCCGGCTGTCGGAAACGCAGATCAACACGGGTCTCAAGGCCGAATATTCCGAAAACCCCGTGATGAACCTCTTCTATACGCGGGACCAGTTGATAACTACTGCCAAAGGCGTCGTAATCGGACGCATGAACTCCCCGCAGCGGGAGAAAGGATGCGACATTCTGCAATTCTGCCTCGAAAAAATCGGCATGAAACCGTTGCACCGCATCGAAGGGGAGGGAGCTCATCTCGAAGGCGGGGATTTCTATCCGTTCGGCGATACGGCTTTCATCGGCTGCGGGATGCGCACCACGCAACCGGCCATCGATCAGCTCATGGAGCACGATCTGCTGGGCTGCAACCGTCTGGTCGTGGTCAAGGACCGGTTGTTCAGCCAAGCGGAAATGCACTTGGACACCTATTTCAACATTATAGACCGCAATCTGGTGACGCTCACAGCCCGGCGTATGACCACCGATCCGGATTCTCCGGATCTGTTGCTGGCCGATATTTATCTCCGAGGTGCAAACGGCGTCTATACCAAAACCGAAGAAGATGTCGGATTCGTCGAATTGTTGAGGAGCCGTATCGGTGCCGCCATCATCCCCATTTCCGAAGAGGATGCCGACCGGCTGGCGGGTAATTTCCTGACGGTCGGGCCGCGCCGTATCATCGGGGTAGCGGGCCAGTCCGAAGCCCTGCGGACCGAACTGAAACACCGAGGGGTGAAGGTTACCTGGGTCGGGCTCGACAACCTTTGCAAAGGCTACGGTGCCGCACACTGCATGACGCAGGTGCTTCGCAGACGGTGAAGACTATCCTCCGACGTATGTAAAAAAGACACTCCGGGGAAGTGAAAAGTTTTTCCGGGAGCGACCGTTGTCGCAATGTTCCGAAAGAATATGGCCGCTGTTGCCCGGCAAGGAGCGAAATCGGCTGTTATGTTCCGTTCATACGGGTCAAACGGGAAACCTTCCGCTTCCGGATGCGGGTAAGTTTCTTATAGAATACGACTTACTTCCGACGAAATGTGCGGCGGAAGGCTCTTTCACGAAAAATCCCCGGTCGAAAGACCGGGGATCTGCTATCGTTGTCGGCAAACGCTTACAACGCCTTGATCTCGTGAAGCACCTGGTTGGTCTTGCGGACCGCAGCAGCCGATGCCTCGAATTTGGCAGCCTCCTCCTTGGTGAGGTCGAGTTTGACGATCTTCTCGATACCCTTGCGGCCGATCACGGCGGGAACACCGATACAGATGTCGTTCTGGCCGTATTCGCCTTCGAGGTAGCAGCAGCAGGGGACGATCTTCTTCTGATCATGCAGGATCGATTCGACCATCATCGAAGCAGCGGCGCCCGGAGCATACCAGGCCGAAGTGCCGATGAGTTTGGTCAGCGTGGCACCGCCGACCATCGTGCTGGCGACAGCCTCTTCGAGTTTCTTCTTCGAGGCGAATTGCGTCACGGGCACGCCATTGACCGAAGCCTTCGAAAGCAGCGGAATCATCGTCGTATCGCCATGACCGCCGATCACCATGCCGTCCACGTTGTTGATGTTGGCGCCGGTGGCTTTCGCCAGGTAACATTTGAAACGGGCCGAATCCAAGGCGCCACCCATGCCGATAATCCGGTTTTTGGGAAGTCCCGAAGCCTTGAGCGCCAGATAAGTCAGCGTATCCATCGGGTTGGCGACCACGATGATGATCGCGCGGGGCGAATATTTCACCACGTTCTCGATCACGCCTTTCATAATGTTGGCGTTGGTGCCGATCAGCTCCTCGCGGGTCATGCCCGGCTTGCGGGGAATACCCGAGGTGATCACCACCACGTCCGAGTTGGCAGTCTGCTTGTAGTCGTTGGTCACGCCGACGAGCTTCGTATCGAAATCCATCAGCGTAGAACACTGGTACATATCCAGCATCTTACCCTCCGACAGGCCCTCTTTGATGTCGATGAGGACCACTTCGCTCGCCACTTCGCGGCAAGCCATCACATTGGCGCAAGTAGCGCCCACGGCGCCCGCGCCCACAACTGTTACCTTTGACATAATGTTATAGTTTTAAGGCGAGTCCGACGTATTGATTTCGGATGTAAAACAAAAATACTGTCACAACAGAACACGTCGGACTCACGTTACGGTATCTTTTGATGCCGGATTCCATCCTGACACTCCCTGCCGACACCCGTCGAAAACGGGAGGCTGCGGGGTTCGATTTACATCGAACGAATATTAGCCGATCAACTCTTTGTACTGCGCGTCGGTAAGCAGCGACTCGCACTCCTTGGGATCGGTCAGTTTCACTTTGACGAGCCAACCCTCTCCGTAGGGATCGCGGTTCACGATGGAGGGATCGGCATCCACTGCAGGGTTGAACTCCAACACTTCGGCGCCGACGGGAATGAAAGCGTCGCTCACGGTCTTCACGGCCTCGATCGAGCCGAAGACGTCACCGGCGGACAAGGTTTCGCCGACGGTCGGAACATCGACGAATACGATGTCGCCCAACTGGCTCTGTGCGAAATCGGTAATGCCGATAAAAGCCTCACCGCCCTCTACGCGGCACCATTCGTGGTCATTGGAATACTTCAGATTTGCAGGTACGTTCATAATTTTCGGTATTTGAATTGGTTAAAATGAAATTTATTCGCGGTCTAAAATATCATTGCAAATATAAGGTTATTTTTCGTTCGGCCAACGTTATCCTGTTATTTTTTTAACACGCAGCCCGTCCCGTCCGTTCGAGCCGTCCGCTTCCCCTCGATAACGAACTCTATCTCCCGGAACAGATACCCTTCGGTACGGCCGTCGGGCAGCTCCAGCAGCAGCTCTCCCGAAGGGCGCACGCCCCGCAGCACGGCCTCCACTGTCCGGCCGTCGGGATAACGGTACCGATGCCGCTCTCCGAGCCGGTACATCCGCCGTCGGTAGTCGGCTTGCAGCGCCTCCCGATCCCCTTTCTCGAGTTGTTCGTACCGGGCGGCCAGACAGTCGCCCAAGCGGTGCAGTACCTCCTGCCGATCGTATTCGCAGCCAGTTTCGAGGCGCATCGACGACGGGTTCGGCAGCGACGGATCGAACCGGATCTGATTGACGTTCACCCCGATTCCGACGATCGTACGCGACAGGCGGTCGCCCGTCAGGTTGTGTTCGATCAGAATGCCGACCAGCTTGCGGTCGCCCGCATAGATGTCGTTCGTCCATTTGATCCGGGCGTCGATGCCGTAACCGCCGAAAAGGTCCGTCAAAGCCAAAGCCACCGCTTCAGAAAGCAGAAACTGTTCCGAAACGGGCAAGAAACAGGGTTCCCACACCAGCGAGAACATCAGGTTGCATCCCTCCTCGCTGCTCCAGGTATGCCCCCGCTGGCCGCGTCCGGCGCTCTGCCGCTCGGCGCAGATCGCATCGCCGTGTCCGTAGCGAGGATTCCGGGCCTCGTCGTTGGTCGAGGTCGTCTCTTCGAGAAAATGATAGCGGGTCCTGTACATCCAAAAGGTATTATACCGAAACTCCGAAATCCCGGAGCGCTGCGGTGAGCGAAGTTTTCTTGTCGGTGGACTCCTTGCGGCGCCCGATAATCAGCGCACAGGGGACGCCGTACTCCCCGGCGGGGAAACGCTTGGGATAGCTGCCCGGGATGACCACCGATCCGGCGGGGACGTATCCCTTGTACTGTTTGGGTTCCGCCTCCGTTACGTCGATAATATGCGTCGATCCGGTAATCACCACGCCGGCGCCCAGCACCGATTCGCGGCAGATGTGCGCCCCTTCGACCACGATGGCCCGGGAGCCGATGAAACAGTCGTCCTCGATGATGACGGGGGCCGCCTGCACGGGTTCCAGCACACCGCCCACGCCCACGCCGCCGCTCAGGTGGACGCGCTCGCCGACCTGGGCGCAGGAGCCGACCGTCGCCCACGTATCGACCATCGTGCCGGCACCGACCCAGGCTCCGATATTGACGTAGGAGGGCATCAGGATCGCCCCCGGCGAAATGTAAGCTCCGTAGCGCGCCACGGCGTGCGGTACAACCCGTACGCCCAGCTCCTCGTAGCCGTGCTTGAGGTCCATTTTGTCGTGCCATTCGAGTTCTCCGGCCCGCATGGTGCGCATCTCCTGCATCGGAAAATAGAGCAGAATCGCCTTCTTGACCCACTCATTGACCTGCCATTGGCTCCGGGACGGATCGATGGGTTCGGCCGTTCGCAGGCGGCCCTTGTCCAGTTCTTCGATAACGGCGCGGACCGCCTCCCGCACACGGGACTCCGCAAGCAATGCCCGGTCGTTCCAGGCCTCTTCGATAATTTGTCGCAACTGATTGTCCATTCCTGTTTTTCGCTTTCGTTATTCCGGTTTCAAAGTTACAAAATTCTCCTGCGGATCGCCGGATGCCGGCAACTTTTTCGTATATTCTGCGAATATATGGAATGTTCGGACAATCTTTGCGAACAAACCTGCACGATTGCGCCGGACTTTTCGTATATTTGTCTTTCGAAACCCTTCAAATACTAAAATATGTTAAAACACGTTAAAATTACTTTGGCGGTTTTCTGTGCCGCTGCTGCACTTACCGCCTGTAAGTCATCTATGAAAATCAAACACCTGCCTTATCCCGATGCCGAGCGTACGGAAGTCGTGGATAACTACTTCGGCACCGAAGTCGCCGACCCCTACCGCTGGCTCGAAGACGACCGTTCGGAACAGACGGCCGCCTGGGTCGCTGCCGAAAATGCCGTGACGCAGAATTACCTGGATCAAATTCCGTTCCGCGAGGCGATGCGTGCCCGCCTGACCGAGCTGTGGGCTTATCCCTGGGAGGGAGCTCCGGCTAAATTCGGGGATTATTACTATTTTTACCGCAACGACGGACGACAGAACCAGGCCGTGCTGTACCGCCAGGCTTCGCTCGACGCCGAGCCGGAGGTATTCCTCGATCCCAACACGCTCTCCGAGGACGGAACGGTTGCGCTGTCGGGCATCTCTTTCTCGGAAGATGGCCGCTACCTGGCTTATGCGGCTTCGGCTTCAGGTTCGGACTGGAGCGACATTCATGTCATCCGTACGGCGGACAAGCAGCCCACGGGCGATATCGTAAAATGGGTGAAGCTCTCCAACGCAGTGTGGACACCCGACGAAAAGGGATTCTATTACAGTACGTTCGACGTTCCGGAAGCGGGCGTCTATTCTTCCCAGAACCAATATCAGAAGGTATATTATCACACGCTCGGTAAGCCTCAGTCTTCCGATCGTCTGATTCATATGGACACACAACATCCGTTGCGCTATTTCGCTTCCAGTGTCAGCAAGGACGGCAAGTGGCTTTTCATCACGGCATCGGAGGGTACGTCGGGCAGTGAGATCCTCTACCGAAAAAGCAGCGATAAGAAGTTCAAGGTGCTGCTTCCCGGCTTTGCCAACGACCACGAGATTATTCGCGCCGAGAACGATAAACTTTACGTGCGTACCAACCTCGATGCTCCCAACTACCGCGTGATCCGCATCGACCTGAATAATCCTTCGGTGATCGAGGAGATTATCCCCGAAAATCCGAAGAATATGCTTGAGATCGTCAGCAAACCGGGCGACTATATGATGGCTTCCTACCTGGAGGATGCCCAAAGCCAGGTTTACCAGTACGATTGGAACGGCAAGCTCATTCGGAAAGTCGAGCTGCCCGCCATCGGATCGGCAGGCGGATTCTCCGGTAAAAAAGGCGAAACGGAGGCCTTCTATTCGCTGACCAACTTCACGACACCTTCGACCGTTTACCGTTACGACCTCGCAACGGGCGAATCGACCCTGTATAAGCGTCCCGAAGTGAAATTCAGCCCCGAAGACTACACTACGGAACAGGTGTTCTACACCAGCAAGGACGGCACGAAAGTCCCGATGTTCATCGTCTATCGCAACGGACTGAAGCTCGACGGCAACAACCCCTGTTACCTCTACGCTTACGGTGGGTTCCAAGTCAGCCTCGCGCCCTGGTTCAACCCGGCTGCCATTATGTTCATGGAACAGGGCGGCGTTTATTGCGTAGCCAACCTGCGCGGCGGCCTGGAATACGGAGAAGAGTGGCACAGGGGCGGCATGCTGGACAAAAAACAGAATGTTTTCGATGATTTCATCGCAGCGGCCGAATACCTCATTGCCAACAAATATACCTCGTCGAAGAAACTCGCCATCGCGGGCGGTTCGAACGGCGGCCTGCTGGTGGGTGCCTGCGAAGTGCAGCGTCCCGACCTGTTCGGCGTCTGCCTGCCGGCGGTGGGCGTGATGGACATGCTCCGCTACCACAAGTTCACCATCGGCTGGGGCTGGGTCGTGGAGTACGGCTCGAGCGACGACGAGGAGCAGTTCGGCTACCTCTACAAATACTCCCCGCTACATAACATCAAGAAGGGCACGAAGTATCCTGCGACGCTGATAACGACCGCCGACCACGACGACCGTGTCGTGCCGGCCCACTCGTTCAAATTCGCCGCCGAAATGCAGCACGCCCAGGGCGGCGACGCTCCGATCCTGATCCGCATCGACACCAAGGCGGGCCACGGCGCCGGCAAACCCGTCTCGAAGCGCATCGAGGAGGCTGCTGACGTATTCTCGTTCCTTTTCCAGAATACGGACACGCCTTACAAGACGGTCGAAACGAAATAATGCTATTCCGGTCGCATGTCCGAAGCTCCGCTGAAAACGGAGCTTCGGAAGCAGCCGGGCCGATCCCGATGCGGGTCCGGAACCCGGCACGACGAAGTACCGGCCGACAAACATACTGTTTTATTGAGCGATGAAAGTTTACAAGTTCGGCGGCGCATCGGTCCGCAACGCGGACGGTGTGCAAAACCTGCTGAAGATCATCGGTGACGAACAGGATCTGTTCATCATCGTATCGGCAATGGGTAAGACCACGAATGCCCTGGAGAAGGTTTTCGAAGGGTTGCAGAAGGGCGACAAAGCCTTCTCGATGGAGCACATCACCGCGCTGAGGCAATACCATGCCGAAATCGTCAACGAACTGTACGGCGCTCCTACCCGGCTCGAGAAGATCGAACGGCTTTTCGGAGAACTCGAACAGGTGGCGACCGAAACGGTCTATCGTCCGGAAGACGCCGAGCTGTGGTACGATACCATCGTCGCTTTCGGCGAGTTGATCTCGACGACGATCATTTCGGAATACCTCTCCGAACGGGGCATCGACAATTGCTGGCTCGATATGCGACGCTGCTTCCGCACCGAACAGCGACACAAGGACGCTTCGGTCGATATCGCCGCATCGCGGCCCCTGCTGCGCAACGCCATGAAACAGTCGAAGGCCCGTATTTTCATCGGACAGGGCTTTATCGGAGGTGCTCCGGACGGCACGACCACTACCCTGGGACGCGAAGGTTCGGATTACTCGGCAGCGGTGGCGGCCAATATCCTCGACGCGGAATCCATGTCGGTATGGAAAGATGTGGACGGCATCCTGAATGCCGACCCGAAGGTTTTCCCCGATGCGGTGCAGATCGCGGAACTGAACTACCTGGACACCATCGAGCTGGCTTACAGCGGGGCACAGATCATCCACCCCAAAACGATCAAACCGCTGCAAAACAAGAACATCCCGCTCTACGTGCGGCCTTTCGGGGACAAGCGAAAACCGGGCACGGTGATTCGCCGTATGTCGGCGCCGATCGAGGTTCCGATTCTGATTCTGAAGAAGGATCAGGTATTGCTGACGATCCGTTCGCGGGACTTTTCCTTCGTGCTCGAAGAGAAATTCGCGGCGATCTTCTCCCTGCTGGAGCGATACCGTATCAAGGTCAATCTGGTGCATAACTCGGCGGTGAACCTCAGCCTCTGCGTGGATAACTCCTGGCATATCGACGAGGCGATCCAAGCCCTCCGAAACGAGGAGTTCGACGTAATGAAGGTCGAGAACATGGAGTTGCTCACCATCCGGGGCTATAACGGCGATTTGATGGAGCGATATGCTTCGGGGCCGGAGGTTTTTCTGTTGCAGAGAACTCAATCGACGGCCCGTATTGTCCGGAAAAACCGGTAGTCCAACTTCGAAAAAAGACGCTAAAATAAAAGAAGAGAAGTGGGGTCGATGTTGGACGAATACAAGAAAAACATTAGAAAACCGAATCCGGAGGAGCTACGACTCATTAAGTTTTTGGTACAAAAGGCATCTTTGAATATGTCCGAGGGCTGGGAAAGATCTTTGACTGTTTCTTGTTTGAATGATGGAGGAATGGGCAGTATGAAATTATATATGTCTTTACCGCCGAAAGAAATAATATCAACGATTTTTGTCAGTGAGTGCTCTTTTAAGGATTCTGATGGAATAGATGTGTTAGCCTCATTATATCTCGATCAAGATCATGAGATTTGTGAAGTGGATATTTGGAAAGCTGATTTTTCTCCTTTGATAAGGATCTCTTCGGATATTAGCTTATAAAACGGAGGAACATGGGAGATTTGGGATATTCGAAGCATGCATTTCGTGTAAATGGTGAAACTTATTATCCTGGAAAATTATGAAAAAATTAATAATTTTATTGATCAGTCTTTTCTTCATTGCCTCCTGTGCCGTTGTAAAATCCAGCAGAATAGTTGGAAAATGTTACTTGGGTTATCCTTATCGCCAGATTATGGTATTCATTTGTATGCTGAGTTTTATGCCGATAGTACGTTTTTATATAGGTCAGCTGGCTGTTATGATATAATCGGCCATTGGTACATAAGCGGTGATACAGTGATTTTATCTTCGCCAAATTTCAATGTCGAAACTCGTCCTATTGATCTTTATATTTTTGCAGAAGAAGAGATTACAGATTGGCGTTTTCCTGATGAGTATTATAAATTTACGGATATGGAGGGTAATAGAGATGCATATATTATTAAAGGAGATACTTTATATCCTGTACTGAAAAACGGGAAGTCTCTAATAGAATATTTGTACGCAATACCGAAACCGGGCCCTGAATTAGGTCTATATAATAGAGGAATTTATTTTGGGCCGAAAAAAGATAAGTAATCTTTGATTGTTACTGCCGGACTTAATGTCCGGCAGTTTTCTTTTGTAGATTGGTGAATTTTATCTATCTTTCTACAAAGAAAAAATGTAATTATGAAACGACTAATAATTTTGTTAATCGGACTTTTCTTTATTGTTTCCTGTTGTAGTGTCAGGCCCGGCAAACTGACCGGTAAATGGTTTCGAAGTACAACTTGTGTAGATGATGCAAGAACTCCTGGATTATATGTTTACTTTTATCCTGATGGCGGCTTTTTGTACCAAATGGCCTATGCTGACGGAGCTACAGGTGCTTGGCGAATCGAAGGCGATACTGTTATTTTATGGTCTCCGGATTTCAGTATCGTGTTGGATAGTGTTTTGCTGCCGTACGGCCCACGCTGTTGGCCTAATTTGAATAAATATACAGATGCTACAGAAAATAATCAAAATTGTCGCAAACTAACTAATGAACGAAAAAATTTGCCTTGTTTTTAATCTGAAATTTTATGTATAAGGGAAAACGCCGCATTTTTTCGGCCCTTTCTCCTTAACCTTTATAGATACGATGCAATTCAACTCCACCGAATTATTTTGCAAATTGCATCAAATAGTTTTCGCAGAATCCCGCTAACGGGAATTTCACCATCTCGTCCCGTCCGTCGGGCGTGGTGTAATGAAATAATATAGTGTTCGCTCTGACAAGGCAGTCGAATAAATTTACCGTTTCGCTCATGCCCTCCATCTTCATCTCGTTGGCGATTATTATTCCTATTATATCGTTTATCTCTTCAAGGTCGCTTTTCCACCCGATTATTCATTGTTTGTTCTTTACAAGTGCGATTTCGACGGGTTTATTTATGTCCGCTGTTTCGGGAGAGAAAACAAAGTAAAACATTTCGGGATAAATCTCATTTTGGGGCTTTATGACAATTAAGCCTATTCCCTCTGTCTTGCTCCATTCGACCAACTTGCAAATAGCTTGTTTATCCTCTCATGTTTTGGTCATTCATTCTGTTTTCGGTTGTTTGTATCTGTTCATTTTAGCTAAAATT
>OHBF01001012.1_pt1 | contig 13978 bp, 8 predicted proteins | sample 1577301 | NCBI WGS metagenome assembly OHBF01 (sample SAMEA3879575, study PRJEB24766) | human gut metagenome | biome: human-associated habitat; feature: feces | place: USA | collected 1985/1987
GTGTGTTCATCGACTTGGGTGGCGTAGACGGTTTGATCCACATCACAGACCTTTCTTGGGGACGTGTTTCTCATCCGGAAGAAATCGTTCAGCTTGACCAGAAGATCAATGTTGTTATCTTGGACTTCGACGACGAGAAGAAACGTATCGCTCTTGGCTTGAAGCAATTGACTCCGCACCCATGGGATGCTTTGGATACGAACTTGAAGGTTGGTGACAAGGTTAAGGGTAAAGTTGTCGTTATGGCTGACTATGGCGCGTTCATCGAGATCGCTCCGGGCGTAGAAGGTTTGATCCACGTTTCAGAGATGTCTTGGACACAGCACTTGCGTTCCGCTCAAGACTTCATGAAGGTTGGTGACGAGATCGAGGCCGTAATCTTGACTTTGGATCGTGACGAGCGTAAGATGTCTCTTGGTATCAAGCAATTGAAGGCTGATCCTTGGGAAAACATCGAGGAGCGCTTCCCGGTAGGTTCTCGTCATGCGGCTAAGGTTCGTAACTTCACAAACTTCGGTGTATTCGTAGAAATCGAGGAAGGTGTTGACGGCTTGATCCACATCTCTGACTTGTCTTGGACGAAGAAGATCAAACATCCGTCTGAATTCACTCAGATCGGAGCAGAGATCGAGGTTCAAGTATTGGAAATCGATAAGGAAAACCGTCGCTTAAGCTTAGGCCACAAGCAATTGGAAGAGAATCCTTGGGATGTATTCGAGACAATCTTCACGGTTGGTTCTATCCACGAAGGTACAATCATCGAAGTATTGGATAAGGGTGCCGTTATCTCTTTGCCTTACGGCGTAGAAGGTTTCGCTACTCCGAAGCATCTTGTAAAAGAAGATGGTTCTCAAGCTCAAGTAGATGAGAAACTTTCATTCAAGGTAATCGAGTTCAACAAGGAAGCTAAACGTATCATCCTTTCTCACAGCCGCATCTTTGAAGATGAGCAAAAAGGCGCTAAGGCAACTTCTGAAAAGAAGGCATCCTCAAAACGTGGTGGTAAAAAAGAAGAGGAATCTGGAATGGTAACCGGTCCGGTTGAAAAGACTACATTAGGTGACATCGAGGAATTGGCTGCTTTGAAAGAAAAACTTTCTGGTAAGTAATTGATCCTTCTTTGAGATATAATAAAAGGAGATATCTGATTCAGGTATCTCCTTTTTCTATGTTATTCCTACTGCGGCTTATTTAAGAAAAGCATTCTTCCGTGACACGTGTCTCACATGGCTCGGAAATACCCAACAAATCATTGATCTCCTTTCTTTTCTCTAAATCCGTAAAATAAACCTCTACAACTTTATAAATATCAAAACCTCCCGTAGAACCGGCTGCCAAGTTTAGTGACTCGACTAATTTACCTGTAGCTTTATGAATCTCAGCTTGTTTCAGCAAATGAAATTCATTCCCGTGAATTAATTGATTCTTTCCCATGATGTTCCAATTTTAGGTTATACAATATATTACAAAGGATTTCTATTCCTGTCCTAAAGATACAAATATCTTATATATGACCTAATACTTTTATCTATTTTTAAATCGGTTCATCTATTTTATCAGTCGAAAGGGAAAGTATATCTCTACATTCCATTAATTTTGCCAGAAAACTAAAATGAAAAAGTTAGTAATATTCGATCTTGACGGAACATTATTAAATACGATCGCGGATTTAGCCCATAGCACGAACCATGCGTTGCGGCAAAACGGCTTTCCGACACATGACGTAAAGGAGTATAACTTCTTCGTAGGAAACGGCATCAACAAATTATTCGAACGTGCGTTACCCGAAGGTGAAAAGACGGAAGAGAATATACTAAAGGTAAGGGAAGAGTTCTTGAAGCATTACGATCTGCATAACACAGATCGCAGCGTTCCCTACCCCGGTATCCCTGAGTTATTAGCCTTGTTGCAGGAAAGAGGGATAAAACTGGCGGTCGCTTCTAATAAATATCAAGCCGCTACCCGTAAGCTCATCGCCCATTTCTTTCCTTCCATACAATTTACGGAGGTTCTCGGACAGCGTGAAGGAGTAAAGGCGAAGCCAGATCCCAGTATCGTCAATGAGATCGTAGAACGAGCGAGCATATCCAAAGAGTACGCTCTTTATGTCGGTGACTCGGACGTAGACATGCAAACCGCCATCAACAGCAAAGTGACCTCCTGTGGGGTAACATGGGGCTTTCGCCCTCGTACGGAATTAGAGAAATACGCACCCGATCATATAGCGGAAAAGGCAGAAGATATACTCAAGTTTATCTAAAAGACGACCTAAGCCTGTCGTGCGAGGCAATCCTTCCCGTTCTTGTCTCGCACGCTTGTCCTTAACCTGAATTACTAATATTTCCTAACACATATTCCATCCAGCTCTCACAGCCCTTAGAATACAAGTTATCCCTAACATCACCTCAACCGTATTTGCAAAAAAGTATTAGACCTACAAACAAAAACATCCAATAGCGGTTATTTTTCAAGGTATCATTTAAACCAAACTTTAAAAAACGCCAAAATGAGACCTATATTTCTGTAATATTATACCAAACAACCACTAGATAAATATAGTAAAAGACGAAGTTATAATTTTACATAAGAAACATAGACAAAAAGAATGTCGGGAAATATTAAAAAAATAGTTGAGCCGAATAGTGGTATTGATTATTCTTTGGAGAAGGACTTCAAGATCTTTACACTTTCCAAAGAACTCCCTATTACCACTTACCCTTCTTATATAAGATTAGGGATTGTCATCTATTGTGTAAAAGGAAACGCTAAAATTGATATCTATTCCAACAAGCACATTATAACCCCCAAAGAGCTCATCATCATCTTGCCGGGGCAATTGGTCGCATTAACGGACGTTAGCGTAGATTTCCAAATCAGATATTTCACGATCACGGAATCCTTTTATACTGATATATTAAGCGGTATCAGTCGTTTCTCGCCGCATTTCTTTTTCTATATGAGGCAACATTACTATTTTGAGATGGAAGACGTGGAAACTCTTTCCTTTGTAGACTTCTTTGAATTACTTATAAGAAAAGCCGTCGATCCGGAAAACCAGTATCGAAGAGAGTCGGTCATACTCTTACTTCGCATATTATTCCTTGATATATATAATCATTATAAAATCAATTCTTTAGACAGCACGGTAACGATAGATGTACACAAGAAAGAACTGACCCACAAATTCTTTCAATTGGTCATGAGTAATTACAAAGTGAACAGAAGCGTAACGTTCTATGCGAACGCTCTATGCATCACTCCTAAATACTTGACCATGGTAGTTAAGGAAGTAAGCGGCAAATCCGCCAAAGATTGGATTACGGAATATATGATCCTAGAATTAAAAGGATTACTCACCAACTCTACCTTGAATATCCAAGAGATTGTTGAGAAGACGCAGTTCTCGAACCAATCTTCGTTGGGACGCTTCTTTCGGAGGCACACGGGCTTATCGCCTTTGCAATACAGGAAAAAATATTTAACAACAGAGCAAAGAACAAACTTCTCAAAAAATAATACGATATGAATAAAAGTCAGCTAATCGAGGAATTATCGAACAGAGTCGGTAATGACAAAGAAGAAATCCGGTACATATTGGAAGAACTGAATAACATCATCTTAGAGAAAACGAGAGCCGGAGAAAAGGTATGTATACAGGGTTTCGGTGTTTATACTCCCCGCTTACAGACAAGCAGGTTGGCTAGAAACCCGAAAAGCGGAGAGACTTTAATGTTGATCCCCAGAACCATTGTCCATTTTAAGTGCGCACCAAATTTGCTGAAAGAGATCAATAAATAAAAAATAAAGGGTCGGCTCCATCAGGAACCGACCCTTCCATCATACCTATTAATGACATACCAAAGACAACATTCTATAATCTACATCAATATTTGTCGAGCATATTTCACGCAAGTGCCTACCTCTTTCACGGAGTCAGACCAAGGCTTGATATCATATTCCAGTTCTATATCGCAATAGATAGGCCATTTCTCTTGTTTGATCAACAAGAGCACGTCTTCCAACGGCATCTCCCCTTGTCCCCATACTTGATTCGTATTCGGCTGGTCCCCTGTCGTAGGCCCCGTCTTATCTTTCAAGTGGATACTATAGATCCGATCATGATATTTCTTGATCATCTCATTCGGATGGATACCTGTAGAGCCAAAGAAGTGGCCCGCGTCAAAATTCAACATAATAGAAGGAGAGACCGCTAAGATCGGATCGCAACTAAACCCTTCTTCGGCATATTGCATATGATTATGGAAAGCCATATACATCCCATGCTTCTCGGCAAATGGAGCGACTCTTTTCGCCGTCTCCAAATTAATCTCGTCCGTCACGGCTTTAGCGCCCATGGCCTTGGCTACCTTGAACGCATAATCGATTTCCTCGTCCGAACCCATACGGGAAGGTTCCATCTTCACGATATGCGCCGATATTCCTGCGTCGCTCAATAACTTACGGGCACCTCCTACCTTTGATAGATCCAACCCGAGACGCCACGCTTTCACCGCTTCCTTATATTTATCGATCTCAGCCTGCTGCTCCGGAGTAAACTTCGGGGGACCCATCCGACGAGGAGCCGCAGGTTTCTCACCCGGTTTCGCTGCGGGTTGAGGAGCTTGCTGACGGAAGAATTTCATCATCGGATTCTCCGGAGCTCCTAAATAAGCTTCCAGGTCACCTCCCATCAACTCGATGGAACTGATATTCGCCTCTTGGCAATACTTGATGATATTCTCCAATCCACCCGGCATGGAACGCCAACTATAAGTGATCGTGCCGATTTGCACGCCACCGAACTTCGAGTTAACCTTACCTGCCTCCGCCGCCGTATCAACCGGAGCGGGAGCCGCCACACTCTTCCCCGTACAAGAGAAAGCACTCGGAAGGAAAGATGCGGCCGCCAAAACAGCGACCGATCTTCCTAAAAACTCACGTCTGGACTGACCATTGTTCACATCTTTATTCATAACCATTCAATTTATAAATTAATCTTAACCCTTAGAAGAAAGTCCCTTACAGGCTCCAACCTTTACGATACTCATAGTGGAAATAATCGTTCGCTTCCGGACAATTCGTGATTCTCATATTCTCTGCGTCATATTCCAACGTAAGATCCAACCGTTGTGCGGCGACAGCGATATTCGTCAGCAACATAATCTCCGTCAATTTAGCGGATACCTCAAAATCATTAGCGGCTTTGCGACCTTCCTTTATCGCCTCGATAAAGTCCACATAAATATTACTCGGTCGCTTTAATGTCTTCTCCGGAGCTACGAATCCCGGTCTTTCCGGTATCAGTTGCGGCTTCGCTCCATGGGTACCATGCATGATCAAGCCTTTATCGCCTATATAAAGCGCTTCCCTTAACTGGCGGTTCGGTTCCAACTCCGCCGGACGAGCCGGTTTTATACCCCCATCACTCCAAGTTACCTTTACCGGAGGCATATTCCCACGAGCCGGGAACTCATACGTCACGCATTCCGATTGTGGCAGATAGTCCTTATTGTAAGGGGTGGAAGTAGCTTGTATTTTCGTGGGCATACCCAAATTAAGCGCCCAAATCGGAGCGTCGAAGGTATGGGCTCCCATATCCCCCATAGCGCCTGTACCGTAATCCCATAACCCACGCCAAGCGAAATGAAGCATCTCCGGATTATAAGGTTTATCAGGAGCCGGTCCCAACCACACGTCATAGTTAAGATTAGACGGTATATCCACTCCCGCCGGACGATCAAAATAACCTTGGCGCCACATCGGACGGTTTGTCCACAAATGAACTTCCCTTACGTCTCCGATCACGCCACCTTGGATCCATTCGACCGTCTGCATAGTCCCTTCAATATTATGCCCTTGGTTACCCATCTGGGTAACAACACCGGTTTGCTTTGCCAGATCCCTCAAAAAGCGAGTCTCATAAATCGTCTTAGCCATCGGCTTCTCTACAAATACATGCTTACCAGCTTTCATCGCATAAGCGGCAATAACCGCATGGGTGTGGTCCGGAGTACCGATCAATACCGCATCGATCTCTTTCTCCTTGTCAATCATTTCCCGGAAATCGGTATACTTTTTCGCTTTCGGGTATCCCGCTAAGATATGTCCGGAGTAATCGTGGTCTACATCACATAGCGCATAAATATTCGCATGCTTAAACGATTGTTTCTCCGCATCTCCCATTTGCACAGGATTATCCGACGCTCTTCGTTCCCGTCTGGGTGGCTGGATGCCCGCATAAGGTTGCATCAGCATACCGCCTCCACCAAAAGGTCTCCTTTTAATAGGTACATCCGGAGTAGCGATATTCTGTATATCGCCACCACCTTGGCTACCCACACCGATACCGGCCAAATTGACCATATCGCTAGGTGCCGTATAGCCCGGTCCACCCAAAACGGAACGAGGTACGATTGTAAACGCCGCCGCTGCAGCTACTGTACCTAAGAACTCCCTACGTGTGAAGTTCACCGAATTCTTGTCAGACATAGTGTTACTCATAGTATTAAATTTAAAGTCGAAAAAAAAATATATATAGTAAAACACAACTTCGCTTCCTCGTGCGAAACAACGAGAGCGAATATAGGGAGGAGCAGTAAACCATGAGTTAACGAACGCTAAACAAGGCATTAACCGAGGGCTAATTTAAGGCAAATTTCATATCCTCACAAAGCATAATTCACGCAATAACAGCGACATAAATAAATCAAGAAATATTTATAAAAATCTTCGATAAGTCAGAGGCATAGCACCTGCCTCTCTATTCGAAAGGATCGCTATCAGTGGGGCGCATACATTTGCCACTGTAATGGCAGAGGAGTGCCACACGGATGGCACAGGCATGCCATAACGGTGGCACGGTCTTGCCACAACGATGGCACAGGTGTGACAATAGCAATGGCACAGTCCTGCCAATGAGCAGGCACACTATAATACTTACTGGGGAGATTGCTGACTCATCAGCGGAGACGGTACGACCTGCTCAAAAGAAGAGGGGAAAGCCTCGCCATACATCTCTTGGTATAAAGCGCAAAAGCGGTCGTACACATAACGGGCCAATTTAAAGTTGTTCTGGTAAATCAAGGCTTTGATCTTATAGAGCAAAGCCTCCTCGTTGCAAGGATCGTTCAGAAGGATCTGGTCTGCTATCTGGATCACCCGATCCGCCTCATCCTCGATCGAGTAAGTGTCGATAAAGCGAGACAAGACATCCACCGTACTATTACAGATATAACTTTTAAAATCATCCATCCAATCAAACGATTCCCCTTTGAACACTTCTCCTTTGCTGATAATATCATAGAAATATTCAAAGTCCGGCTGAGTCCGTACCCGTTTATCTTTCAGCCAATCCAAACAAGCCAAATAATCGCAATAGACATCTTCCGAAAGCTGGAGAATATATCGATTCGCGTTAAATAGAACCTCGACCGTATCGATACGTTCCAATATCTTCCGGAGTTTCAATATAGATACGCTTCGAAGGCTCTTCGTACTTTTCGAGGGGTTGTCATTCCCCCAAATCATCCGTGTCAAGTCCTTGCTCGATATCCCGAAACCTCCACGGGAAGAGTGAAGCATAATCAAGATAAACAGCTGTTTTAATTTTGGGGTAAATAGAGAGGTTATATCATTTCCATCCCGGTCCAACACATAGAACTCTCCAAACAATCGGATATAATTGCGCAGAACCGGAACCTCCTCAATCTCCTCCGGCATCTCTCGCGAAGAACGATCCGGCTCCTCGATTCCTTCCTCGATTCCCTCCTCCGCGACCGTTCCCGCATCAGCCTCATCCTGCCTTGGCTTTTCTTTCACCTTCCGATAGCCTAGATAAGCTATCGAGACCAGAGCCATCAAAATCAACCCAATTCCAAGGACATCCAACCAAGTAATCGCATTCGATATATGTAAATCTAATAACTGGTTGCTCAATCCCAATATCTCCTTATCGCTCAACACACGAGACCAAATACAAAGATTATCCAGCACACCCACGAAGTTCGAGGACTGGCTGAAATTCACGAAACCGACATATAAGCTATCACTACCCAGATAAGCCGGACGATCAAAAGAGATCGCGTCCAGTTTTCCATTCACGAATATAGCCTGCTCCCCATTCCTTTTATTATACCGCCATACGACATTGTACCATTTGCCCGGCTCGATCTCCGTGTTACCAACCAGATCGTTGTTAAAGAATCCCATATACGGTTTCCGGTTCCGTATCAACAGATGCAACGCTTGTTGATAAGTACTGTTCTTAGCTCCCAGAATACAATAATCCTCCTTCTCCGGCAGGTACTTAGGTATTTTCAACCAAACGCCGACAGTGAAATCATGATCCCGCATATGAAGTTCCGAAGCGGTCGGTAAATCCACACGGGCCTGATTCTCCAAGGAAGCGACCTGTCCCCGTATAGGGTCCTGAATAAACTCGACATTCCTAGATACCGTGAGATTATGATTGGACGAACCATCTTTCTCATCGCCCTCAAACGGTAAATAAATCTCTATATCCTCGTCAATCCGCAAAGGTCTAGCCTTAAAATCGCTAGCGAAAGCCTTCCTTTGGGTACCGGAGACATAAACCGTAGCCGGCTCTATCCTATAGCCCGGAGAGATCGGGGAAAGCATCAACTCGGCCCCGGGCTCTAGCGGAAAGCAATATTTACCCGTCGTATAATTAGACATCCCATCCCAATTCACGTAGTTAAGCAGCTCATTGTTATTCGTAACCGCGCCGTAGATGATATCGAAATTCCGAAAAGTAACCAACGAGACGTCCAACCACGCGTAATACTTATCTACCAAGATAAAATTGGGAACCCTTCCATCCCGGATCCACGCTCTTTTAAACGATTCAATTAAATAGGGAGTCTGCCGGGCTAAAGCCGAGATATCATTGCTATTCCCCCGGGAAGTCTCCAAGAACTTATATCCGGTAAATAAAGACAAATTCTTTTTCAGCCGCTCATCAAAACTCTCAACCCCTTCCGGTTGGTTGCCCCAATCAGCGTCCGTATGCTCCACGAAATCCCTCATATTATGCAACCATGAAGGACTGTTCAAATGTTTCTGAACCTCGAAAACGACCAGTCGCTTTCCGGAACTCAACATATCCTTCAGGGATGGCCATCCGTTTTTCGTATCATACTCAAGTACATACTCCATCAAGCCTATTTCCTTAAAAGAGGATTCCAGCTCCGTCTCTACATAGAAATCAAGGAAAAGCGTCATAACCTTAGTGGAGTCCGCATCCAAGGCCGTCTTAATGGCTTCCAATGACTCACTAAAAGGGGTAAACGTACCATCAGGTTTCCTTAGTAACAATACATTTGTCTCCGTATCCCGCTTCAAATAGAAATAAAAGCCTTCGATCTGCTTCCGCAACAACTCGTCCAAAGAAAGTTTTTCCGGCGAATTGGAGGATAGACAAGAATAATTAGATAGGATGTAGACGCTCTCGTTATATAAAAGACCGGCCTCTACATCCTCTTGACGTTGAGAAACCAGACGTTGTGCCGAAAGTAATTCCGGCATAGTGATTATAAGGCTAACAATTAAACATATATAACGAAACCACGCTATCATCGTATACAATATCTTAATTATAAGATCATCCAAAAATAAAGCTTTAATATGACATGACAATGTTTTTAGATTATTATCTTCGCATCAAAAATAAAGCGAAGTCATATGGACATACTAGAAATAACGCGAAAGCAAGATCCTCTCTATCCTACCTTTGAGCAAATATATACGGCAAGTTTCCCTCTATTTGAGCAACGAACAGAAGAACAACAAGAACAGGCCTTCCAATCTCCCAACTATCATCTAGTGGTTTATCTGAAAGATAACCTCTTTATCGGCTTTATCTCATACTGGGATTTTAGCACCTATGTATATATCGAACATTTCGCCATTCATGAGAACTTTAGGGGACAAGGATACGGCGGTTTATTGCTGGAGGATTTTAATAAACGCCTGAATAAGATCATCGATCCTATTACGGATGAAATTTCCTCCAAGCGATTAAAGTTCTATAAAAAATGCGGCTTCTTCGAAAACCGTTACAACCATTTCCATCCCCCTTACAGAAACAACTATCGAGGGCATGCGTTAATCATCCTGACAACAGAGAGGCAAATTACTGAGGATGAGTATATTCAATTCGGTTTCGACTTGCGGAATATCGTCATGGCGAATTTTAAAGAATAAGAGGGAACAGTAAAATGCCGTTCCCTCTTGTCTTTTATCCGCTTCCATCCTCACGGAAGTACTTACGGATGAGCTTTTAATTTATTACTTTAGTATTAATACTCCCGCATGTTCTACCATCGCGGTGTACTTGAAGAACCTGTCTCCGCACGGGAATTTCAGAATTATATATCTTTTAAAAGGAAGAGATGGGATATTCCCCATCTCTTGACCTATCTATTGTTGTTTAATTATTTAACAACCACCTTAACAGCTTCCTCACCGTCAACCGCTACGGCTACGATACCAGCAGGTACGAAGATTGTAGCGTTATCGGAAGTAAGAATTGTCTCAGCGACTACCTTACCTAAAATGTTAGTGATTACGACAGACTTACCAGCAGCGCCTTGAACAGTTACAGCACCGTTACCGGATACTACGGATACGCCTTCTACAGATACTTCATCATTAGAAGTTACCATGCCATCTTCATCTGTCTTCTGGGCTACGTTGAATACTAAAGCAGCATCACCACCAGTCTTAGATGAGTTAAAGTCTGAATCATAACGAGTCAATACCAAGCAACCATTTTGCATCTTCAACCAAGCCGCATACATAGGAGCGATTGCGTTATTCAATTTTGCGTGAACATTTCCTAACGGAATATTCTTCTCTGCACCTTCCGCATAATCTACAGAAGGAGTTGATGTTTGACTATCTGTGTAAACATTTGACTCAAACATAAACGCATTATCATCACCTTCCTCTGTTACCTTACCAGCATTCTCCGGATTTACATAACGGAAAGACCAAGTAACATTCTTGTGTTGATCACCTTGCAAATTAACAATGTATTGAGTATTGATCTTGGCAGCTTTATAAGCCTTCACGATCTCAGCAGTATCCAAATCAGCCGGTTTCATGTTCTTGAACTCATTAACCAAGATAAACAAGCTATCACCAGCGTGAACGGCTTTCACGAAACCAACGCGAGTATAACCATTTACGATATCCATCCACGGTTGTTTCTGACTATCTTCCATTCTAGCAGAGTCAGCGAAACTTACTAAATATTTACCATAAGCGAAGCCTGCACGACCTTGTTTTGCGTGTTGACAATTCCATTTATCTGTCTTATGAGCGTTGCCCTTCTCGTCAATATAGAAGTGTTTATCATCAGCCTCATCACAAGGAATTGTCTCAATAGCACCTTGATCATCACGAGCTACAGAAATCAAGTATTGAGGTTTAACATTACCTGCGCCACGGTTCAACCATGCGGTATCAATACGCATAGCCAAATTACCCTTCGCATGCTCTTTGCTCCATATACCTAAGTAGTCTACCTCATTATCTTTATCCATGAAGCTATGGTTCATCTCATCCATCAAATACTCCTTACGATACTTCTCTACAAATACCAAGCTATCAGCGGCATCAGTAGCGCTTTCACCAAGAGCGACATTGTTGAAACGACGATATAACGGAGAGTTATCCGGAGCGATAGCGAAAGCGGACGTACGAGTCTCACTTAAGATCTGAGCTTTCAAAGTAGCGTTTCCATCGTAATCAGAAACACCGGCTTTGCCATTATCTCTTTCTATAATCGTATAAACCTTCTTGTTGGAATCCCACTGTGTTGAAAGGATCGCATAATAATGAACACCATCAATACAGTTATTTTCCTTGAAGAAGAACGGCGTAGCTTTTGTATTTCCCTCAGCAGTTGCTCCGAAATACTTACTTACGTTAAACTTATCTTCCTTATTGATAGCCCAATTCAAATCACCCTTCATCGCAGTATATACAGTTCTATAAAGCTGAACTAAGTTCGGAAGACGTTTCTGAATGTCTTTACTCGGAATCACATAGCCATAAGCCTCATCAGCACCAGTCGCACGATTATACTGAACGGTATCAAGTACAAACGCATCTTTACCATCCAATACAGTCAAGACAGAGTCTTTCTCAGACTGAGCGATAAACTTATCTGATGAATACGGATGATAATAGTTGAATGTATACTTGTTCACCAACAAATCATTCTTAGCGATCTTCTTATAACCTAAATATTTATCGCTCTGATATTTTGCTTCAACCTCCTTGATTGTCAATTTATCATTTGCGATAAGCTTAGTAGAACCATCTACAATAACATCTTTAGTTACATAATAATAATCCTTATCTGCCGGAGTATTTAGCTGAATGCTAGCCGCAGAATTAACACCCTTAGTTGCAAATTCACGGTTCCAAATCTGGATTGAAGACACATTATTCTTATCCGCTGGATTAGTCTTCAAAACAACCCATTGGAACGCCGGCATATGATTAACATCCTGCTTGTCGTTCACTGTTACCCATTCGATACCCCCATTCTTATGAATTGGAGAAGCTAAATACTGTCCTTTAGAGTTTTGGATAAAATAAACACCATCAGCTAAAGAAGTACGAGTCGGAGTCACCGCACCACAAGATTTATATCCAAGAGTGATTGTCGTGTTCTGCTGTTTCTCATCTACCGTCAAGATACGAGTCTGATTAGCAATCAAGTCTTGCAAAGAAACACGCCAGTTAGAACCCTTAGTAGTAGTAGAATACCAGTAAGCGTCAGCATCATTTATATCCTTATTGGTCACCGTATGGATGTAGATCTTCAAGTTGTCGTTCTTCGGAGTATAAACGAACAAGAACTTATATTGATTTTTTAAGTTTGATCTCATTAAGTACAGAGAAGCATCATCATATTCAACCTCCGTATTTGAAGTTGAAGTAGAATTCACATCCTTCCATTCAGACACCCATTTATAAGCCAAGAAAGGAACACCTTTCTCATTTGTGTAAGCAGTATCTACACGAAGATAAGCTTCTTTATCCTTTTGTCTTACGTTTAGATAAGGAACTCTTGAAACAGCTGGAGTATTCCCCGCACCATCATCAGCCAATGTTCCACTCGCCCAAGAAGCTTGAGTCGCGTAAAAACTCTGCGCATTGAATGGGTTAGGTATATCCGTGCCTAAAACATCCTTGTCAAAACCCAACTTAATACCATGCTTCTCGTCATCGTACGTACCAAAGATCGTATTCAACTCGGTAGCGGTCAAATAAAATTCTGCCGGAGAATATAATGAGAATTCAGAGAAATAGTTATTTATTGTACTATACTTATTCTCATCACGATTGTATTCATTAGCTTTGACTTTCGCTACTTGTACAGTTCCATTATCAGCGACCTTAATACCAAGAATCTCTTCCGCACTGATATAAGAGAACAATGCCTTACCAGCCTCCAAACTTTCATAAGAACGAGAGAAAGCCCAACCACTAACGTCACCACCTACGATAGCGTCCACCGGTGTACCTACAGCGGTAATATTGTTCGTCGCAATATCCAAGATCATTCCGGTAGCTCTATTCTCGAAGTCAAACTTAGGAGCTTGGCCATTCTCTTGCGCTGAAACCGTCACACACCAAAGTGTATTAGCCATTCCTGTAGCGTCAAGAGTCGTAGGATCCGCTACATAAAGCTTACCGTCCTCATCCATAGCTAGCACACCTGTCTGTGCCTGACTTGGTCCATATTTCACCTGCAATTGGTATAACTCCTCATTTACCCCCAGCTTTAATTTCTTGCCTTGTAGAGAAGCCATTTCTGCCAGTCGAGGAATATTAGTAACTCCGGACTCTACCGGAATTACCACTTCCGGCTGTACCTGCGCATTAACAGACATAGCACTCAACAGCGCCATACCTGCCAAAAGAGTAGAAAACTTTTTGTTCA
>OHBF01001017.1_pt1 | contig 13897 bp, 14 predicted proteins | sample 1577301 | NCBI WGS metagenome assembly OHBF01 (sample SAMEA3879575, study PRJEB24766) | human gut metagenome | biome: human-associated habitat; feature: feces | place: USA | collected 1985/1987
CGGGTGACCCGGATCAGCGAGTCGGAATAGACCGTGCGGGTGAAACGGCGACGGGCCACGTTGTCGATCGTATCGAGTACGCCGACTTCGTACTTGTAGTAGGCGCTCTCCTCTTCGAGCAGCCGGATGGATTGTTCGACCACGTCGCTCAGCTTGGCGCTTTTGCGCCGTGAGAAGTTGCCGATAGTATAGCGGACATCTTCGGCCGTGTAACCGTAACGGCTGAAAACCGGTTCGTAAAGTTCGAGCGAGTCGAGCTTCACTCCCCGGTCCGAAACGTAGGCGTTGATGAGGTAGGCATCCCGGAAAATCCGGGCCAGCTCCTCGTCGGGGATCACCTTGTCCCGGGCGCAGGAACCGAGGGCGGTTGCCGCCGCGATCAGACAAAACAGACGGATCAATCGTTTCATATCATAGTTTGTTGTTTTTCATCACACTCCGCACGGTCAGCTCCGAAATCGCCAGAATTACCGCCCCGAAAGCCGCCGCAACGATCAGCAAATCGCTCCAGCGCATCTCTACGGGATAGCTGTATAACAACAACGTATCGACCGGGATGCGAATCATTCCGAAATGTTGCTGTGCCAGGCAGAAGCCTACGCCCAGCACGGCTCCTATCGACGCCCCCAGACCGCCGATCAGGAGTCCTTCGCCGACGAAGATCGAACGAATGAGCTTCGTATCGGCGCCCAGGGCACGCAGCGTGGCCACATCGTCCCGTTTCTCGATCATCAGCATCACGAGGGTCCCGACCACCGAGAACGAGGCGAGCACCAGGACCAGCAGCGAAATGAAGAAAACGCCCCATTTCTCGTAGGCAACCAGTCGGAAGAAGAGGGCGTTCATCTCGTCGCGGGTGCGCACCGTGAAATCGTCGCCGACGATTCCGGCGATTTCACGCCGGACCTTTTCCGCGTCCGCACCGTCGGCTACGCGCACCGAGATCGCCGATATGCGTCCCGGACGGTCGAAAAGGTCCTGGGCTGCACGCAGGGAGGTAAGTGCGTATTCATTCTCGCTTTCCAAATCGAGAAAGAAGAGTCCTCCGACGTCGAGCCGCCGCACCGAATATCCATCGACGGGAAGCAACGACGAGAAACTGCCGCGCCGCAGGGCATAGACGGTGACTTCGGCACGGACCAAAGACCGGATTCCGAGCGTGCGGGCCATGTCGCGTCCCAGCACCAGTCGGTCGAGATCGCCCGTGCGAACGCTCCAACTGCCCAGCGGGATCGTTTCCTCGATCGGGAACACTTCTGTATAACGGTCGTCCACGCCTCGCAACGTGGCCATCGTCTGCAAACCGTCCCGTTCGAGCAAAACCTGCTGTTCGAGCAGGTACGAAACGACCCCGACCCCTTTCACGCGGGTCAGCGCCAGACTGTCGATTTCCGCAGATGCGAAGGTCTGCCCTTCACGGGGGGCAACGGTCAGATCGGCATCGAAGGCCGAAGACATGGACTTGGCGAAATCTCCGAAACCGTTCAGCACGGACAGCAGCACGATCATCGCCGCAACGGGCATGGCGAACGAAAGAACGCTCACACCCGCAATAACGTTGATCACCGAACGGGATTTCGGTGAAAATAGATAGCGGCGGGCAAAGAATCGGGTGAGCATCGGCCTTCGGCGGATCGCAGGTTACTCCTCGCGGTGCATCGCCCGGTCGATCTGCTCGATGTACTCCAGCGAATCGTCCAGGAAGAACTGGATTTCGGGGACCGTCTTGAGCTGGTTCCGAATCCGCTGACCCAATGCCCGGCGCAGGAACCAATTGTGCTGCTCCAGCGTGGCCATGACAGCGGCATTCTGTTCGAAGGGAAAGACGCTGACGTAGATCTTGGCGTATGAAAAATCGGGCGAAACCCGCACGGCGGTTACCGTCACGAGCACTCCCCGTACGATTTCGGCCCCCTCCTTCTGGAAGATTTCGGCCATGTCGCGCTGAATCTGTTTGGCGATCTTTTGCTGGCGTGTAGTTTCCATATTTCGGTTATTTTGTGACTCCTTTGTAATTGAAAACCTCCTTGTTCTTGTCCCGCTTGGGCGGACGGTTGTTCCACTCCGTGAAACCGGACTTGTTGAAACGGTAGCTGACGCCGATGCTGAAGGTCAGGTTATCGAGCGGGGATCGCTGGGGGGTAGTATAGAATGGATTTTCGTAGCCGTCCGTCGTATTTCCCGCATACTTGTTGTGATTGCGCAGCAGGTCCGAATAGCCGAAGTAGTAACGCACCCGAACGCTGAACTCCAGTTGCTTCACCAGTACGGCGACACCGCCGCCGCCCGCCAGACCGTACCCCCACCGGTTGTCGCGGACCACTTTGAAATCATATTCTCCCCGCCAAGGACCTTTGGACTGCTCCGGAGATACCGTCGAACCTTGTTCGTTGATGAATGTCGAGGAGATGTTGTAGGAGAAAAAGACCGCCGCATCGAGATAGACGCGCATCCGGTTTTTGAACAGGTAGATGTGCGGCTGCCAGACGATCGGCAGCATCAGCGACTTGACGCGGCGCGTGTACCATTGGTATTTGGCCGGGTCCTCTTCGGTCGGATTCTGAAGAAACGAGAATCCCCGTTGCAGATATTCGAAATCGATGCCGAAACCGCCTACGAAACGCTGGGGTCCGTAATAGCGCCACGTTACGCCCGCCGTGTAGCATCCCCAGACCGCCCGGGTTTCCTGGTCGGGATAAAACCGGGCATTGCCGTAGCCGTAACCGCCCGTTACGCCCAGCGTATGCTGTGCCGCCGCTGTGCCGCCGCACAGCACCGCTCCGAGGAACAGGCATATCATTCCTAAACGCCTCATCATCTCAATCCGTTCATCATCGTGTTCATACCGCTGTTGAATCCTCCGCCCATGGTGCTCGTCGTGTTCGAGGTATTGCTGTTGGTGTTCCGCCTGGGATTCTTGGCCCGCTCTTCCAGCACCTTTTGCAAGCGCAGGGCTTCGCGTTTTTCGAGCAGCTCGGCGAGGGATTGCATCGTTACCGGCGCGAATACCTTGTTCATATCGATAGTAAGCTCCACTTCCCAGTTCTCCTTCGCCGCGAAGGTATCGATGTTTTTATCGTCCATATAGTATTCGGCCCGCTCGGGCTGCCGCCGTTCCACCAGATTGCCCGTGTCCCAGCGACCGTTATCGTTCATGTCCTCGATGATGCGGAACTTCACGTTGCCGGCCGGTACGTAATTGAAACGGCATACTCCGCTGTGCACGCCGGTTTTTTCCTGAAGGAGTTTTCCCGATTCGTTCAGCAACTGCACGATGTAGCTCGCCTCGTCGCTTTTACCGACCACATTGACGATGAACGTAGCGAATTTCTCGGGATCGACACCCGTGTAATTGACTGCGATCGAATCGTTTTGCTGCTCCGCCACATCTGCCAACGCTCCTTTGGGGATGGTCAGGGCATAATTGTTTTTCAATTGCCAGGGAACATCCAGCCACCAGCGCCGCATGTTGGCCGTATCCTGCTGCCATCGGATCCGGATCGGACGCGGTTCCTCCTTCTCCATCTGTTCTGTCAGCACGACGGCAGCCGAGTCGAACCGGACCAGCGGGTAGTCGAATTCGACGTACAGCTTGGTTTCGGGGGTAACGGAACCGGTCGTGGAAAACTTGTAGGTAAACGTACTCGGCTTCTCCGGTTCGACCCACTCTTCGCCGGCAGCCAGTGTCTTCTCTTTCTCCTTTTCGAGCTGCTCGCGCTCTTTAGCCTCCTCTTTCGATTCGATATACCGCCAGGCCAGTTTCAACTTCTCGGTCGAGGGAAGCAGCCGGTCGAGGGAGTCGTGCTTCATGTAGGTAATTTCTCCCCGGATGGTATCGGGCAGACTGGCCGAAGGAACGTCGAACCACAACGCGATCGTATCGCGGTTGCGTGATTGAGGCTCAATGATTACGCGGTCGGCAGGGATGCTGTCGAACACGATGCTGTCGATCCGGGGATGGCCCGCATTGAAATAGAGGAGCGCCTTGTGCTGCACCGGACGTTCCGATTCACGCAGGTATTGCCGACCGAAAGCCTCGTCGGTAAACATTCGGAAGTAAAGCTGCGGGTCGGCCGTCACGTAGCGGCGGATCGAGTCGTACCAGATGCCGAAGTCGGGCAGCTCGGCGGGGTTATACGTTCCCGTGAGAAAGCCTACCTGATCGACCGAAGGTTCGTAAATCTGGTTGTTGTTCTTATCTTCGAAGGCATAGACCCGGTAGGGAATCGGCTTGAGGTTCTGGGCGATGAAAATACCGTTGGTTTCCGCACGGGCGATCACCGCAGGCTGGTATTTGAACATCGTCGAGTCGTATTCGGGAATATCCTCCACCGAATCGGCCGGAAAGAAATAAATGAAGCTCTTGGCTACGCTGTCGGCCGTGTAGCTGTCGGCCGTATATCCCGAAACGACCATTGAATCCACCTCCGGGCCGGTCGAGAAGACGTAACGCATCGAGTAGAGCGGATTACCCTCGTTGTTGTCGCGCACGGCACTGCCGAAATTCAGCGCGTAGGTCGTGTTCTCCTTGAGCGTATCCTTGATCTGGATCAGGATGCCCCGGCCCCGGATCGAAAGCTGGGGTTTTTTCTTCATTTGGGGCGACGTGAAAAACTCTTTTTGCTGGTCCTTGAGCTGTACGAATTCGTCGAAAGTAACGTAAATCTTGCTGGCGGTGAAGTTGGTCGTGAAGTTGTCCGGCAACATCGACACGATCACCGGGGGAAGGGTGTCGATCGGACCGCCTTCGAGGTTCATGACGGTCGCGCAGCGCCACAGGAACGCCGGGCAGAACATCGCAAGGACGCAGACCCGAAGCCAGACGATCACTTTATGGTTTTGTCGTTTCATATCGTTTTTCTGTTATCGAAACAAGGACGAGCGGGCGCCGGAAACTGCCGGTTCGTCGGGAGTGTCCGGATTCGGATTATCGGGCACATCCGGGTTTTCCGGGGTGTCGGGATTTTCGGGCGTATCGGGATCGTCCGGAGCTGGTGTGTCCGGGGTATCCGGATTTTCAGGGGTATCCGGGTCGTCAGGCGTACCGGGATCGTCGGGATTCGGGTCTTCCGTTCCCGGATTGTCCGGGTTATCGGGCGTGTCGGGATTTTCAGGATCAGGATCCGGTTCCGGCTCGGGTTCCGTATAAGAGTCGTTGCACATGATCCACTTGCCCTTCAGGAAACGTCTGCCTTTTTCTTTCGGGTAAAAGGTTACGCTCACGTGCATCTGCGGAAGATTCTCCCCGATGGCCTGCTCGGTGAATCCGTAAAGCCGATTCGACTGGTCCACGGCCAGGATGAGAAACCGGGGGCCGTTGAGCTGCATCGCCAGCCAGTTTTCGTTGCCGTCGATCTCGTATGGCTCGCCCTGGGCGATCGGCCGCAACTTCTCGCCGGTTCTCCGGGAGGTGATTATTCCGGCCACGGCGTCCTCGTAAGAGAGCACGCTCCATTCGGTTGTGTCCGCGTCGAAGGCATAGGCCAGCATATCTTCCCGGGGGATGGGGGTCTTGACGGTACCTTCCTGCGCCCAGGGCCGGAGCACGTAGAATGTTTCGTAACCGATCGACTTGAAACATCCCGTCCCCGCCAGGGCTGCGGCCACCGCGACGAAAGTCAGTATCTTGAACTTATGCTTTTTCATGGGTTTCATTCCGATTTTTCAGCTCTTCGAGCAGCTCTCCGACCGTTTTCCCCAACACCGGATGGCGGTAGTCGCGCATCCATTCGCACAGGGGGACGAGCACGAATTCGCGCTCCTGGATCAACGGATGGGGAACGGTCAGCCGCTCGGTGCGAATCACGCGGTCGTCGTAGAAGAGTATGTCGATGTCGATCGGGCGCGACGTATATCGGGCTCCGGTCCTTTGTTTGAGCGACTGTTCTGCCTCGCGGTCGCGCCCCAGTTCCCGCTCGATCGCCTGTAAAGCGTCGAGCAACTGTTCGGGCGTCAGGTCGGTATCCACCTCGAGGACCTGGTTGGAAAACTCCTCTTCGGCATCGAAACCCCATGCCCGGCTCTTGTAACGGTGCGAACAGCGCATGACGGGTCCGGCGTGCTGGTTGATCAGCCGCTGTGCGTTTTGCAGGCGGGTCTTTACGTCGCCCACGTTTCCTCCGGTCAGTATGATCGCTCTTGCCATAACTACAATTTTTTAATCATCTTACTCACGCTCAATGCGAAATGGGTGAACACGATGGTCGGGTTCCCGTTTTGCCGGATCTGGGCCATCGCCGATTCGGCCTCCGCGACCAGCGATTCGATGTTCTGGTTTCCGATGAACGGCGCGAAATTGCGGCAGAACTTCGCCTCCTCACCCCACAGGCAGGAGATTTCGCCCAGTCCCGCATGCAGCAGGTAACTCTCCCGCAAAAGACGCACCGCATCGGTCAGGAAAGCCCGCTGCTGCTCCCGCGAAAGTTGGGCGACCTCTTCGGCCCAGGCCATCAGTTCGAGGTGCTTGTCGTTGTAGCTCAACCGCATGAGCGAACAGAAAAATTCGAAATCGTCTTTGCGGAGTTCGTCCCCTTCGCCGCGCAGCAGATGCTCCAGTTCGATCAGGTCGCCCGCAGCCAGCCGGGTAAAGGTACGAATTTTCTCCGGATCGCGCTCCCCACGGCGTTCGAGCTCCGCACGAACCTCTTCATCGGTCAGCCGGGGTACGACCACCTCCTGCGTTCGTGACAGAATCGTGGGCAGCAACAAGTCGGGACGCTCGCTCACCAGCACGAAGAGCGTCTTTTCCCACGGCTCTTCGAGAATTTTCAGAATCTTGTTAGCCGCCTCCTCGTTCATCGTTTCCGGAAGCCATACGATCACGCACTTGTACTCGGCGGCAAAGCTCTTAAACGAGAGCTTGCGGATGATACCGTCGGCTTCGCGGGCCGAAATCGCCCCTTTGAGTGTCCGTCCCAGGTCGAGGCGGTCGTACCACTCCTGCGGCGAGAAATAACCGTTTCGCTCGCTGACGACCTGCCGCCAGAGCGGCATGAAGTCGTCGCTCAAAACCGCTTCTCCCGATTTTTTGCCCTGTTTATTGACCGGGAAGACGAAGTGCAGGTCGGGGTGCGCCAGACCGGCGATCTGCCGGCAGTTGGGACATTCGCCGCACGAATCACCATCGCGGCGGTTCGTGCAGTTGAGGTACTGTATATAAGCCAATGCCAGCGGAAGAGCCCCGGCTCCGGGACGTCCCGTGAAGAGCTGGGCGTGGCTCACCCGTCCGGCATCGACCCCGCGCACCAGATGACGTTTCAGCTCCCGCTGACCGATGACCTCCGAAAACCGCATTTTACTCCCTGTTCCGCTGCATCCGCCGGAGCCGCTGCCGGACCGCGATGCATAGCATCGTCACCAGAACCAGTCCCAGCGTCAGCGTGCGATCGCGGCCGGGTTCCCACGAAAGGGCCATGACTCCGGTCATGGGCAGCGTGCCGCTGAGCAGCAATATAATCAATTTTTCACTCATCTTTCGTTGCTATTTGTGCCCCCGGTGCATTGCGGAACGGACCAGTGCCCGAAGGTCGATCTTCTCCCGCCGCACGGCATAGTAAAAGTAGAGCAGCAACAAGGCCGCGTAGCAAGCATATCTGGGTACAGCCGGAGCGACATGGTCATCCACGACGACACTCACGCCGTATAGAACCAGCGCCAACGCCACATATCCCAAAATCCGTCCGGTCTGGTAAGGCATGGGATAAAAACGGCGGTTGAGCCAAAAACTTACCGCAACCATCGCCGCTTCGCTGACTAAACGAGCCCAGGCTGCTCCGTAGTATCCCCAGCGAGGAATAAATGAAAGGCTGCATCCGATCGTAAATATCAGGCCCACAAAGGTAACCACGATAGCCAGCGAGGTTCGCTCCTCCCGTTTGTACCAGAACGACAGATTGAGCCATACGCCGTTGAGGACGTTCGCACCCAACACCACCGGTAAAATGCCGATTCCTTCGCGGAAATCCTTGCCGACGATGAGTCCGAAAAGATCCCGGAAAAAAGCGATTCCCAGGAATATGAACATCGACACCAGCACGTAGTATTTAAGTGCTGCGGCATTCATCTGCAAGAAGTCCGATTTTTTATAATCGGCCAGGAAGAAGGGTTCGGCGGCCAACCGATACATCTGCACGAAAAGCATGAGCACCATACCGATTTTGACGATCGCTCCGTAAATACCCACTTCGCCCATCGCACCTTCCGGTACGAGGTATTTGATCATCTGGGGGTATATGAATTCGTTGGCCGTGCCTGCGATGCCGCTGACCATCAGCGGCAGTGAATAGACGAGCACCCGCCGCAGCAACTTGCCGTCGATACGGGGCAGAGTGCGGTTCGTCGTGGTGAGAATTGCCAATAGGGTGAGCAGACTGGCGATCAGGTTGCCCACGAAGACCCAGCCTACGCCGAACGATGTTTCGTAAAAGCCGGCAAGACCGAAGGCCACTGCCAAAACTACCGTAATTACGACGCTGAGGGCCTTGAACCCGACATAGGTCAGCGCCCGTCCCTGTTCCCGCAGGCGTGCAAAGGGAATCGCCGTGCAAACGTCGAGGAAAATGATCGCCGCGACCCATACTACGAAGTCGGGGTTTGCGGCGTAATCCGCTCCCATCCACTCGGAAACCGTCGTGCGGAAGAGGGTTACCAGCCCGAAAAAAAGCAGGGCCGCCAGGGAAGTGATGCCCCATGTGGTAGCGAACAATCGCCGTTTGGCGGCCGTCACGTCGCCGCCCGCTTCGTCGGCTTTGGCTGCAAAACGGAAGTATCCCGACTCCATTCCCATCGTCAGGATCACGAGAGCGAATGGAATCAGGGCATATACGTCCACGGTGATCCCGTAAATGCCCGGGTCGAACACCCGGGTGAAATAGGGTGTCAGCAGGTAGTTCAGGAATCGTACGACGATCGTACTGATGCCGTATATGGCGGTCTGTTTTGCGAGTTTTTCGAGCATAAGTCCTTATGGAGGACAAATGTACGAAATTTATTTCGCTTTCGGTCTCCCGGTCCGGGCAAATATCCGGTCCGGGCGTGCCGCTGTCCGTCGCTGCCCGGATCGGAGAGGACGCGGAACGGGCGGAACGGAATTTCAGGTATGGCGGACCTGTCTTCCGGACTTTCCGAAAAACGATGGTTTTACAAGATGCGGCTCGGGCTGGCTCGACCGACCGACGATCGGAGCGGATGCAGAAGGCTCTCGTGGATTTCGCCGCGCAAGGAGGAGAAATGCTGATCAAGTTTGGCTTGTCACTCACTTTTCCCCATCTTTGACATAGTCTTAGATAGGATGCGCCTCGGAAAACTGGGCCCAAGTTTCCATTTTTCTCTCGGCTTTCCCTATCTTTGCAGAAGATAGGATTCGGTTTGGCAATCTTTTGGGTGCAAGTCCGCACGATTGCCCTCACATTTCACTATCTTTATCAGGAAACATTCACTTAAAAATTTTAGGAAATGGCTACGATTCAAACTTTGTATCTGGGCGATCTGCGGACCGAAATCACGCACGTCCAGTCCGGTAACCGGGTTATCACTGACGCTCCGACCGACAACAACGGCAAAGGCGAATACATCTCTCCGACGGACATGGTTGCTGCAGCTCTGGGAAGTTGTATGCTGACCCTGATGGGGATAGCCGCTCGTCGGCTCGAAATCGACCTGAAGGGAACGCGTGTGGAGATCCAGAAAGTCATGGCCGCCGAACCGCGCCGCATCGCCGAGATCCGGCTCGATTTCTACCTGCCGGGCGATTACAGCGACAAAGACAAGAAAATCCTGCAAGGCGCGGCCGAAACCTGTCCCGTCGGCAAATCGCTCCATCCCGACATCCGGCAGGCGGTCACCTGGCATTACGGCAGTGCGAAATAACGGGGCCGGGAAGATACGGCGGCGACTGTCAAGGGCATCTTCCACCGCGACGTGCGCGACGAAGCTCGAATGCGGTTTGTTTTATTTGATTGCAAATAAAATTGTATTTTATTTGGTAATCAACAAAGAAATGTTTAATTTCGGATCAGGAGGAAAACTTCTTCCGGCCCTGTTCCGGGAATTTTCAGAACTCTCGGAACAGGGTTCGACCGAAAACCCTGAAATTAATCCGTTATGAAACATTTCGGACTTTTTTCGCTATTTTTCGGGTTCTGACTGTGGCTGGCTGTACGGCCGATCCGGGCGCGGAGCCGGGGCCTTTCGGTGAAAACCCTCCGACTGCTGAAAATCCGCATGCAGTCCCTGTCGAACAGGCTCTCGAAGAGTTGCAATCCGTCCTCGAAGAGATCGATACTCCCGCGGAAGATGGCGCTGTCACCCGCAGCGAAGCCACGGCCGACGTGGAGGATCTGCTCTACATCGTCAATTTCGAGAACGAGGCGGGCTATGCCATTCTGGGGGCCGACGACCGGTTGGAGCCGGTCTATGCGGTTGTCGATGAAGGAAGCCTCACGACCGAAGATTTCCGGTATGCCGTAACGGTTACTCCCGAGCAGGCCGAAGCGGACGGTGAATTGGTATTCCCCCTGCAAATGGTTGCACAGGCCGCGATCATTGGAATCGAAAATGCCGATACAGATGCTGATGGAGGAGGAGTCGCACCTATGAGCGACGACGGGCGTCACACGGGGGATTTAGGAGGCAATGTTTTAAGAGAGGAATACACTCCGTTCGTTGTTCAAGAAAGGATAGGACCGCTGATTCCGGTAAAATGGGGGCAGGGAACACCGTATAATGTTTGTTGTCCTTTGGTTCATGGACAATCTCCTGTTGCTGGTTGCGGAGCCATTGCTGCCGCACAAGTAATGGTATCGAATTATTGGAATTATGGATACGCTCCGAAATCAATAGGAAAAACAACGATTGATTGGTCTTTAATAAGACGAACTATATTAAGTCCGAAACTTGTATCTCCTGGAGTAAATGGAATACCAAGTCCTGAAGGTTACGCAGTGGCTACGCTAATCGCTGCAGTGGGAATAGATATTGATACTGAATATGGCTTGGAAGAGAGCATGGCATATGCTTATAATCTACAAGGTTTTTTAATCCGTATGCCCTCCAAAAATGTCACTTACGAAACATATAAGAACAGTTGTGTACGAAATATGTTGCATGACCAACAAAAAGCAACCATTATGAGGGGAGTTCGTATAGAGAATGGCGAAAAAAAGGCACATTTTTGGAATTTGGATGGATGGCTCTATCGTACAAGATACATAAAACATATTACCGTAATGGTACTGTTTCTCAAAGAGGACCTTTCGGACAAACTCTTGTCCATTGCAATTTCGGATGGGAAGGAGTTGCAGACGGATATTATTACGACGGAATATTCGATTTGAGCAAAGGTCCGGTTATGCCGGAAGATTCGGACACCGGTACTCCAGCTCCTAGATATTACAAAGATTTAAGTATATTTACTTATACGTTGGTATTATGAATATTGGAAAAATAATCTGCCTGTTATTGATAATCCCGTTGTGCTGCGGATGTAACGAACCGGATAGATCATTCTCCCCACCCTCATTTCGACAATGTTTTATCGAAATCTATTATAGTGGAGAATTGGAATTACCGATGCTTCAAACCGGGTATTTTGGGACGCAGCCTACTGTTCCGCCACAAAATTTACAAACAGGATTTGTCGTAACTCCGAATTACTCACACAATAACATGTGTGATTCATTCTCCGATCCGCAAGAGTTTCTGCGATTAGCAACACGCAACGATGATACGTCATTCAATCAATGGGTTCCGGACCATCTCTGTCTTCGTACTCCTGCTTTTGCTAATAATTTCCGAGAGCTGCATGTTGTGAGTAATGCCGATTGGGACGAGGAACATCCTGCTGGTAGTCTGCTGGATGATATTCTACTTGTGCGACTTTATTCCTATGCCAATTTTATTCACGAAGGATATCCCGGAAAAAACGACGATACGTTTCTGTCCAAAAGGAAGTATTTGTCTGTTATTAAAAAATTAATGTCGGACCTGACGCCTACGGATATGGAAATGATTTACTGTTGTGAAATCAACGATTTTTCCACAGATACATTATATCCTGTAATCATTTTCACCTCGGCCCCAACGCTCGAAAAAGAGCATACGCTGACGCTTCGCTGGACGACCGTTGAGGGCGATGTCAAGACCGCCTCGATAACCTGCACGCCGGAGGTCGATCCCGCATTGCTGTAACCGAATGCAATCCGGATAATAAAGGTCAACCATTAAAAAGATCGTAACAATTGTTGTATGTAAAAACTTATTATCGTAACGGAACGACATCTTTGAAGGATCCGGTTCCACAAACGCTTATTCATTGCAATTTCGGATGGAATGGCATCTGCGATGGTTACTACTACTTCGGTAATTTCGATACGACGAAAGCTCCTGCGGATTTGGAAGACGAATTCGATGAAAACCTGGGAACACAGCCCTATAACTTCAAGCTGGATCTGCGAATGATGACATACGCCAAAATATCGTGATAAAATGAGAAGAATACTATACTTTTTGATGGCTGTATTCCTCTTTTCATGCGAAAAAGATAAGATAGGTACAGGCGTTTATTACTATGCCGAAAATTATATTAATCGGTATTATGATGGAGGAGTTGCTTTGAAGATGTTGGAAGGACACCATTACGGCAATCGGGAGCCAATGATTCTTCAAACAGGATTTGTCATCGCTCCCTCCGGTGGCCTAGAATATGGCCCCTGGTATTTTGATAGTTATGCCAAAGAACAATTCCTGAAAATAGCCGAACGCAATGGGGATACCTCGTTCAACCGCAAAGTATTTAATGGAGAGCGGCTGGGTGAAGCTTTTGCAGATAATTTCCGCGAGTTGCATATCGTGAGCGATGCCGACTGGGACGAGGAGCATCCGGCAGGAACGCTATTAGACGATATTTTGTCGGTTCGGATGTATTCTTTTACGGAATTCATTCGGAATGGTTATCATGATCTGGCAGGAAATAAAAGCGAACCTTTAGGAGACTATCGTAGTTTGCAAATTATCCAAAAACGGGTTTCGGAATTAACTTCAGATGATATGGAAATAATTGCTTATTCCATATCTGATATGACTCTGCAAACAAAATCCCCTGTAATCGTCTTCACCAGTGCCCCGACGCTCGAAAAAGAGCATACGCTGACGCTTCGCTGGACGACCGTCGAAGGCGATGTCAAGACCGCCTCGATAACCTGCACGCCGGAGGTCGATCCTGCGTTGCAATAAATAGCCGACAGGAACAGCATAATATAAGGTCGAACTTCAATACGGGCTAAAATTCTTGCCGCTCCAGTCCTGTTTCGCAAGAAAGACGCTCTAGACAAACGTTTGATCCATTGCAATTTCGGATGGGGAGGGACAGCCAACGGGTATTATTACTACGGAGCTTTCGATCTGCGCAACGGACCGGAGGCCGGTCGGTGCGGCGGGAGGGAAGGATGGTGAAAAGTCGGCGCGAAAATGCGACGGAAAGCGGGACGCCCTTGCCCGGTCGGTTTTGTCGTATATATCCAAACCGACAAAAGATTTTTCGCTCGATTTCACATTGCAAAAGTTTGAATATTCAAAAATAATTGCACGATTTTTGTTTTTTTAATAAAAACATCTCTGAATTTGTCATTTTATTCGCTTTAACCCTAATTTGATATGAAAAACATGAAGTATTTGTCGCTACTGGCAATTTTAGGGTTGCTTGTCGGCTGTACCAGTGACTTGACCACAGAGGAAGTCCCCCAACCTCCGTCCGTCCCCGAGCAGAAAATCTCGCACGTCGTCCCCGTCGAACAAGCCCTTGAGGATTTGCAAGGCCTTCTCGAGGCGATCGACGCTCCGGCGGAAGACGGCGCTGTCACCCGCAGCGGCGGCATACGGCGTGTGAAAAACGTGACGACGG
>OHBF01001040.1_pt1 | contig 13661 bp, 8 predicted proteins | sample 1577301 | NCBI WGS metagenome assembly OHBF01 (sample SAMEA3879575, study PRJEB24766) | human gut metagenome | biome: human-associated habitat; feature: feces | place: USA | collected 1985/1987
TGACTGCTGGTTTGACTCAGGTGCCATGCCTTTTGCGCAGCATCATTATCCATTTGAGAATCAGGATTTATTTGAACAGCAGTTCCCGGCAGACTTTATTTCTGAGGCAGTAGACCAGACCCGTGGATGGTTCTATTCTCTTCTGGCAGAGTCTACCCTGTTGTTTAACAAGGCGCCTTATAAGAATGTTATCGTTCTTGGCCATGTACAGGATGAAAATGGTCAGAAAATGAGTAAGTCCAAAGGAAATGCAGTTGACCCATTTGATGCTCTGGAAAAATACGGAGCAGATGCTATCCGCTGGTATTTCTATGTAAACAGTGCTCCATGGCTGCCAAACCGCTTCCATGGCAAGGCAGTACAGGAAGGACAGCGTAAATTCATGGGTACATTGTGGAATACCTATGCATTCTTTGTGCTTTATGCGAATATTGATGAATTTGACGCAACAAAATATACATTAGAGTATGATAAACTTCCGGTTATGGATAAATGGCTGCTTTCTAAGTTAAATACCGTAGTAAAAGCAGTAGATGAGAATCTGGCAAACTACAAGATTCCAGAGACAGCAAGAGCTCTTCAGGAATTTGTAGACGATATGAGTAACTGGTATGTAAGAAGAAGCCGCGAACGTTTCTGGGCAAAAGGCATGGAGCAGGATAAGATTAACGCTTATATGACCCTGTATACAGCCCTGGTTACTATTTCCAAGGCAGCAGCGCCTATGGTTCCGTTTATGACAGAAGAAATCTACCAGAACCTGGTAAGAAGCATTGACAAAAATGCGCCGGAAAGTATTCATCTTTGTGACTTCCCAGAGGTTCAGGAAGCATGGATTGATAAAGAATTAGAAGAAAACATGGATGATTTACTGAAAGTGGTTGTTATGGGCCGCGCCTGCAGAAATACAGCAAACATCAAGAACCGCCAGCCAATCGGTAAAATGTTTGTGAAAGCGCCATTTGAATTGTCTCAGTTCTATAAGGAAATTATTGAGGATGAATTGAATGTGAAGGAAATGACTTTCACAGAGGATGTGAGAGATTTCACTTCTTACAGCTTTAAACCTCAGTTAAAAACAGTAGGACCGAAATATGGTAAATTCCTGGGCGGTATCAAGACTGCATTAGCAGAGTTGGATGGCAACAAGGCTATGGATGAGCTGAAGGCAGCAGGTGAGCTGAAACTTGACATAAACGGACAGGAAATTGTATTATTAGAGAGTGATTTGCTGATTGATACAGCGCAGATGGAGGGGTATGTATCAGAGTCTGATAATGACATTACAGTTGTGCTGGATACAAACCTGACGCCGGAACTTCTGGAAGAAGGATTTGTACGTGAAATTATCAGCAAAATCCAGACCATGCGTAAAGAGGCTGACTTTGAAGTGACTGATAAGATTGTTGTTTCGCTGGAAGGAAATCAAGTGATTGAAGGCATTTTCCGCGTACATGAAGCTGAGATTAAGTCAGAGGTACTGGCAGAAGAAATTGTGTACAATGAGGTAAAAGGTTATACCAAAGAGTGGAAAATCAATTCCGAAAGCGTTACATTTGGCGTGGAAAAATTCTCATGAAACCTGTAGGAGGGAAACGAGATGTTAGATCATCATTTCAAAAAAGAGGAATTTAAAGAAAGCGTTAAAGAAAATGTAAAAATGCTTTACAGAAAGACCATTGAGGAGGCTACTCAGGAACAGGTTTTCCAGGCAGTGTCTTTGGCTGTAAAGGATGTTGTCATTGACAACTGGCTTCTAACACAAAAGCAGTATGAAAAAGATGACCCGAAAATCGTATACTATTTATCCATGGAGTTCCTGATGGGCCGTGCCCTGGGAAATAACCTGATTAACTTATGTGCATATAACGAAGTAAAAGAAGCCCTGGATGAATTAGGATTTGACTTAAATACCATTGAGGATCAGGAGCCGGATCCAGCTCTTGGAAATGGAGGTCTGGGAAGATTGGCAGCATGCTTCCTGGATTCTCTGGCAACATTAGGATACTGTGCATATGGCTGTGGTATTCGTTACCGTTACGGTTTATTCAAACAGAAAATTGAAAACGGTTATCAAGTGGAAGTTCCGGACAACTGGTTAAAGAATGGTTATCCATTTGAACTGCGTCGTCCTGAATATGCAAAAGAAGTAAAATTCGGTGGATACGTAAGAGTAGAATATGACCACGCAACAGGCAGAAATCGTTTCGTACAGGAAGGCTATCAGTCTGTCCGCGCGGTTCCATATGATATGCCAATCGTTGGTTACAACAATAAGATTGTCAACACACTGCGTATATGGGATGCAGAAGCAATCAATGACTTCCAGTTAGACCTGTTCGACAAAGGTGAATACCACAAAGCAGTAGAGCAGGAAAACCTGGCAAAAAATATCGTAGAAGTTCTGTATCCAAATGATAACCACTATGCAGGAAAAGAACTTCGTCTGAAACAGCAGTATTTCTTCATTTCTGCAAGTATTCAGGCTGCAATTGAAAAATTTAAGAAATCCCATAGTGACCTTCATGACCTGCCGAAGAAAGTAACCTTCCAGTTAAATGATACACATCCAACTATGACTGTTGCGGAACTTATGAGAATTCTCATTGACGAAGAAGGCATGGAATGGGATGAAGCATGGGATATCACAACACATACCTGTGCATATACAAACCATACCATTATGGCAGAAGCTCTGGAAAAATGGCCAATCGAGCTGTTCTCCAAACTGCTTCCTCGTGTATATCAGATTATTGAAGAAATCAACAGAAGATTCCTGTTGGAAATCCAGCAGAAATATCCTGGAAATCAGGAAAAAATCAAGAAAATGGCAATCATTTATGATGGCCAGGTGAAGATGGCCCACCTTGCTATTGCAGGCGGTTATTCTGTAAACGGTGTTGCACAGCTTCACACAGAAATTCTGAAGAAACAGGAATTAAAAGATTTCTATGAAATGTATCCTGAAAAATTCAACAATAAGACAAACGGTATTACCCAGAGACGTTTCCTGCTTCACGGAAACCCACTTCTGGCAGACTGGATTACAGAGCATATTGGTGATGGCTGGATTACCAACCTTCCAGAACTTGCAAAACTGAAAGTTTATGCAGATGACAAGAAGGCACAGCAGGAATTCATGAACATCAAGCACCAGAACAAAGTGCGTCTGGCAAAATATATCCTGGAGCACAATGGAATCGAAGTAAATCCAAATTCTATTTTTGATGTTCAGGTTAAGAGACTTCATGAATACAAACGTCAGTTAATGAATATTTTGCATGTTATGTACCTGTACAATAAGATTAAAGACCATCCGGAAATGCCGTTCTATCCAAGAACCTTTATCTTCGGTGCAAAGGCAGCAGCAGGATATAGACGCGCTAAACAGACCATTAAGCTGATCAACGCAGTAGCAGATGTAATCAACAACGATGCTTCCATTGATGGAAAGATTAAAGTTGTATTTATTGAAAACTACCGTGTATCCAATGCAGAGATGATTTTTGCAGCAGCAGATGTTTCTGAGCAGATTTCTACAGCAAGTAAAGAAGCTTCTGGAACAGGCAACATGAAATTCATGTTAAACGGTGCTCCAACAATTGGTACTATGGATGGTGCCAACGTGGAAATCGTAGAAGAAGTAGGCGCTGAAAATGCATTTATTTTCGGTCTTTCCTCTGACGAAGTTATCAATTATGAGAACCATGGCGGATATGACCCAATGCAGTATTTTAACAATGACCCTGACATCAGAAACGTACTGATGCAGTTAATCAACGGAACTTACTCCCATGGAGATTTCAACATGTTCCGGGAAATCTACGATTCCCTGCTGAACACTAACAGCAGTGACCGTGCAGATACTTACTTTATTCTGGCTGACTTCAAGTCTTATGCAGCGGCACAGGAAAAAGTAGAGGAAGCTTACAGAGACGAAGAAAGATGGGCTAAGATGGCACTTCTTAACACTGCCTGCTCCGGTAAGTTTACTTCTGACAGAACCATCCAGCAGTATGTAGATGAAATCTGGCATCTGGATAAGGTTGTTATTGGGAAATAAGAACTGAATAAAAGGTAAAATGACAGAGCTGTCGCACTAAGTTTTTCCGTGCGGCGGCTCTGTTTTGTGTTGAAAGTGCAAAATTATCTGGTAGGCACAACTTGGAATATCTGCTACAATAGAAATGTAACAGGGAAACATATGGGAATGGGGGTCATGAATATGGGAAGTTACTTAAATCCAGGAAGTTCTATTTTTAAAATGGAATTAAATTCACAAATTTATATAGATAAAAGCAGATTAATTGAAGCTATGAACAAGAATATTAATACCATGCAAAGGTTTGTATGTGTCAGCCGCCCCAGACGTTTTGGAAAATCCATGGCAGCAGATATGCTTGCATCTTACTATGGAAGAAAAGAGAATACAGAAGAATTATTCAAGCAGCTAGAGATTAGTAAGTGCAATACCTATAAAAAACACCTAAATCAGTATGATGTGATAAAAGTTAATATGCAGGAGTTTTTAAGTCAGACTAATAGCGTAACGGAGATGCTCCAAATGTTAAAATCATATTTGCTCTTTGAACTTCTGGAAGATTTTCATGATATGCACTTTAGAAATGAAAAAGACCTGGTACAGGTTATGAAAGATATCTTTTCAAGAACAGAACGACCTTTTGTAATTCTTATTGATGAATGGGATTGTTTATTCAGAGAGTATCAGAAAGACCAGGAGGCACAGAAACAATATCTGGATTTTTTAAGAGTGTGGTTAAAGGATAAAGAATATGTAGCGTTAGCCTATATGACAGGGATTTTGCCCGTTAAAAAATATGGAACTCATTCTGCTTTGAATATGTTTACAGAGTATTCCATGACAGATCCGGGAAATCTGGCAGAATATTTTGGGTTTACAGAAGATGAGGTAGAAAAATTATGTAAAGAATACGGAATGGATTTTCAGGAAGCAAAGGCATGGTATGATGGATATGGTTTAGTAAGTCATGAGAAAAACGGTGATATTCATTATTCTATGTATAGCCCTAAATCTGTAGTAGAAGCTATGCTCAGGCACAAATTTGGAACCTACTGGAATCAGACAGAGACTTATGAGGCATTAAAGCGATATATTCAGATGGATATGGATGGTTTGAAGAGTGATGTGGTACAGATGCTGGCAGGAAAAGACATCCACATCAATACAGGAACTTTCAGCAATGATATGACTACTTTTGCAAACAAAGATGATATTCTGACTCTTCTGGTTCATTTAGGATATTTGAGCTACGATATCCTGATAGAAAGCGTCAGGATACCAAATAAAGAGGTTTCACAGGAGTATGTGAATGCTATCAGTACTATGGACTGGCATGAGGTGATAAATTCTGTAGAAGCTTCAAGAAAACTTTTGGAAGCACTGTGGAATTTAGATGGTGAGGCAGTGGCCAGGGGGATTGATAAAGCACACAGAGAAATTTCAATTCTTCAGTACAATGATGAAAATTCTTTAAGCTGTACCATTAGTCTGGCATTTTATTTTGCAAGAGAGTACTATACAGTTGTTCGTGAAGTACCGGCAGGGAAAGGATTTGCAGATTTATGTTTTATTCCAAGAATGCTGCATTCAGATAAACCAGCCGCAGTGGTTGAATTAAAATGGGATAAAAGTGCCAAAGGAGCTATTAGCCAAATTAAAGAAAAACAGTATATAGAAGCGCTAAAAGATTACAGTGGGAATCTTTTGCTGGCAGGAATTAATTACGATAAAAAAACAAAAAAGCATACGTGTGTGATTGAGAAGATGAGAAAAGAGTATTCCAAGAATCCTTCGTGAATGTATAGAATATGGGTTGCCGGAACCACAGTTAATAGATTTCGATGGTGATTTTAGGGTGAATATGTATCGGAAACAGGAGAAAGCAAGTTCTGCAGAAACTACCCAAACCATAGATTTTCAATTCACAGAGAAGGATAAAGAGGTATTAAAAGTAATTCAATAAAACCCGGAATTGACACAAAGAGAAATGGCTTTGGAACTTGGATGGTCTGTGGATAGAGTGAAATATTATTTAAATAAAATGAAAAAATTACAGGTGATTAAGCGAGTGGGAAGCAGCCATAAGGGGCATTGGGAGATGTTGAGATAGGATTTGCTATATGAGGGAATGGAGAACTAGGGTAAATACACTGAAAATTCATATTCAATCCGTAAGAATGGGGTAAATATATCACCTAAGTGTATTTAGCACCCCGTTATGGGGCAAAGAAACATAAATTTGAGCGTATTTGCCCCGGATTTTTGCATTTTTCAAGAATTCTGGGGTGTTTTTAAATGGTGAATGCTATTTTTGTCCCCAGCCGGGGCAAAAAACAAAGTTTCTGTACCACATTGCCCTTTAAGCCAAGAGCAGCAAAAAGCAGCAACTCTCCACGCCGCATTTCCTTTAATTTTTGAAATCTCCCTCTTGACAAATCCCCTCAAAATAAATAAAATATCAATCAGTTAGAAGATGCTAACCGCGTGCATATGAGTCAACTAGACGAATCAAGCTCACAAGAACTTAAGAGTTCTATTTTTTTACCACATGAATTAGAGAAAACTAACTAAAGAATGGATTAACTAACTAATCAATAATTAAAAGAGTAACTACAAATTGGAGGATAAAACAGTGATGATTCATAAAAGACTAATCTCTACAGTGAGCCACACCAGGAAATATATTGCTGCCAATGTGGCGGTTCAGTGGGTTTCCTTATGGGCCAATATTATACTGTTGCAAATGGTTACATGGTTCTTGGGGGAATTATTTTATGGCAGGGCAGAGAAGAGAACTTTTCTTATTGTAGCTTTGCATGCCATTGGGGCAATTTTGGTGCGTATGGTCTGTTTCGTGCTATCCAGCCGTATGAGCTTTCTTTCCTCAAAATCAGTGAAACAGGTTTTGCGTGAGAAAATTATGGAAAACTTTTAAGGCTTGGCGTTTCTTACAAGGAGAATGTCCGCTCCTCAGAGGTTGTCCAGGTAGCGGTAGAAGGTGTTGACCAGTTGGAAACTTATTTTGGATCATACCTGCCCCAGTTTTTCTATGCAGTCCTGGCTCCGGTGACGCTGTTTTTGGTATTGCTTCCTGTAAGCTGGGTTTCTGCAGTGGTACTTTTGTGCTGCGTGCCGCTGATTCCCATTTCCATTGCAGCGGTTCAGACCTGGGCGAAGAAGCTGCTGTCAAAATATTGGGGGCAGTACACTGCTTTGGGAGATACCTTTCTGGAAAACCTTCAGGGGCTGACTACCTTGAAAATTTATCAGGCAGATGAACGCAGACAGGAAGAGATGAACCGGGAGGCAGAAAATTTCCGTAAAATCACCATGAAGGTTCTGACCATGCAGTTAAATTCCATTACCATTATGGATTTGGTGGCGTATGGAGGGGCTGCTCTTGGAGGGATTTTGGCAGTGAGACAGTTTTTGAACGGGGAAATTCTTCTAAGTGAGTGCTTATTTATTATTTTGCTGGCAGCAGACTTTTTCCTGCCTATGCGTTTACTTGGAAGCTTCTTCCACATTGCCATGAACGGAATGGCTGCCAGTGATAAGATTTTTAAATTGCTGGATTTGCCGGAGCCGGTGAAGGGGACAAAAGAAATCTCCCAAGAGAGTGGTTTGTGCTGCAGGGATTTGACTTTTGCATATGAAAAGGAGCGTCCTATTTTGAAACAAATCAGTCTTTCGGCCAAGAAAGGGGATTTTGTCGCCATTGTAGGAGAAAGCGGCTGCGGCAAATCCACACTGGCATCTATCTTTACGGGAAAAAATCGGAATTATCAGGGTGAGGTTCTGTTTGGAGGGGCGCAGGGTGTTCCGCTTGCTGAAATTTCAGAGGAAAGCCTGTTAGAGCAGATTACTTATGTGGGACATGCAGGATATCTTTTTAGAGGAACAGTGAGAGAGAACCTGCTTCTGGCGAAACCGGATGGAACAGATGAAGAATTCTGGCAGGTACTGGAACAGATGAAACTGGCTGATTTCCTGAGAAGTGAGCAGGGACTGGATACCATGCTTGAAGAAAAGGGGTCGAACTTTTCCGGCGGACAGTGTCAGCGTCTGGTTATGGCAAGGGCGCTTTTGCATGACAGTGCTGTGTATATTTTTGATGAAGCAACCTCCAATATTGATGCAGAGAGTGAAAATGATATTATGGAGCAGATTTATCAGATGAAAGGAAAGAAAACCGTATTGCTGATTTCCCACCGATTAGCCAATGTGACAGCCGCGGATAAAATTTATGTGCTGGAACAGGGAAAAATAGCAGAGCAGGGAAATCATGAAACCCTCATTACTCAAAATGGAAGCTATGCAAAATTATGGAACACCCAGCAGAAGCTGGAGGATTACAGAAAGGAGAAGGCATCATGAAAAAACGAAATCACTGGAAGCTGATGCTACAGCTGTCAGGATTAGTAAAACCTTTAAGCGGATATATGGTTCTGGCTGTGCTTATGGGACTGGCAGGACATTTATGTGCGACTTTTATTACAGTGTTTGCAGGCTTTGCCCTGCTGGCGGGTCTGGGTGAGCCTGTTCCTGTGAGTATTACTCTGCTTTTTATATGCATGGGAGGGTTTGCCCTCATGCGCGGAATTCTGCGGTATGGGGAACAGGCCTGCAACCATTTTATTGCCTTTAAACTCCTGGCGCTTATAAGGGATAAAGTGTTTTTGGCTTTGCGCCGCCTGTGTCCTGCCAAGCTGGAAGGAAAAGAGAAGGGCAGCCTGATTTCTGTTATTACATCAGACATTGAGCTTTTGGAGGTGTTTTATGCTCATACGATTTCCCCGGCTTTGATAGCCCTGTTGTTTTGTACAGGAATCAGCCTGTTTCTTGGCAGTTATCATCCTGTTTTGGGGATTTTGGCAATGGTTTTCTTTCTGATTGTAGGAATTGTTATTCCTATGGCAGTGTCTGGGCTTAACGGACAGGCAGGAATGCGTTTTCGGACTATGAGTGGCAGCCTCAGCAGCTTTGTCCTGGACAGTCTGAGAGGGCTGCCGGAAATTCTTCAGTATCATGCAGGAGATAAAAGGATGAAGGAAATGAGGGAGCAAACAGAAGCCCTCTGTATAGAAGAAGCCAGGATGAAAAAGCTTTCCGGGTGGAATACAGCGGTGACGAATACGGTTATCTGGGTGGCAGACCTGGCAATGCTTTTTGTTTCTGCCTGGCTGTTTTGGAATGGAATGGTAGAGTTTGAAGGCGTGGTGATTTCCACGTTGACCTTAATGAGCAGCTTTGGACCTGTAGTTGCCCTGGCGGCTCTTGGCAGTACCTTGCAAAATACTTTTGCAGCGGGCAACAGGGTGCTGGATATTTTGGAAGAACTTCCTGTGACAGAAGAAATCAAGGGAAGGGAGACCATAGAATTTTCTGGCGCAGGGGCAGAAAAAGTAAGTTTTTCTTATGGGCAGGAAGAGATTTTGCATAAGGTTTCTCTGGACATTCCAAGAGGCGCGGTTGTTGGGATTCAGGGAAAAAGCGGAAGTGGAAAGTCTACACTATTGAAGCTGTTTATGCGGTTTTGGGAGACCGGGAAAGGTGAAGTGAAGATTTCCGGCTGCTCTGTGGACAAGATAAACACTGCAAATCTGCGGGATATGGAGAGTTTTATGACTCAGGAAACCCATCTGTTTCATGACAGTATTGCTGATAATTTGAGGATAGCCAAACCAGATGCCTCCCAGGAGGAGCTGGAACAAGCCTGCAAAAAGGCTTCTGTACACGATTTTATTATGAGTCTGCCAAAGGGATATGATACTTTGGTGGGAGAGCTTGGAGATACCTTGTCAGGAGGAGAGAAACAGAGACTGGGACTGGCCAGAGCCTTTCTTCATGACGCGCCGTTTATGCTGCTGGATGAGCCAACCTCCAATCTGGATAGTTTAAATGAGGCAGTGATTTTGAAATCCCTTTATGAAGAACGCAAAGGAAAAACCGTGGTGCTGGTATCTCACAGAAAATCTACCATGGGAATTGCAGACAGAGTATATTCTGTAGAACACGGGAGGATGAGTTAATGAATGTGAAAAAAATCAGTTATATGGCAATAGGCAGTATTTCTCTGGCGCTTGGCGCTTTGGGGGCAGTTCTGCCTTTGCTGCCGGCAGTGCCTTTCCTCCTTCTGGCTGCCATATGCTTTGCCAGAAGTTCTGAGAAACTTCACAACTGGTTCCTTGGAACCAGCCTTTACAGGAAAAATCTGGAAAGCTACGTGGCAGGAAGGGGCATGACCAGACAGACCAAAATCAGAATCATGGTCACTGTAACCTTGATTATGGCGGTCAGTTTTGCTTTCATGCATCAAGTACTTATTGGACGCATGGTTCTTATTGGCGTCTGGGTGTTTCATGTTCTCTACTTCCTCTTTGGAGTGAAAACCATTCCCGCAAAGGAGTAAGATTATTTCAGAGTGTCACTGTTATTTAAGACCAAAGTGCTGTATAAAAACAAAACATCACAGTCGGTAAAGTCCATGTATTGTTCCAGATAATCCGGGTGAATATACCGGATATCAACCAGGGTGATTTTTGAATAGCCTTCTAAAAGCAGGGGGGCAATGCTGGACCCAAAGGAATCCCGGAATAAAACCAGTTCTTTTGAACTGGAAGCCATAGGATTTTCTACCGTAAGCAGAGAAACAGACCCGGATAAAAATATCTCATAAGGGTCTTTTCCCTCAGCGCGGGAGAGGTCATAGACAGACTGAGTTTTGCCGGTTTCATAGTTGCAGACAACCGCCTGCTCTATGGCGTCATTGGTAAGATAGTACAGGGGCTCAGGGGAAAGGCTCAGGGCAGACTGGCCCGCATAAACGCCCAGGAAATCAGAAGCAGCAGTTTTTTGCTGATAGTCCTGTTTTAAGCTGGTTCCCATACATTCTGCCAGATAAGCAGCTACGTCAGTAATGCGTTCCTGTCTCCAGTGAGTGTCCGTCTTATAATAATCTTCCTGCTCCAGAAAATGGGTAATGGAGATATTTTGGGCAAAATCCATTTTTTCTGCCATAGCCTTCTCAAAAGCAGGATAATCCATAGACAGATGACCGCTTTTAGGAGCAAGGAAGCAGTTTTTGTCAGGAATCACACAAAGATAAACCTTATTTTCCTCTGATAAATATTTGTCATAAATATAACGGAAACGCTGGGAAGCCCGATCAAGAGATTTCTCATCTACCGGATATTCCATGGCACAAGCATAACCCTCTGTCTCATAAATACCATGATTATCCTTCCGTTTGAAACCTTCTGTGGCAGAGAAGGCTTTTAGCTTCCGAAAGGATTCCCGGAAAGGAAATTGGTCCTGGGCATAGGAATCAAAGCCTGTCATAAAGCGCCCGTTTAGTACCGAATCCAGGGAAAGTTCCGGCATTTTCGCCAGCTTGCGCCGCTCACTGTAAGAGTAATCTTCCTTTGGAAAGAGGATGCAGAGGAAGAAGCCAAGTCCCAGAAAGCAGGCAAATAGCACACACATGACTTTATTTTTCTTACGCATGTCTATAAAATTCCTCCATTTAAAAAAGAAAATATTAAAAACGAAAATACAGAAACGGGTTAAAGGAGCCATCTACCAGAAAGGCAGTCATAACAAGAAGCAGTAACAGCAGCCCACAAGGCTCTGCAATAGCCAGGACAATGGCGAATCCCTTGTTTTTGGCCAGGCGCATTTCCAGTACAGTCCACAGATATTTGCATACCGGGGTGGCGCCAATGACAGCAATCAGGAGAAGGAATCCAAAGCTTTTCAGATAATAGATTGCCTCAGGGGACGCCAGAGGAATTCCTCCTATACCGAACATCCCGCCTATATGGGAACAGGCCTGTGGCAGATTCTCTGCATGGAATAAAACAAAGCTGATAGCAACAAAAAACAGCACATAAACATGAGAGATAAATTTATGCCTGGCAAGATGAGGAAGAAGCCACAGCTTTTCACACACAAGCAGCAGGGCGAAGAAAAGTCCCCAGAGGACAAAATTCCAGGCAGCTCCATGCCAGAAGCCGGTGAGCATCCATACAGTGAAAATGTTGAAAAACCAGCGGGCTTTGCCAACCTGGTTTCCACCCATGGGAATATATACATAATCCCGAAACCAGGTTCCCAGGGAAATATGCCATCTGCGCCAAAATTCTGTGATACTGGCAGAAATATAAGGATAATTAAAATTTTCTGCAAAATGGAAGCCAAAAATTTTCCCAAGACCAATAGCCATATCACTGTAACCGGAAAAGTCAAAATAAATATGCAGGCTGAAAGCTATGGCATATATCCAGTGAAAGAGAACCGATTTTTCTGTGGAAACCAGAAAGGCATTACACAGTTCCCCAAGCTGATTGGCAATAAGAATTTTCTTTCCAAGCCCAAGGAGAAAGCGGCGGATACCAAGGGCAGCCAAATCTACAGAGTGCGTGCGCCTTTGAAGCTGCGCGGCAATCTGAGAATAACGTACAATAGGCCCGGCAATTAGCTGGGGAAACATGGCAATATAGGTTGCCAGATGGAGAGGATTTCTCTGGGCAGGTTCCCCGCGGTACACGTCTACGGTATAACTAATCATCTGGAAAGTATAAAAACTGATGCCAATAGGTAAGGCAATATTTAGAAGTCCCAGTTCAAGTCCGGTGACAGCATTGATATTTTCCAGGAAAAAATCAGCATATTTGAAATAAAGAAGAAATCCAAGACTGACTGCTACAGAACAAAAGCAAATCCATCTGGCGGCAGGCTTTTGCCGGTATCGTTCCAGCAAAAGCCCAAATCCATAACCAGCTCCAATAGAAACTATCATAAGAAAAAGATATTTCGGCTCGCCCCATCCATAAAAAATAAGACTAAAAGCCAGCAGTACCGTGTTCTTAAATTTTGCAGGAGCCAAAAAGTAAAAAATCAGCGCCAGAGGCAGAAAATAATATAAAAAAGGAATACTGGAAAAAAGCATCCGTTACCTCCCGCCAGGACTAAGGCTCTACAACAGAAGTTTCCAGAAGCACCTTGGAATCTTCCAGGGAAGAGGCAGCATTTTTCTTAAACGTTTCTATTAAATCATCTGCCCCAAAAGCAGTAAGGACATATTCGCTGTCTGCCTTGAGAACTACCAGAGTGTCTGGCATTCCGCAAATCCATTGCCTGGATAAAACATGCTCTTTCACTGCTTCGGCAAAATCTTCCATATTTGTACCCTCTGTTACATGATAAGCAGCTCCGGTGAAGGTATTGGCATTCATCATATGCACCAGAGAAGCCGCGTCATCAATATTTGCAGCCTCTTCCTTTGGAAGCCCAAGAGAAGTATCTAATTCCTCTGTTTTTGAAACATCAAAGGCAGCAGGGCCTTCCATGGACAAATGCTCAGAATCACCGCCGCCCATAGGGAACTTGTCATCTTCTGCATACGCATCTACAACAGTATTTAACACATCCAGAGCGCTTTCATAACTGGAGGCAGTTCCCTGTTCCTTATCTGGTTCCTTATTGTTGCCACATCCCATAAGGGAAAATGCCATAACAGCACTAAGAAGAAAAACCATACATTTTTTCATATTTCATATACCTGTTCCTTTCGTATGATAGAGTCATTGTACCATAGGAAAATTTATAAAAAAAGGCA
>OHBF01001114.1_pt1 | contig 12721 bp, 8 predicted proteins | sample 1577301 | NCBI WGS metagenome assembly OHBF01 (sample SAMEA3879575, study PRJEB24766) | human gut metagenome | biome: human-associated habitat; feature: feces | place: USA | collected 1985/1987
CATATTTTTTCATCATTTCTCCAGTATTCTTATAAATGTTCTCTCAGATTCTATTAATTTTTCCAAAGTAAAATATAGTTTGTCACGGAAAACCGTGAGAAATAGGCATATATGAGTGAAAAAGTCGTGAAAAGAGTTGTTTTGGTGAAAATAATATGTATTTTTAGAGACTTTTTATGAATTTGGTATTATGAATAGAACATATTTGTTGGATGAGATAACTAAAATCCGTCGGGTTATTATTGAAAAGAGTGGAAAGTTTACTTTAAAAGAGTGCGAAAGCATTGCTGCTGCTTTGGAGGTGGATAATGTTTCATTGGTGGCTATGCTGGAGGCAATCAGGAAAGATCTGTTCCCTCAGAAGTTTGTTTTAAACTTGAAAGATGCAGAACGCTTTCAACTTTTGCGGTCTACCCTTCAGAAGAATGTGGAACATGTTATTCTAAAGAAAATAGCTCCGGAGCTGGCTGTACTTGCTGAAAACTTCAAGAAGCCTCAGGCAGATAGTGAGGTGTGCCAACAGGCTATCAACAAGCTGCGTATTCAAATAAAACCTTATGCAGAAAAGGTGCCTAAATTGGTGAAGTACCTGAATGAATATGCTGATTTATGTGAGGCGAATTTCCTGAATGTACTTAGACTGAAAGTGCTTCGAATCAATTTACGTTTCTTGCCTTTATTGAAAGAAGCGAATAATTTGTTTGATACTTGTGACAATACTTCTGATAAAGAATTGTATTGGAAGATGGCTGAACAGTTGTATTTGAATTTTCCATCACTGTTTAAGGAGGAAGTTTATTACTTTAGTATTATTCGGGGTATTTTAGATGCATTTTATAGAAAGTCAGGGCAAGAGACTATTGTACTGGATATTCCAGCAGAAATATCATTGATTGAGGAAGGTCAACCAGAGGAAGTAGAGGCTATTGAGGAAAAACCGGAAGAAGTCCTTGAAGAGATAGAAGAGAAAAATACTGAGATTGCGGATGAATTGGTTGAACCGGCAATAGAACAAGCGGAACCGGAGATCGAACAAGTAGAACCGGAAATAGAATCGGCAGAGAGTGAACCTGCTGAAGTTGTTTCCGAACCTACTGAAGCAAAACCGGAACTTGTTGAAGCAAAATCAGAACCTACTGAGGATAAACCAGAACTTGCAGAAGCAGATGTAAAACAGGTTGAACCGGAAGTTGTACAGGCTGAACCGGAAATGAAGCAAAGTGAGCCGGTTGTTGTTGAATCAAATCAACCGGAAATAAAATCGCCAGAGCCTGAAGTGAAGCAGCCGGATCCGGAAAGAAAAGAAGAAGCCCCTGCCATTCAAAAGAAATCCAGAAAATCTCTATATATAGTAGGTGGCTGTATATTTCTGATCTTGGTTTTGATCTGTTTGTATTTTGTGTTTGCATCCAAACCTAAGCCAGTTGTTGCACCTCCGGCTGTGGTTACTGACACTATTACTGTGGTGCAGGATACCACGACTGTGGCGCCTGTTGCTACTCCTGAGGAAACTCCGGTTAAGGCTGTAGAGCAGCAAAAGCAGCCTAAAGTTGAAGAACAACCTCAACCTAAAGCCCAGCCGGAGGCAAAGACTCCTGTTAATGAACCTCAACAACAGGCCGAACCTGAGAAAACAGAGAAAAAAGCTCAGACTAACTCTTTGGAAGCAGCTCGGGAAGCAACGCAGAATGGTGATTACAAGAAAGCATTCGATATTTATAAATCTTTAGCCAATGCCGGAAATGCAGAAGCACAATATTGTCTGGGTATCATGTATGAAACAGGAAAAGGCGTTGATATTGATATCTTCGAAGCTGTTATGTGGTACCGGAAAGCTAAAGCGAAAGGCTTTTCAATGGCCGAGCGTAAGCTGTTGGAGCTAGGTTACAATTAGAAATTAAATTCTTATTTATTTACTATAAAAACATATCTGGTTATGAAAGGAAAGGTTTTTTCTTCTTCGCAAGATTTGTATCAGGATCAAGCGAAAATCCTTTTTGATTTTTATAAAGATGCGGCAGAAAAAATAGTGTCGCAAGAAGAAGAATTAGAAAAGGAGATGGGAGAATTAAAGAATTCGTTGACTATGAATGCTACGGGTAAGAAAAAAGCCCAGACGCAGATGTACGTAGGAATTGGAATTCTTGTTGTCGGTCTTGCATTGATAGCAGTAATTGGGTGGCTAAGTATTGCTATTGCAGTAGCCGGTCTTTATTGGGGGATGAAAAACTACAAGCTGTTTAAATCCAGCGGTAAATCCATTGATGATGTCGGAGTGGAGTTGAAAGAACTGGAAAACAAGCATCAGCAGATTTTCAGAGACTATAAGATTGAAAAGATGGGGGTGGTTTATGTCCCCGTTGCCAGTCAGGTTCCTTTCGAGAATAAGAGCTTTGTGATAGATCATACCGGAAATAGTTCAGTACAGAACTTTGAACTGCAATTAGTTAATAACCAGGGAGCACTTTCCGAGAAATTGAGAGAACTGGATGAACTCTCCACTACGGCTCCTTTGGTAGAAGAAAGTAAGGGAGTGGAAGAAGTTTCCACAGAGGATTATTCAACATCTATACCTAAAGTGAAGTTCTATGATTACTTTGGACGTATGGATCGTAATCTGCGTGACAGTGCTTATTTCTTGTCGGACTTGCATACTGTTTCTGTAGGCATGCCTGTCATTCCTCCCGATTCGCCGGTTATTTCTTATTTGAATGAATATGGTACGGCCAATCCGTCGGGAGCGCCTGTGCTGAATGTATTTGATACGGCAGCGTATGATAAAGAAATAGAGCAATTTAATTCGCTGAATGCAATGCGCCATTCATTGTCTGACCAGAGCGAGCAATTTGAAGATGTATTACGCCGTTTGATTTCAAACGTGGGGTATGCAGTACAGACAATTGCGGCAGCGAAGGTTAAATCCACTAATTCGCTGGTGGAAAGTTCTAATCAATTGCTGTTCACCATTCTGAAAACCTCTTATAATCACTATTCACCGAAGTTGGAGAAGGATGAGTTGGAAAAAATCCGCCAGACGAATTTCAACTTCCGCGATACGGTGGAGAACTACACACCTTTCCAATTGAAGGAAAGTTCACGAATGCGCTATGATATGAAGGATCATTCGTGGGTTGCAGAAGACGGAAGCCGTACGACAATGCCTTATGGTATCAGCCAGATACAAGAAGAAATCGTAGCACCTATCGTACAGAATCTGTTAGCGGAAACGCGACTGAACCGTTTGGATATCTATAATGATATTGATAATCAGAAGCGTGATTATCTGAATCAATGGCACCGGGAAACTCAAGACTTTTATGGGCGTAACCGGACTTCCGGAGATGATTTGATTAATATTATGCGTAGCAATTTGACAAAATTCCTTGCTGCACAATCCACTTTTGAACGTCTGGATCGTATGAAGGCACGGATGTTGCAACAAATGATGGATGGAGATGCTCAGGAGTTGGAGGAGAATGCAGGAGATAAGCTGGAAAGTAATTTGCAGCAATTTGCCGAACAGTCTGAATCATTCAAACAAACTCAGGAAGAGTTCAAGGAATATATGAAAGCTTTGCAGAGTGATATTAATGAACGGGCAAAAGTTTATGGATTCATTGAATTCTTTGATGCCAGTCTTCGCGATAAAATGGCAAAGGAAATCGTGGATGCTAATGATAATGTAGCTTTGTTGGATGATCGTCGCCGTCCTTTGGCAGGCATCAATCCTTTTTATGCATTTGCTTCGAATATTCCACCTGCTCCTGCTGTTGAGGATTGTGTGGAAGAATATATGACTTTGGATATAGCTCAGGTAGCTACCGACTCATTGCATGAAATTGCTGAGCAAGGACAGGATGTTGTGTTCAATCATCATGCTGAATTAGTGGATGACAGCGAGGCTATGGACTATTCGGGATATGCTCCTCAAAGCGCAAAAGTGACTGAAGCCGTAAACGTGGATGAACCGGCGGCACAACCCGAAGTGGCGGAAGAAGCGGAAAAAACTATTAGAATGGCTCCGGTGGCTGAAGCTGTGGAACCTGTACAGCCGGAAGTTCCGGAAAATACAGAGACAACAACGGCTCTGGAAGTTCATGAGACTCCTAAAGCATCGGAGACAGCGGACGAGTTGGACGATCTGAGTGATTTGGACGACTTGGATGATCTGGACGATTTGGATGACTTTAACGATCTGGAGAAAGAGAAATAGCATTCATAAACTTGAAAATGAAAGATTATGGCAAAATATGATGTTACAGTGGATACCCGCGACATGGCCAATAAAATAGATACTGTATCTAATAAGGTCTCCGGGGTCACAACAGCAGTGGTTGCTATGGAGGCGGCTGTTATTGCTGCCGAAAGGGATGCTACGAACAAACTGTGCAAACGGCTTAATAAAGGCTTTTTCTCTCTGGTTACTTCTCAGATAGAACAGAAAAATGCCACAGCGTTAAGCTCGGTAAATGCGTATGCGTCCGAATTGATACAGCAACAAGAGGCGTTGCTTGATTTGAAAAAGAGAATGGGAGATGACTTTGTGATTCTGACAGAGCGCTATTCTAAGTTATTCCGAGGACTTGATGTAGCTCTGCATAATCGTGTTCATGAGTTGGACAAACCTGTTATTCGATTCTGTGAGTGGGATGTTGCCATTACTTTGAACCGCCTGAATAATCTGATTGGTACCGTTCCGGTTAATCAGACGGAATCTCTGGCTACTACACAAGCTATTGCCGCCGCCCATATTAAGCGTAATGCGCAAGCTTTAATTGCACAAATGACTAATTTTCTCACTACATGCAAGCAGCAAAGCGCTAAAATGCAAAGAATAAAGCTGAACTCCTTTGTTGGCAAGTCTGTTCTTCGCTATTTGCCTGCTATCATGCTGGTGAAAAAAGAAGATAGAGGAGAAGTGGTGGAAACGAAACTGCCTTCAGGACTTGAACAATTAATTGGACAACGCTCATGCACGAAGATACGGGAAAATATGGAATGCACGGTTGAAGGTTCTGGATGGGAAAATGTTTCTATAGAATCGCAACGGATGGTGGCTGGAAAGCTGGAACGACTGATTGCAACTTCCGATCTAAATGAAAGAGTGAAGGAGAACATGAAGAAACTTATGGCCCGGAATGAAACCTGGCTTAATGTGAAGGAGGGTTGATTATGGGAGGACGAAGACATATCTTACATGATGTGATCCGGAAGAGCGAAACGGTGACACTCACCGTAGGTGATAAGTCAGCTTCCAAGACTGTAGTTCTGGAAGAGCCGATTGATATCTATCTAGAAATAGACGACAATCCTTATAACAGTAGCGTACACGATTGCAGTAAACACATTGAAAGCTTGCGTAACTCTGTTGTGGCATGTAATGCAGCTGAAGTTGCCCATAAGATAGCCAGTACTCAGCAAATCGGTAAACATATATCCAAAGGCTTTTTGGGATATATCACTGCCAGTCTGGATATGCAAAATATGGAAGAGTGCTCGAATGTGGAAGCCGTAGTTGCCGAATTACAGTCTCAGTCTGATGAACTTGCCAATCGTAAGTTGGTGATGATAGACGACTATGATATTCTGACTACCCGTTACTCCGCTGTTTTTGAGAATTTGGACAGAGAGTTGGTGCAACGTATTCACATGTTGATGGAACCTTGCTTCCGCTTTGTGGAAAGCAGCCGCAAGGAACAGTTGCGCAATACGGACTCATCTCTGTCGGCAATGGCATTAGTTGGGCATAAAGAGCAGTTGGATGTACAGGCACGTATTTCTGCTATCACAGTGAAGCAGCGGGCTGCCGGATTGATAGAGAGTGCCAAGCAATATCTGCTTGGGCAAAAGCAATTGGCCAGTCATATAGAACATGTGTTGATTGGCGGATGTAAAAATGCCCGTTGGATGTTGCCGGTGGTAGTAGTAGAGAAGACTGTTGCTGGTGGCAGTAAAGAAACTGAGGTCGTGATGAATGAACAGACTGCACGTATGGGAGTCAATGACTGGAAAGTACGTCAGAATGTTCAGCAAGCGTCCATGCCTGCCATGACACAAGAAGATAAGCAGCGCATTGGAAAGCATCTGGAGAGAGAGATTCAAAGATTAGGTTCTTCAGAACATGAAAAACGGGTAGCCGGAATGATGAGGAAACTTGCCGGGAATTTTTTATCGTAAATACCGTTACTTATGTTCTATAAAATAGAAGTAGAGTTATGAAAGAATTGAAAGTAATAAGTTTGGAGAATGGAGTGATTTTAAGTGAGAATCTAGTAAAAGGTTCTATTCTTCCCCGTACATCTGCTGAACTGGAAAGGGATGTGCTGATACAGAACGATACCATTGTAGAAGGGGCTATTTATGCCCGCAAGCTGGAAATACAGAATGGAGATGTGGAAATACTTGGTGCGGTGTTCACTAAGCTTGAATTCCATATCAGCAATAATGCGAAAGGGGACATTATCTTGCGTAAGACGGTAGCCACTTCGGATTCTCTGGTGTCGTATGCTCGTGATTGTCGTCCGATGTTCATGGCTGACATCAACGGAAAGACTGTAAAATTGTGCAATGCTTTCGTTGCCGGCAGTATTTTTGCGGATGAAGTGATATTGGAGGACTGTATAGTATTGGGAGGAGTTTTTGCTACGGCTAAGTTGACCATGAAAGACTGTATAGTGGGAACTTTCAATGCGAAGAATGTAGCTGTTAGTGGGGATGTAAAGTTGCTGTTACCCAGCGCATTCAGTGGCGAAGAAATGCAAGTCACGAGTGAAGCCCGCCTGTTCAATTTAAGTCTGGCGGATTTGGGCGCTCTTTATAAAGGAACTCCCGAGATGGAAAATACAGGTATTATAGAGATGAATACCTATTCTGACGAACAAGAATCTCAACTGTTTGAAGGAGACGAAAAGGTACTGGTGCATTGCTATTCGGTAGTAGGAAAGGTGTTGGCTGCGGATCTGGTCAATGTGGATAAATTGAGAAATCATTTCCTGATAGGAGCTACGGCGTTGGGAAGTCAATTGCTGAAAACCTATGATCTGGGAGTTGATGCGAATGGAGAGCTTTGTGAAATTATTCCGGAGAAGGTAGCTGATTTCTTCTTTAACTTGCTGCATGGAAAGATACAGGTTCGTACTTTGGAAGGCTCTTTTTCTATTCAGGAAATTGCGCAGCGATTATCATAAAATAGAGTGATTATATAAAAATACCGTCCGTATTTCATTATGCGGACGGTATTTTTTATGGTTATTGCTGATAGATAATCTGAATCTTTTCTGTATTCTTGGCATCTCCCCGATCTGTCTTTTGTATCCAGCGTCCGGTACTGTCATATTCATAATAGGCATTACTGTCTATTTGGTTACCGAATTCGTCATATAAGAATATGAGTGAACCGCTGGTCTTATCACTATTGACAAGAGTCTTTTCAAATGTGATCTTTGTCAGATAACCATAAGTATCGTATTCATATACATCCACTTGTTTACTTACCTGGGTGGGTAACGGATCTTTAGGCAATGGGAATGTCTCTTCTCTCTTGATGATCTGTCCCTTCTTATTATATTGGTTGATTACGGAAGATACCGGAATGTTTTTCTCGTAAACTGTCTCTCCTGCCAGCAGACCGAGTTGTGGATGATATTTTCTTACGATCAGTTTTCCGCTCTGATAGAAAGCAGAATCCGAAAGAATGACACCCAGTGTGCTGAAAGCACGCAGGCGTTTGTACACCTCCTTCATGCCTCTTTGGTTTACCTGCACTTCTTCTACGCAGTTACCTTGAGAATCATACAAGAAATTAGTCTGTAGGGTAGTGGTTCCCTTATCTTCCGTAACTTCCTTGATACTAACCAGTCTTCCGTTTTCATCATACGTATAGGTTTTCTGAGTACTCTTTCCATTCTTCGTCTCATTGGATTTCATCAATAATCCATGGGTGTATGCCTGGATGGTAGTAGGATTACTCCATACTAATTGTTGCTCAAAAGGTACGCGTAATTTGTTGGCTTTATCACGGAATTCCTTATATTTATGAGTTAGGAGGTATTCTTTGATGAGTCCCAGTTTGCTTGGAGAGTTCACTTCCAGCTTTAGTGTCTCATAGTCAATACTGTCTTTTTTGTACTCCAGAGTATTGGTATATTTTTTATCGTCTGGACTCAAATAAGGGGCCTGCTCATATTCTGCAATAGCCTGCTTAATGGAAGCTATGGCCTGCGCTTTGCAGATGTTACCGTAAAGATAATCATCATAAATGGAGAGAGCCTGTGCCATAGACTCCCGCTTGGAACGCCCGTTGAAGAATGTGTTGAGCCGGTCATGATCGAAGAATCTCTTAAAGTTACTGGCAGATGGTGATTTCTGTACGGTTTGGAACAGCAGACGATTGTATTCTATCATAGCTTCTGTTTTATACTTACCATCAGCATATTCTGTCAGATATCTTTCGCATTTCGGAATGTTCTTGTTGCGTACGAAATCTTTCCATAATTCCTCTTCATGTACATCATACAGATGTTTTCTGCTTTCGTCGGACAATTCATATCCTGATGCTTTTACGGCATCTACCAGAGTGCTGGAATAGACTAATTTATTGGGATATTCATCTAATATAACACTGATGTTATCTTCCATACGTTTACGGATTGCGGCCGGATCAGCACCGGCTTCCTGACAGATGGAAATAAAGTTGGCTTTGGTAGCATCTACATAAGCCTGGAAAAAATCTTTGGCAACGGTTACCTCTTGCTGATTCCAGATTTGATCGCACAAATCGATTAGTTTGACTTCTGCTTCAAAAGCTGTTGCTGTTTCAGCATCTAATTTGTCCCGGTTTTTTGTAAATTTCTCATTCTCATTGTTTACAAGAAATTTCAAGAGCTTTTCTACTTTACTTTGCTTTTGCGCCATTACAGGCGAAGCACATGAGAAGACCAACAGGCAGATAAAAGAAATGTAAAGTCGCATATTTTTAATTTGTTCCATAGTTTCTTATGATTTTAGTTTGAATAACATTGTACAAATATAAAAAGATTCTTTTAATTTTGCATACATGAATGCGAATTATATCGAAGAATTGAATGAAGGACAGCGCGCTGCAGTGCTCTACAACGAGGGTCCGTCATTGGTTATAGCCGGTGCAGGTTCTGGAAAGACACGGGTGCTGACCTACAAGATAGCATATTTGTTGGAGAATGGTTATCAGCCATGGAATATATTGGCTTTGACCTTTACTAATAAAGCTGCCCGTGAAATGAAAGAACGTATTGCCCGGCAGGTGGGAGATCAACGGGCACGCCATTTATGGATGGGTACGTTCCACTCCATATTTCTACGTATTCTGCATGCGGAAGCTGCGAATATTGGTTTTACCTCACAGTTTACCATCTATGATACGGCAGACAGTAAAAGTCTGGTACGCTCTATCATAAAAGAAATGGGGCTGGATGAGAAAGTCTATAAACCGGGTAGTGTGCAGGCACGTATCTCGAATGCGAAGAACCACTTGGTTTCTCCTGCGGGATATGCCTCTAATAAGGAGGCTTATGAAGGTGATTGTGCTGCCAAGATGCCTGCGATCCGGGATATTTACCATCGTTATTGGGATCGTTGCAGGCAGGCGGATGCCATGGATTTTGATGATTTGCTCTTTTATACTTTTATTCTTTTCAGAGATCATCCCGAAGTACTGGCACGTTATCAGGAGCAGTTTCGCTACATTCTGGTAGATGAATATCAAGATACCAACTATGCCCAGCACAGCATTGTGTTGCAGTTGGCAAAAGATCATCAGCATGTGTGTGTGGTAGGGGATGATGCGCAGAGTATCTATTCTTTCCGGGGAGCAGATATTGACAATATATTGTATTTTACAAAAGTGTATCCCAATACGAAAGTATTCAAACTGGAACAGAACTATCGGTCTACGCAAACTATTGTCTGTGCTGCCAACAGTCTGATTGAAAAGAATGAGAGACAGATACGCAAGGAGGTCTTCTCTGAAAAGGAGAAAGGGGAAGCCATCGGGGTGTTTCAGGCATATAGTGATGTGGAAGAAGGAGATATTGTAGTCAATAAGATTGCTGAGTTGCGCCGTTCGGAGCATTATGCCTATTCGGATTTTGCCATACTTTATCGGACCAATGCGCAGAGCCGCGTATTTGAGGAAGCTATGCGTAAGCGGGGTATGCCTTATCGCATTTATGGCGGTCTATCCTTCTATCAGCGTAAAGAGATTAAGGATGTGATAGCTTACTTCCGGCTGGTGGTCAATCCTAATGATGAAGAAGCATTCAAGCGTATTATCAATTATCCGGCCCGTGGTATCGGAGATACGACAGTAGGTAAAATTATTACTGCTGCTACGGAAAACAATATCAGTCTTTGGGCTGTGCTTTGTGAGCCGCTGACATACGGATTGAATTTCAATAAAGGCACGCACTCTAAATTGCAAATCTTCCGTGACCTGATTGGTGGATTTATAGAAGGAACAGTGGAGAAAAATGCCTATGAGATTGGTACGGAAATCATCCGTCAGTCCGGCATTATTAATGACGTCTGCCAAGATAATTCACCGGAAAATCTTAGTCGCAAAGAGAATATTGAGGAATTAGTGAATGGTATGAGCGATTTCTGTGCTTTGCGCATGGAAGAGGGTAATCTGAATATTTCATTGACGGACTTTTTATCGGAAGTATCATTGCTGACTGATCAGGACTCGGACAATGGGGATGATGAGAAAATAACGCTTATGACCGTTCATTCTGCCAAAGGGCTGGAATTTAGAAATGTATTTGTGGTGGGAATGGAAGAAAATCTTTTTCCTAGTGGTATGGTCGGAGATTCTCCCCGTGCGCTGGAAGAGGAGAGGCGTTTGTTTTATGTGGCTATCACTCGCGCAGAAGAACATTGTTTCCTTTCGTACGCACGTACTCGTTTCCGTTATGGGAAAATGGAATTTGGTAGCCCCAGTCGTTTTCTGAAAGATATCGACATCCGCTTCCTCCGCTTGCCTCAGGACGCAGGGATTGGTAGTAAAATTGATGAAGAGGCCGGATCTTTCCGTAGGGAACATAGCGGCGGTTTCTCTCGCTCACCTCATGTTCGTGAATCATTGTATAATACGGAAAAAGAAACTCCGCAGCGTTCCAAACAGCAGATTATAGCTCCAAGCGTTCCGCGCAATCTGAAACGGGTGACTTCGGCAACCTCTTCTTCTACACCCACTTCTGCTTCTGTAATGGCTGTGCAGCCGGGACAACTGATCGAGCATGAACGTTTCGGTCTGGGAGAAGTGATGAAAGTGGAAGGTCAGGGCGATAATGCCAAAGCTACCATTCACTTCAAAAATGCGGGCGACAAACAACTTTTATTGCGCTTTGCCCGTTTTAAGATCATTGGTTAAAAAAGAAAATATGATAGATTTCAATTGTTTTCCTTCTCCGTGCTATATCATGGATGAAGAATTGTTGAGAAAGAACCTCACTCTCATAAAAAGTGTTGCTGACCGTGCCGGAGTAGAGATCATTCTGGCATTTAAGTCTTTTGCTATGTGGCGCTCGTTTCCTATATTTAGGGAGTACATAGAGCATTCTACAGCAAGTTCTGTTTACGAGGCACGTCTGGCACTGGAAGAATTCGGTAGTAAGGCACATACTTATTCTCCCGCTTATACGGAAGCTGATTTTCCTGAAATCATGCGTTGTAGTAGTCATATAACTTTTAATTCTTTGTCGCAGTTCTGTCGTTTTTATCCAGAGGTAGTGAAAGAGGGAAGTGGCATTTCTTGCGGTATTCGCATCAATCCGGAATATTCCGAAGTGGAAACGGAACTTTATAATCCCTGTGCTCCCGGCACCCGTTTCGGTATGACGGCGGATTTATTGACTGAGGTGCTGCCGCAAGGTATTGAAGGTTTCCATTGTCATTGTCATTGCGAATCTTCATCTTATGAACTGGAACGGACATTAAAACATTTGGAAGAAAAATTCTCTCGCTGGTTTCCGCAAATCAAGTGGTTGAATCTGGGAGGTGGTCATCTGATGACGCGTAAAGATTATGACGTGGAGCATCTTATTCAACTGCTGAAAGATTTGCGTGCTCGTTATCCTCATTTGCGTATTATCCTTGAACCAGGTTCTGCCTTTACTTGGCAAACCGGCGTATTGGTTTCTGAAGTAGTAGATATTGTAGTAAGTCGTGGTATCCGTACTGCCATTCTTAATGTGAGTTTTACCTGTCATATGCCCGACTGTCTTGAAATGCCTTACCAGCCTGCCGTACGTGGCGCTGAAATAGGAAATAATGGTGGTTGTCATGTGTATCGCCTGGGTGGAAATTCATGTTTGAGTGGTGACTATATGGGCGACTGGAGCTTCGACCATGAATTGCAAATCGGAGAGCGTATTGTTTTCGAAGACATGATACATTATACCATCGTGAAAACAAATATGTTCAATGGAATTCACCATCCTGCTATTGCTATGTGGACCAAAGAGAGGAAAGCTGAGATTTTCAAGCAATTTTCTTATGAGGATTATCGCGACAGAATGAGTTGATAATCAAAAGCCTGCCGCTTTCGTATGGTAAATGTGTATTTTTCTTCGCGAAAAAAATAAGTAGAATGTTTGCAGGTTTGGAGAAAATATCTACCTTTGCAACCGCAAACGCGGAAATAGCTCAGTTGGTAGAGCATAACCTTGCCAAGGTTAGGGTCGCG
>OHBF01001150.1_pt1 | contig 12274 bp, 9 predicted proteins | sample 1577301 | NCBI WGS metagenome assembly OHBF01 (sample SAMEA3879575, study PRJEB24766) | human gut metagenome | biome: human-associated habitat; feature: feces | place: USA | collected 1985/1987
AAATCAGACAATACAGAAAGGATAAATGAGGGTAAAATTTTCATAAAAGTAAAGATGGAATAGCAATATCGAATATAATGAAAGAAAGGATGGAGATTATGGAAAGAGATCTTAAGAAAATTATCTCTGAAATGACATTGGAGGAGAAAGCCGGGATGTGTTCCGGCGAGGATTTTTGGCGTTTGAAGAAAGTGGAGAGACTTGGTATTCCGGAGGTTATGGTATCAGATGGGCCTCACGGATTAAGAAAGCAGCCCGGCGAGGCAGATCATCTTGGGATTGGCGAGAGTATTGTGGCGGTTTGTTTTCCGGCAGCCTGTGCCACGGCTTCCAGCTTTGATACGGATTTGATGAACGAAATGGGAAAGACCCTTGGGGAAGAATGCCAGGCAGAAAATTTAAGTGTTTTGTTGGGACCGGCTGTAAACATTAAGAGAAGCCCTCTCTGCGGACGGAATTTTGAATATTTATCCGAGGATCCATATCTTGCAGGCAAAATGGCTGCTTCCTATATCAGAGGTGTACAGAGCTGGGACGTGGGAACGAGCATGAAACACTATGCCGCAAATAATCAGGAGTATAACCGTATGAGTTGTTCTTCTAATTTGTCGGAACGTACTTTCCGGGAAATCTATTTACCCACATTTGAGACAGCGGTAAAGGAAGCGCAGCCTAAGACGATTATGTGCAGTTACAATAAGATTAACGGAGTATACGCCTCTGAAAACAAACATCTTTTGACAGAGATTTTACGGGATGAGTGGGGATTTGAAGGCTATGTTATGACAGACTGGGGCGCGGTGGCAGACCGTGTGAAAGGGATTGTCGCGGGACTTGATCTGGAGATGCCGGGCAGCCATGGGGTAAATGATGCCAGGATCATTGCGGCAGTAAAAGATGGCAGTCTGGATGAGGCGCTGCTTGATAAGGCAGTAGAGCGTATTTTAAAGGTATTGTTTTCTTATGCGGATAACCGCCATCCGGAAGCTGTGTTTGACAGGGATGCAGATCATGAAAAAGCGGTAAAAATAGAGACAGAGTGTGCAGTTCTTCTGGAGAATAATGGAATACTTCCGCTGAAGGAAGGAACAAAAGTAGTATACATTGGCGAATATGCTGAAAAACCCCGTTATCAGGGCGGAGGTTCCAGTCATATCAATTCCAGTAAAGTGACTTCCGCGTTGGAGAGTGCAAAGGAAAAAGGCAGAACCGTATCTTATGTGAAAGGATTCCCCTTTGATAAGGATGAAGAAAACGCGGAAGAACTGGCGGCGGCTGTGCAGGCGGCAAAGGATGCCGAAGTGGCAGTTATTTTCGCGGGACTGCCTGATATGATGGAAGCGGAAGGCTATGATAGAAAGGATATGAAACTTCCCGCATGCCAGAATAAACTGATTGAGGAAGTTATCAAAGTACAGCCTAACACGGTTGTTGTGCTGCACAATGGAAGTCCGGTTGAAGTACCTTGGGCAGATAAAACAGCAGCTATTCTGGAAATGTATCTTGGCGGTCAGGGCGTGGGAGAAGCAACAGATAAACTTCTTTATGGAGAAGTAAATCCTTCAGGACGTCTGGCAGAGACATTCCCGCTTCGTCTGGAGGATAATCCAAGTTACCTGAATTTCCCCGGCGATGGAGTGAATGTGGATTATGCGGAGGGAATCTATGTAGGCTACCGTTATTATGATGCTAGAAAAATGCCAGTGCGCTGGGCATTCGGACATGGACTTTCTTATACGGAATATGAGTATAGTAATCTGAATATGCCTGCAGAAAGTCTGGATGATAAGGGTTGTGTAAAAGTAACCGTAGATGTTAAAAATAGAGGAAGTATGGTCGGTAAGGAAGTAGTACAGCTTTATGTCAGCGATAAAAACGGCACAGCAGGGCGTCCTGTGAAGGAACTAAAGGGCTTTGCTAAGGTGGAGTTGCAGCCGGGTGAGACAAAGACTGTAGAATTTGCACTTACTGCAAGGGATTTATCTTTCTACCATGAAGGGCTTGGCGATTGGTATGCACCTTCAGGAACTTACGAGGTGTTGATAGGGCATGCAAGTGACGAGATTGCCTTGAGAGGGGAACTTTCCTTCAAGACCGAAAAGCAGCTTCCTCTGTACGTCAGTGGAGCGACAACGATCGGAGAGCTTATGGCGCATCCTGTGACCGCGCCGATTATCGGAGGTTTGATGCAGAATATGCAGGGAGCAATGGGAGTCATGCAGTCAGATCCAACAGAAAATGTTGAGGATACCCTTGGTACGGGTGCAGAGATGATGAAGGCAATGATGTATGGAATGCCCCTAAAATCTCTGGCAAGCTTTGCTGGTGCAGAGATGGCAGCACAGATTGAGTTGATGATTCAGGGAATGAATCAGGCGTTAGGTAATAAATAGCGTTGTTTGTGATATTTATTATCAAGAGGTATTTGTTTTTTGAATATGGTTATGTTTGATAATGAGGCTGTCACCCTTGCGGGTTTTCACATTGTGTGGCAGTCTCTTTCATTCTGTCTTAGAATTCATTAATTTAAAAACATATTATGGAAAAAGTAAACACATAAGTAAAGGTTAAGCGGTAAAATATAATTAAATGAACAGGGACAGGAGGAACAAGCACATGAGAAAGATAACGGAATTAAAAGATAACTGGTTTTTTGTAAAAAATGCCGAGGATGTTCAGGAAGCGACAGCCGCAGAGGGGACAGGTGTTTTACTGCCGCATACATGGAATGCTTTAGACGGGCAGGATGGAGGAAATGATTATCACAGGGGAACCTGCTGGTACCGCCGCCTTCTGGAAAAACCGGAGTTAGAAGCAGGGGAGAAGGCTTATCTGGAATTTGACGGTGCTGCCATGACAGCGGACGTATACTTAAACGGAGAAAAACTGGCTCATCACGAAGGAGGATATTCACGGTTCCGTGTAGATATTACGGAGAAATTTACGACGGCGGAAAATGAATTGGTGGTCGCTGTCGATAATTCGGACAATGGAACTGTGTATCCGCAAAAAGCCGATTTTACTTTTTATGGAGGGCTGTACCGCATGGTACGTCTCGTCATAGTGCCTGAGAGCCATTTTGCTATGGAGTATCACGGGGGAGATGGGATTAAAGTAACTCCTGTGGTCACTCTGGCTGGGGAAGGGAAAGAAGCGGCAAGCGCAACGGTAACTGTAGAAGTGTATACAGAGGGTGGTGCTGATGTGGTCACTGTAACGGTTGCGGAGGAGACAAAACAGGCTTTGGTTACAGAAGGATATGCAAAAGTGGAATTTGAACTGTCCAAGGTACATTTGTGGGATGGTGTGGATGACCCTTACCTCTATACAGCTAAAGCGGAACTGGAAAGCGGAGATGCGGTCACTGTAAGATTTGGATGCCGTCACTTCTCCATTGACCCACAGAAGGGCTTTTTCTTGAACGGACGTTTCTATCCACTGCGGGGTGTAAGCCGTCATCAGGACTGCAAAGGAACGGGGAATGCCCTGAGCCGTGAGCATCATGTGCGCGACATGGAGATAATCAGGGAGATGGGGGCAAATACCATCCGTCTTGCCCACTATCAGCATGCGCAGGAATTCTATGATTTGTGCGATGAAAACGGAATCATCGTCTGGGCGGAGATTCCTTATATTACGATGCATATGTCTGGAGGAAGAGAAAATACATTAAGCCAGATGCGGGAACTGGTTATCCAGAATTATAACCATCCGTCGATTGTCTGCTGGGGACTTTCTAATGAGATCACAGCAGCAAGCGCAGTAAATGAAGAATTGATAGAGAACCATCGGGAACTGAACCGGTTATGCCATGAGCTGGATCAGACAAGGAAAACTGTAATGGCAAACGTGTTTATGCTGGAAAAGGAAAGCCCATTGCTGGAGATACCGGATATTAATAGCTATAATCTTTATTTCGGCTGGTATGTGGGAGAGATGATTCAGACGGATGAATTCTTTGACGAGTATCACAGTGCTTACCCGGATCGCTGCATTGGATTTTCAGAATACGGGGCGGACGCAAATCCTGCATATCATTCTTCCCAGCCTGACAGGGGGGATTATACAGAGGAATATCAGTGCCTGTATCATGAGCACATGCTGCGTATGATTGAAGAACGTCCATGGCTCTGGGCGACTCATGTGTGGAATATGTTTGATTTTGCCGCTGACGGAAGAGACGAGGGCGGCAAACATGGGGAAAACCAAAAAGGATTGGTAACGATTGACCGCGAGCTCAGAAAAGATGCATTTTATCTGTATAAAGCGTATTGGAGCAAAGAAGCTTTTGTCCATCTGTGCGGCCGGCGGTATGTAGACCGGGCAGAGGAAGTGACAAAGATTAAGGTGTATTCTAATCAACCTTCGGTGACGTTGTATGTAGACGGAAAACTTGTGGAAGAGCAGAATGGCAGCAGAGTATTCTGTTTTGAAGTTCCAATATCGGGTGTTCATACGGTTACTGCTCAGGCAGGCGAATACAGGGACGAAATTACTATAAAGAAGGTCGCTGAAGTCAATAAAGATTATCTGTTTGTGAAAGAAGGAGATATTGTTAACTGGTTTGACAAGGAAGATTTTCGTAAGGACTGTTATTCCATTGGGGATACTCTTGGCGAGATTGCCAAAAGCCCGGAGGCAAATGCAATTGTACAGAGACTGACGGATAAGGCATCGGCGAGCCGGGGAGATGTGGCAGAGAGTGTGAAGGATAATCCGGCGCTGCAGCGCATGATGCAGAGAATGACCCTGCAGAGTATGCTGAAACAAGCAGGAGATGTGATAAAACCGGAAGATATAAAGGCACTGAATGATGCTTTGCAGAAGATTAAGAAAGTTACCGATTGATGAAAAGACCGGAAAGGTGACTATGGAATTAGGAGGATATCGTAATGCCGATGAGAGCAGTACAGCAGATTATGCTTGGGACAGTGACTGCAAAAGAAAATCAGGCTGTGCAGACACTATCTGCTATCAAAAAAGCAGGATATGATGGGATTGAGTTAAATGGATTTATGATCCGTCCCACGTCCTTTATGGTGCGCATGATGACGAAGATGGCAGGGATGCCGGTAGGAAAAGGCGGGAATCTGGACTGGGCAGGTCTGGTGAAGGCGGCAGGATTGTCGGTGGTAAGTGTACATGAGGATTTGGGAACCATCCAGAGGGAGCCGCAAATTGTCATTGAAGAAGCGAAGAAATTTGGAACAAAATATGTGGTCATAACAGGGATGTACCGTTTTGATTACTCTGATGAAACGGCAGTCCGGAAACTGGCGGAGGATTTAAACGAAGCAGGAAAAGGACTAAAAGAGGGCGGCGTAGAACTTTTATACCATAACCATAATTGTGAATTTCGCAAGGTATCAAAAGACAAGACGGCATACAGGATGTTGATGGAAGAGACGGATCCGGCGTATGTGAATTTTGAGTTTGATTCTTATTGGCCTACGGAAGCGGGAGTGGATGCGTTACAGTTGATGCGGCAGTTGGGAGATAGACTGAGGCTTTACCATATCAATGACAGGGGAAGCAGAGTAACAGGAGCGTCGATGACACCTATCTTGAAATCAGACAGCATGGAGCTGGGGTATGGGAATATGAATCTGGAAGCTCTTGTAGAGCAGGCGAAAGCGGCGGGAGTGGATGCGGTGATACTGGAGAGCCATAAGAACTGGGTGGATAAATCACCAGTAAAATCCATACAGCTTTCAGCGGAATTTATGAAAAAGTATGTATAATTTCGTCCGACTGTCATGAGTATAGTTTACCACCTAGAAAGGATGAGTCAAAATGCAGGATTTGAAAAATTATTTTATTGCCATAGACAGGGAATATAAAGAGGGAGATGTGGCAGTTTTCCGCCAGAAATTTTCTGGAGAAAATGTTGTCAGTGCCGTACTTTATTCTACGGCACTGGGGGTATATGAAGCGGAACTGAATGGGAAGAAAGCAGGAGAGCAGATGTTTGCCCCTGGTTATACTTACTATCCGCGCCGGGTTCTTTATCAGGAGCATGACGTGACGGCATTTCTGAATACTGGGAGTGAGGAAAATGAGCTGGTCTTTTATCTGGGACAGGGTTGGTACTGCGGAAGATTTCTATGTGAGAACCAGACGCAGATATACGGAGAAAAGCCGGCAGTTTCATGGATACTGCAGCTTAAATTTGCCGATGGAAGCGAGAAAGAGATTCATTCCGGAATAGATGTGGATGAACTGGAATCTCCCTATGAATATGCCGGAGAATATGACGGAGAAATATACTTTGCAGATGGGCGAAATAATGTAATCGGAAATCCTGTTGCCTATACGGGAACAACAGATTTTGCATTGGAAAAAACCCTGACAGAAGTGCGTATACAGGAAGAGATGCCAGTTAAAAATGTAACAGTATCAGAAGGAAAGACCATTCTGGATTTCGGACAGAATTTTGCGGGAATTGTCGAGATTCACCCAGAGTTTTTTGAGGGTGAAACGTTAACAATCCGACATGGAGAAATCCTGAACCAGGACGGCAGCCTGTATACTGCCAATCTTCGGAAGGCAAAGGCGACTGTCATTTATCATGCAGGGGCAGAAAAAAAGACTTATCGTCCAAGGTTTACCTATATGGGATTCCGTTATGTGGAACTTTCCGGGGCGGAGTATAAGCCGGGGATGGTAAAGGCGTATGCCCTTTATACGGATATGCGGCGGACAGGGTTCTTTGAATGCGGACATGAGAAGGTGCAGAAATTATACGAGAATCAGGTATGGGGTCAGAAATCCAATTATGTGGAAGTTCCCACCGATTGTCCCCAGAGAGATGAACGCATGGGATATACAGGGGATGGACAGGTGTTTGCTTTAACAGGTGCATATAATTTTGACACGAATGATTTCTGGAAAAATTTCCTGCGTGACCTTGAACTGGGGCAGCTTGATAACTCGGAGGGGTATGTCTGTGCCACTGTACCCCAAACCGGACCGGCAGGAATTGGATTTGTGAACATGCTGGGATGGGGAAATGCAGTAACGATTCTTCCGGAGCTGATGTACTGGCAGTTTGGAGATGAAAAGGCGCTTCCACAGCAGTATGAAAGTATGAAGAAATTTGTGGAGGCGGAAATACGGAAGATGGAGGGCAGGAATCTGTGGCTTGGGGTATCCTTAGGTGACTGGCTGGCGCTTGGAAAGGATATGGCATGGCAGGCACAGCATAATAATCCCATTTCCAATTCCTTTATCGTACATGACTTAAAGGTGGTAAGCGAAACAGCAAAGGCGCTTGGTTATGAGGAGGACGCGGCACGGTATCAGGCACAGTATCAGGCAACCAGAGATGCCTACCTTCAAATGTTTGTAAAAGAGGATGGTGATGTAGCGGATGATTATCAGTCTGCGTATATCATGGCGTTGAAGTTTGTCATTCCGGAAGGGGAACTGCGTCAGAAGGTTATGAAGAAGTTTGTGGAAAATGTCCGACGGGAAGGATTGACGACAGGATTTTTTGCTACGGAGCATCTGCTTCCTATGCTGGTGGAGGCTGGAGAGGCGAAGCTTGCTTATGATGTTCTGCTTCAGGAAGGATGTCCGGGGTGGATGTACCAGATTGACAGGGGGGCTACCACTACATGGGAGCGGTGGGATGCTATCCGTGAAGATGGTACAGTAAACGAAGATAAAATAACAGATGATAATATGGTCTCCTTTAACCATTATGCATTTGGCAGTGTAGGAGAATTTTACTATCAATATATTTTAGGGATAAAGCCTCTGGAGCCGGGTTTCCGTAAAGTAAAAATACAGCCTTATCCGGATGAACGTCTTGGAAGGGCAGCAGGGTCTTATCTTTCCAGAGCAGGGGAAATCAAGTCTGCATGGAAATATGAGGGTGAGAAAGTAATGATTACGGTAGCGGTGCCGGTGGAAGCAGAAATTTATCTTCCGGACGGCAGGATGGAAAAAGTTAGTGCAGGAGAATACTCATACGAAGTCAACAAGGCGTAGAGGTCATATCAGATAGTCGTTTTGTAGTGGCCATTTCATAATGATGTAAAGGAGTTCATAAGAAATGAAAACACAAGCATTTAATCCGTTTTTGCCGAGTTATGAATATATACCAGATGCGGAGTCTTATGTATTCGGAAACAGGTTGTATGTCTACGAAAGTAATGACCGGTTTGACGAGGAGGATTTTTGAAGGAATGATTATGTGTGCTGGTCAGCGCCGATTGATGATCTGGGGGCATGGAAAAAGATAGAGTTATTTACCGTTCCGTGCAGGAGCCGCTAAACGAAGACGGTACACAGCATCTATTTGCATCGGATGTGCAGATAGGAGAAGAGGGCAGGTATTATTTGTTTTACTGTCTGCATCGTTCGCCCACTGTCTCTGTGGCGGTCTGTGACGAGCCAGCAGGGGAATATCAATTTTATGGACATATCCGTTATGTGGATGGAATTTTATATGGACAAAAACAGGGAGATGTATTTAATTTTGATCCGGGAGTACTAAAAGATGATGACGGAAGAATCTATCTGTATACGAGGTTGTCTTATCTAAAAGACGCACCCATGAGGAAATATCTTGCAGGGATGTTTCAGATAGACGGTTCATATTGTGTCGAACTGGATAAGGATATACTGACACTAAAGAGCGATCCTGTGTTGGCAGTTCCCGGGAAGGTTTTGTCGGAAGGAACGGATTTTGAGGGGCATAGATTTTTGAGGCAAGCGGCCTGCGGAATATTAATGGGCGGTATTATATGATTTATTCCTCAGTCAAAAGCCATGATTTATGTTATGCAGTCAGCGAATCTCCTGTGAAGGGGTTCCGATATGGGGGTATTATTGTCAGTATTGGAGATATCGGCATTGTAGAAGAGGAGCAGGCTGTGAATTACCTGAGTAATACCCATGGCGGATTGGTGGAAATAGAGGGACAGTGGTATGTATTTTATCACCGGCATACTAACCGCCACCGTAATTCCCGACAAATGTGCGGAGAGCCGATAAAGATTGCAGAAGATGGAAGGATTACACAAACAGAAGTTACGAGCTGCGGCTTAAATGGAGGATCGTTGCAGGGAACGGGAAGATATGAAGCCCGAGTTGCCTGCAATTTATCAAGTGCCAGAGGAACTTTCATGTACCAGAAAGAAAAAACGGCAGGAGAAGAGATGCATCCTTATTTTACACAGGATGGAGAAGACAGAGAGGATAATCCCAATCAATATATTGCTAATCTGCGGGATGGCGCATGAGCCGGATTTAAATACTTCGATATCAGACAGAGCAGCCGGATTAGAATCAGTGTGCGGGGAAATGCAGAAGGTGAAATGCTGGTACAGGATGAAAAGGATGGGGAAATCAGGGCGGTTATTCCGGTACACCCATCGGCGGACTGGCAGGAGGAATCTGCGGAGTTCCATATAGAGCCGGGCGTACATGCTTTATATTTTATATATAAAGGAAGTGGCAGCATGGACTGGCAGTAGTTTGAGTTTTGCTGAAAGGAGAAATAGTTTATGGGAAAGGAATATTTTTGTAATCCGATAAATGTACCTTACCGGTATCAGTTTAATAAACCGCAGGTTCAGGGAATGTCCGGTGATGTGCCGGTGCAGGTGGCGCGCGAAGCGGCAGACCCTTCAATGATTCAGTTTCAAGGGAAATATTATATTTTCGCATCTATGACGCTCAGCGTATGGATATCGGAGGATATGGTGCATTGGGAAAGCCGCCGTCTGCCGGAATCACTTCCGTTGTATGATTATGCGCCGGATGCAAGAGTGGTGGGGGATTATGTATATTTCTGTGCTTCTAAAAAGGAAGAAGCATGCAGTTTTTATCGTACCAAAGATGTTATAAACGGACCTTATGAGGAGATAAAGGGAACGTTTCCCTTCTGGGATCCGAATCTTTTCGTAGATGATGACGGCAGAATGTATTTTTACTGGGGCTGCTCTAATCAGACACCTATATGGGGTGTAGAGCTTGACCCTGAGACTATGAAGCCTCTGACGGAGAAGAAGGAACTGATATGGGGTGACGCATGGACAAAGGGGTATGAGAGAAGCGGGGAGAATCACTGTGCACCGCCTTTTCCCGAAGAAGAAATTGAAGTGCGTTATCAGGAGTTCCTAAAGTCACATCATATAGAAGAAGCGATGCTGCCGGAGAGTATGGTTATGCAATTACATGGGCATGTGAGCCGTAAGCCATTTATTGAAGGCGCGTGGATGGATAAATATCAAGGCAGGTATTATCTCCAGTATGCATGTACAGGTGCAGAGTACAATGTATATAGTGACGGGGTTTATGTGAGCGATTTTCCCCTTGGTCCTTTTACGCTGGCGGATAATAACCCATATTCCTATAAGCCGGGCGGCTTCCTGCCAGGAGCCGGTCATGGCTCGACGATGTGGGACAAACAAGGGAATCTGTGGCATGCATCCACGATGCGGATTAGTATGAACCATACATTTGAGCGACGCGTAGGAATCTGGCCGGCAGGATTTGATGAAGACGGCGAGCTTTTCTGTAACCAGCGTTATGGTGACTGGCCGATGGAAGTAGAAGACGACAGGATGAACCCATGGAAGGAGCCTCAATGGTATCTATTAAGTTACGGGAAAACGGCATCCGCGTCTTCCTTTACAGAGAAAAAAGAACCGAAATATGCTGTAGATGAAAATGTGCAGACATGGTGGCGTGCCGCAACAGCTAAGTGTGGTGAGTGGATTCAGGTAGATCTGGAAAAAAGTTATACGGTAAACGCTGTACAGATTAATTTTGCAGATGATGGTATCGATATTCCTGTGCCGGGGAAAATCCGTGGAACTACGCAAGCTCGTTATATAGAAGAGAAAGATCATGTGACCCGCTGGAAACTGGAGGGTTCTCTGGATGGTAAAAATTATTTTATGATAGAGGATAAGTCAGAAGCAGATACGGACTTACCCCATGACTTGATTGTAAGGCTGGAAGGCGTTCAGGCACGGTTCCTGAAACTGACGGTAATCGAAGTACCATATGGGCAGACGGCCTGCATTTCCGGTTTACGCATATTTGGCGTGGGCGACGGGGAAAAGCCGGAAGCACCGGAGTTTGAAGCGTATAGAGAAAATGAGCTGGATATGATGGTGAAAATAGAAGGTACAAATGCCACAGGTTATAATATTTTGTGGGGCAGTCAGCCTGATAAACTCTATCACAGTCATATGGTATTCGGAAATGAGCAGCGTATAGGGGCGCTGGTTAAGGGAAAAGAATATTATGTGCGTGTGGATGCATTTAATGAAAATGGGATTACTGAGGGGAAGAGTGTAAAGATATTGAGAGGCTGAAAATGAAAAATATAACAACAAGACAATTTAGTGTGTTAGCGGATTGTGGAAAAATCTATCAGTTTACGCTGGATATTTATGAGAGGGATTAGAGAAACGGTGTCTCGGCTCCATTTTTTGAATATGCATTCTCATCGTTTGTATATTGGATGGATATCATATATTCTTATAAAAATCGTATTTGGGAGGATAATAGTAAGGTAGTTGCTTTTTGCTTTTACGAAGCGCCTGTGACAGATATTTATTTCAGTTTACAGCCTGGGTACGAGGAATTGGCTTCAGAGATAATAGCGTATGCAGATACGATTATGCCAATTAAAGGAAGAAAAATACAACTAATCCTAAATTATTCACGGAACAGTATCTGAAGCGATAACTGTGCCATGAATCTAAAAATTGATCCATGCAGCCATAACATCACTCAATTAACCCGTCAAAAGGGTATAAAATCCCTGTGGCAGAGTTCAGAGTGCAATTGTTAAGCTATCAAGGTTCGTTAATAGTTGCTATTCCAGCTGTACATTCAGCTTACCGATATTTGAAAGTGTCTCATAGAATTCATTCTTATAAGGGCAGCTACTGCACAGCTTGAATGTGATATATCTTGCTGAACGAATTATTTTTGCAGCAATCTTCAGCAGTTTTAAACGGACGGTATCTATGCGTTGTTTTCGCATGTTTGCTGATAACGCCAATCGTCTAAACCAATTAAATATGTTATACGCAAGAGCGTGTACCTGAAGTCTGTTGGCATTTACGATTCTAGCATGGCTACTTACAGAAGCGAAATCAAAACCAGATTTGCTTTCTTTGATGAAGTTTTCCATCCGTCCTCTTTTGCAGTAAAATTTTATGAGATACTCTGGTGAGGAATCCATGTTTGTGAGAGAATGTGAAACTTTTTCTGTAAATAATGTTTTAGAAGGTCTTCTATGGTAAAA
>OHBF01001157.1_pt1 | contig 12209 bp, 7 predicted proteins | sample 1577301 | NCBI WGS metagenome assembly OHBF01 (sample SAMEA3879575, study PRJEB24766) | human gut metagenome | biome: human-associated habitat; feature: feces | place: USA | collected 1985/1987
TATGCTTCTACACTAAATTCTCAATCAACTGTCGCATTTATAACTTGAACCCAGGTTCTTAGAAGATAAAAACGTTTTTTTTGCCGTCACCCGTCACTTTGGCTGTTTTTCAGCATTTAAATTATTGCTATTCATTACATTAACTAGGTGACGACAAGCAGTGACGATAAAGTGATGACAAATGAATTTGAGTTTTTACCATCACCGCATTTTCTTATACAAATCACGATAACAAACTGGATATCAACACTTCCCGCACAAACCAGCAAGTTTATATCTGATGACCTAAAAGTATCTATTTACTTTTGATACATACCTTTTTTACTAAAAACAGATGTACTCTTTTGCCTATTTGTCAGACAGTACCGTTCAGCAGATCAGATGGTATCATTCAAGAGGTCAGATAGCATTGTCCAAGAAGTTGATAATCTCCCTGTATTTTATTCAGCCCTAACTCCCATACAAAGATATCCTACCAGACTTATTACACTTAGCAAGAAAATTCATTCCTTTTTCTTTGCAATCCTCAACAATTCACTTACCTTTGTTCTTTGAAAGCCGAAGAGAAATGCGGCATATTGAAACGTTTTTGCGCTAAGAAAAGTACCAAGTTTAATTAATGCAAATAAACAGTGTTTCAATAAATGTGTTCAATGCGTACGACGTAGGGTCGGGCGTGTGAACGTATTTATTAAACACTGTGGGTACTGGTACTACCTCTTAGCGGATAAATATGAACTCAGCGCCCGACTTCTTTTATATACGTGGCATAGTATACATCAAGATGCGAGCGATCATAAATATTTAAAGAGACATGAACAGACCAGACAAAGAAACATTGCGCCGCGTCATCCACAAAATGCACAAGCAGAATGATTGCGAAAAGTTTATCGAATTAGCATCCGTATTTACAGGTATGCGAGGAAAGCTCAATCCCCACTCCGTAGAATTTTCTTCTGACGATCCTTACCACTCTTTTCCCCTTTCTATAAAGTGCATTCACTGCGTCATCCGGGAAGAAGAATATCTTTACATATTATGTTATAGCGGAAATCTACATATACTGGGGATTCACGAACGTGGACATATACTGATTCCCATCGAAGAGCAACTGAACTTGCCGGAACTTTTCTACTGGACCTGCTACTCATGGTGGAACCTTCTCCGCATAAAGAGAACAGGCAAACAACAAAGCGAAGATTTCACTGATTAACTTCGCGTTGTCATACAATCATACTATTACTACTTATCTTAAAATCACACCATCACTATGACTAATTGGCTAACGATCAAACAACTATCGGCAAAGCGCGGCATTGTTGAATCACCTCTCCGAAGCTGAATAACTTTGGAGTATATCAACTCTCTGCACAATGCCAACTTTATCATTCTGCACGAAGACAAGAGCATTGAATTAACATCGGAAATAGCAACGTTTGTCATTCTGCGAATATAGTTTACGTATTTCATTATTTCAAAGAGTAATCCTAACCAGATTAAATATGGAGGTAGCAGACTGAAGAACCGCTTGTGAAAGTAGTTCTTCAGGTCTGTCTCCCAAGAGGATGCCATATTACCCCATGGCATCCTCTTTTATTATTTATTGACATATATTGTTTCAAACAGTTTCAAATGCTTGAAACACTTTGTTTCACGCCGAGAAACACTTTGTTTCATTACTTGGAACACTTTGTTTCAAGGCATGAAACACTCTGTTTCAACGGTTGAAACTGATGGCGGAACTACTTCTTCCTGATACCGGATGTACTTCCTCTCCCTTTTCATCTTATTAACATTTTATCAGTAGGGAGATTCTAAATGTCCCGTGTCTTTATCTGCGAATAAGCAACTCATATTTTATAAACGATGAAAACAACAACACTCTTATTTATTTGCTTGTTGCTTACAGTCGGCGGACAAGCACAGGAAGCGGAAAAAAGACCTGTATGGAAAGTGGAACTTGCCGGTGCACTGAACAATTACTCGGCGTGGGAAGTGGAGCCGACCATCACTTATCTGCCTATCCCCTATGCAGGCATCACTATGGGGTTCCTTTTCTGCAACACCATAGAAGACGAAAGCTATTCGGGCGTATCCAAAGACCAGAGATGGAGATGGAGTTCAGATGACGACAGCCCGCTCTGCCATCACTTTGCATTGCGTCCCGCCATCCAGTTGGCTACCCCCGCCCTCAAACTGGGAAAAGATAAGGATATGGGACTTTCCTTCATCCTCTCTCCGGGGCTGACTATCCCGCTATCCGTCAACCAGCGGTTGAACATCAGCTACTATCCCAACGTCTCCGGCATATGGAGTTCGCAAAGATTCGACCAGGTCAAGAACCGGGGAGGAAGAGCGATATTCTATCACATCAAAGGCATGTTTACCCTCGACTTGGGCGAACAATACACGCTTTCGGCAGGATACACTTTTTCCGACTTCGACATGTATAGCGGTGGACGCAACATGGTAGTGGAAGGGAAAAAACTGACCATGCCTGCGTTCCGCTTTATGCATTCGTTCTTTGTGAGTCTCGGATACAGATTTTAAAATGAATCAAGAATCCCAAACCATTCAAACCGCAATTTAGTCACTTCACCTCGCAATCTTTCCGCTTCATTCATTCCCGATAACCACGAATGAAGATAGTCCTTAGTTTTGTAGCATGAAATAATAACACCCAGATAATCATGTTTACAGCTATTGTACGTTTTTCAATCAAGAAGAAACTGTTTGTAGGACTCACTACCCTCTTCTTGTTTATCGGAGGTATCTACGCAATGCTGACATTGCCCATCGACGCCGTGCCCGATATAACCAACAATCAGGTGCAGATTGTAACCGTATCTCCCACCCTTGCGCCACAAGAGGTAGAGCAGCTCATCACCATGCCTATCGAGATAGCGATGAGCAATATAATGAATGTTGAGAATATCCGTTCTGTCAGCCGCTTCGGTTTATCCGTAGTAACGGTTGTTTTCAAAGAGAGTGTTCCTACGCTCGATGCCCGGCAACTCATCAACGAACAGATACAAACCGTATCCGGAGAAATCCCGCCCGAACTGGGAACACCGGAAATGATGCCCATCACCACCGGACTGGGAGAGATTTACCAGTATATATTGAAGGTAGCTCCCGGTTACGAAAAGAAGTATGACGCAATGGAGCTCCGCACCATTCAAGACTGGATGGTAAAGCGCCAGCTGTCCGGCATTCCGGGCATTGTAGAAATCAACAGTTTCGGCGGCTATCTGAAACAATATGAAGTAGCTGTCGATCCGGATGCTCTCTTTTCATTGAATATCACCATTGGTGAAGTATTCGAAGCCCTCAGCAGCAACAACCAGAATACAGGCGGAAGTTACATTGAAAAAATGAAGAACGCCTATTATATCCGTTCGGAAGGTATGATTACCGATATCAAAGACATCGAACAAATTGTGGTAGCCAACAGAAACGGGATTCCTGTACATATCAGTGACGTAGGAGTCGTCCGGTTTGGCGCTCCCAAGCGCTTCGGAGCTATGACAATGGACGGTGAAGGCGAATGTGTAGGAGGAATCGCCATGATGCTGAAAGGCGCTAACGCCAATGTAGTGACACAAGAGCTTGAAAAGCGGGTAGAGAAAATACAGCATCTGTTGCCCGAAGGAGTCAGCATCGAGCCCTATCTGAACCGTTCGGAACTGGTGAACCGGAATATTTCAACCGTTGTCAACAATCTGATTGAAGGAGCAATCATCGTCTTTCTGGTTCTTATCCTCTTCCTCGGAAATATACGTGCCGGACTGATCGTCGCATCCGTCATCCCACTCGCCATGCTGTTCGCCTTTATCATGATGCGCATCTTCAATGTCACTGCCAATCTGATGAGCCTCGGCGCCATCGACTTCGGTATTGTGGTAGACGGCTCTATTGTCATACTGGAAGGCATCCTCGCCCACATTTACGGAAAACAATTCCGTGGACGGACGCTGAGCCGCGAGGAAATGGACCGGGAAGTGGAAAAAGGAGCTTCCGGAGTAGTCCGCTCAGCTACTTTTGCCGTACTGATTATCCTGATCGTCTTCTTCCCTATTCTCACGTTGAACGGAATCGAAGGAAAATACTTCACTCCGATGGCCAAAACTCTGGTCTTTTGTATCATCGGAGCATTAATCCTGTCGCTGACCTATGTGCCTATGATGGCATCGCTCTTCCTGAAACACCATATTGTAGTGAAACCGACACTGGCCGACCGCTTCTTCGAAAAGCTGAACAAAGTATACCAACACGGCCTGCGCTTCTGCCTGCATTACAAATGGCGTACCGTCATCGTAGCCTTTACCGCACTGATAGGTTCCCTGTTTCTTTTCACCCGGCTGGGTGCGGAGTTCATCCCGACATTGGATGAAGGAGATTTTGCCATGCAGATGACATTGCCTGCCGGCAGTTCGCTGACTGAAAGCATAGAAGTTTCCCGGTTGGCAGAAAAGACACTCATGGACGAGTTTCCCGAAATAAAACACGTCGTTGCCAAAATCGGGACAGCCGAAGTTCCTACCGACCCGATGGCGGTAGAAGATGCCGATGTGATGATTATCATGAAGCCTTTTAAGGAATGGACGAGCGCAGAAAGCCGTGCAGAAATGGTAGAAAAGATGAAGGAAGCACTGGAACCGCTTGCCGAACGCGCCGAATTTAACTTCTCACAACCTATACAACTCCGCTTCAACGAGCTGATGACAGGAGCGAAAGCAGATATTGCCGTCAAGCTGTACGGTGAAGACACCCACGAACTCTATGAAAGGGCAAAAGAAGCTGCCGCCTATGTAGAAAAAGTTCCGGGAGCAGCAGACGTAATTGTAGAACAAACGATGGGACTTCCGCAACTGGTTGTCAAATACAATCGCAGCAAGATAGCACGTTACGGAATCAATATCGAAGAACTCAACACGATCATCCGGACAGCGTATGCCGGAGAGTCGAGCGGTGTTGTCTTTGAAAACGAACGGAGATTTGACCTGGTAGTCCGCCTCGACCAAGAGAAAGTGGCAGATTTGAATCTCGACAAACTGTTTGTACGCACTTCGGAAGGAGTCCAAATCCCCGTTGGCGAAGTAGCCAGCATCGATCTCGTCAGCGGCCCGCTCCAAATCAACAGGGATGCGACCAAACGACGCATTGTCATCGGTGTCAATGTACGTGATGCGGATATTCAGCAAGTCGTTGCCAATATTCAAAAGACACTGGATAAGAACATCAAGCTAAAACCGGGATACTACTTCGAATATGGCGGTCAGTTCGAAAACCTGCAGAATGCAATCAATACCTTGATGATTGTCATTCCGGTAGCATTGATGCTCATTCTGCTGATATTGTTCTTCGCCTTCAAGAACATCACCTATACGCTGATGGTGTTCTCCACTGTTCCGCTATCACTTATCGGTGGCATCATCGCACTATGGCTACGAGGACTCCCCTTCAGCATATCGGCAGGCGTAGGCTTCATTGCCTTGTTTGGCGTCGCAGTGCTGAATGGTATTCTCATGGTAAATCATTTTAATGAACTTCGTAAGCAAAACACCTATTCTATGACTACGAACCGAATCATAACCCGGGGAACCCCGCATCTGCTTCGTCCGGTATTCCTCACCGGACTAGTGGCATCGTTGGGCTTTGTCCCAATGGCTATCGCAACATCAGCCGGTGCCGAAGTACAACGACCGTTAGCAACAGTCGTCATCGGCGGACTAATCATTTCTACCATACTGACTTTGCTCATCATTCCGGTATTCTACAGGATTGTCCATTCATTTGCTACACTGAGACGTCCGGGAAGCAAGTTTCATCTGCCGTTTTTCATCCTGCTGCCTATGTGCCTGCTGATTCCCTTTGATGCCTCCTCACAACCGGCAAAAGCCATCAGTCTGGAACAGGCTATCGGAATAGCCAAGCAAAACCATCCCCGCCTGCAAATAGCCGCTAACGCCATCCGACAGGCCAAAGCGACACGCGGAGAGATTGTAGAAGCTGCTCCCACCTCTTTCAACTATTCGTGGGGACAACTCAACGGAGAAAACAAAAAAGACAAAGAACTCTCTTTCGAGCAGAGCCTGGGTTCACTCCTTACACCTTTCTACAAAAATGCGTTAGTCAACCGGCAGATAAAAACAAATACCTACTACCGCCAAATGGTAGAAAAAGAAGTGACGGCAGAAGTAAAACGGGCATGGGCCTACTATCAATACGCCGCCAACCTCTGCTCCATGTATCGCGACCAAGACAAAATGGCTAAAGAATTACAGCGCATCGGGGAATTGCGTTACCAGCAGGGAGAGATCACCCTACTCGAAAAAAATATGATGACAACCATGGCCGCCGACCTTCACAATCGCTGGTTTCAGGCACAGGAAGAAGAAAAAATGGCCTTGGCACGCTTTCAGTGGAGTTGCTATTCGGACCTCCCAGTCATGCCCGAGGATTCGACTTTGTCTCTCTTCTACACCGGAACAACAGACGGAAGCTTGTCCGAAGCACATACCCGCTATTTTCAGAGTCAGGCAGATGAAGCCAAAGCAACGCTCCATGTAGAACAAAGTCACTTCTTTCCGGAACTCAGTATAGGATATACCCGCCAAGACATTCTCCCGTTAAAGAACCTGAATGCCTGGATGGTAGGAGTATCCTTCCCGATCTACTTCTTGCCGCAAAGGAGCAAAGTGAAGCAAGCGCGCCTGGCCGCTACTTCAGCACAGATCCAAGCCGACTCCAACATTCGGGAACTACGAAACAAGGTACTCGAACTGGAAGCTTCTCTCCGCAGATATAATGAGAGTTTACGCTATTACACCTCTTCTGCACTGAAAGAAGCGGACGAACTGACCAAAGCTGCCAACTTGCAGTTGCAGCAAAGCGAGACGGGCATTGCCGAATATATTCAGTCGATTGCAACCGCAAGGGATATCCGCCGCGGTTACATCGAAACAGTCTATCAATACAACATTGCCGCACTGGAATATGAACTCTTCAAATAAACGAATGTATATCCCAATTATAAAAAAACAGCATATGAAAAAGATATTTTATCCTGTCCTTCTGCTCGCTCTGACAGCATGCAAAGGAAATCAGCAAACGACGGATACTGAAAGCGTCACAGTCCCCGTCTCCGAAGTTGCAGCCGACACGACCGCACAACCGGAAGTAGACGCCATTACTTCCGCAACTTCAAAGCCCAACCAAGTTTCATTCAACGGGCGGATTGTCCTCCCGCCTCAACGTCAGGCAACCATCGCTCTGACTATGGGAGGAGTAGTGAAGAATACCTCACTACTTCCGGGACAATATGTATCCAAAAACGCAGTTATCGCCACATTAGAGAATCCGGAATTTATCACCTTGCAGCAAACGTATCTGGACAGCCACGCACAAACCGAATACCTTCAGGCCGAATTCGAACGTCAGAAGAACCTTTCTGCCGAACAAGCAGCCTCACAAAAGAAATACCAGCAAAGCAAAGCGGATTATCTCTCCATGAAAAGCCGTCAGGACGCTGCTGCCGCCCAGCTTTCACTCTTAGGCATCAGCCCGGAGACATTGCTTAAAGACGGAATACAGCCTCTGCTGGAAGTAAGGACTCCTATCAGCGGCTATGCTGCCAACGTGGCCATGAATGTCGGGAAATATATCAATCCCGGAGAAGCGCTCTGCGAAATCATCGATAAAAGTACCCCGATACTCTGCCTGACTACGTATGAAAAAGATCTTGCAGATATGCAGACAGGCAGTCCGGTACAGTTCCGAGTCAACGGAATGGGCAAACAGACATTCCATGGCACAGTAGTCTCCATCGGACAAAAAGTGGACGAAACCAATCGTTCACTCGAAGTCTATGCTTCCATCAAAGAGACGAATCCGCAATTCCGACCGGGAATGTATGTCACCGCACACATCCAGAAGCATTAAATTAATTATCTTTGCAGCATGATACTGAAAGCAATAAAAAAAGATAAGTACTTCCTTTTCACAGTCATCATTTCTTTAATGGTGGCTGTGCTCATCCATTTCCCGGAGTCAGTATCGCTCTTCGACCGTTTTGAGAGCCATACGCTTTTTCCCGGAATGCAGTTTATGGACGTAGCCAATGAAATCTTTTTCACCTTCCTTTCGCTGCTGATCCTTTTCGCCGTCAACACACGTCTGTTCCACTTCAACCAGGCTACCATCAAAATTACGGGAACTAAAATAGTCCTTTCCTTTGTCCTGACCTGGATTCTCAGCAACCTGCTGGGACAAGTTTTCGTATTCCTTCACAAGTCTTTCGACATACCGGCTATCGATGCAATGGTACATCACTACCTGCATCCTTTGCGCGACTTCATCATAGCTTGCCTCGTCACCAGTAGCTGCTATATCATCTATCTCGTCCGCCGCCAGCAATCCGTGCTTGTCGAAAATGAGCAACTGCAAGCCGAGAATATCCGCAATCAATACGAGGTGCTGAAAAACCAGCTCAACCCACATATGTTATTCAATTCTCTGAATACATTGCGTTCGCTGGTACGAGAGAACCAAGATAAAGCACAGGATTATATTCAGGAACTTTCCCGCGTACTACGCTATACCCTGCAGGATAACGAATCGCAGAGTGTCACCCTCCGGGAAGAACTGGAGTTTGCATCCGCTTACATATTCTTATTGAAAATGCGTTATGAAAACAATCTACAATTCGACATACAGACAGACAAGGCTCTCGAAGAATACCGGGTGCCGCCAATGTCGATACAAATGCTGATAGAGAATGCTGTCAAACATAACGAAATCAGTAATCGCAAACCGCTTACAATCCATATTACGACAAACAAGAAAGAAGAAAAGCTTTCCGTCAGCAATGCCATCCAACCGAAATGGACTGCGACTCCGGGCACAGGCATCGGCTTGGTCAATCTTGCTAAGCGCTATCGACTTCTATTTAAACAAGATATACAAATCACGGAGGATGAGGAATTTACCGTATGTATCCCCCTTATTGATGAAAAGCAATGAAAACAGTCATTATAGAAGATGAAAAGGCTGCTGTACGCAACCTGACTTCGTTACTTTACGAAGTCAAACCGGAGGCAGAGATTGATGCTGTGCTCGACAGCATCGGTTCCACAATCGAATGGTTCGGTTCCCATCCGATGCCCGATCTGGTGTTTATGGACATTCATCTGGCAGACGGGTCTGCCTTCGAAATCTTTGAGCATATAAGTATCACATGCCCTATCATTTTCACTACTGCTTATGACGAATATGCTTTACGTGCCTTTAAGGTGAACAGCATCGACTATCTTTTAAAACCTATCGGAAAGGAAGATATTGAGCACTCCTTCGAAAAGCTGAATAGCCTGAACGCCTCCGGTAGTTCCTCTGTCGGAAAGCAGTCTTCACAAGACATGGAATGGCTGCAACTGATCCATTCACTGAAAAAACAAGAAAACTACAAAACCCATTTTCTTATTCCGCTCAAAGGGGATAAACTGTTACCGGTCTCAGTAGATATGATTCAATTATTCTACATCAAAGATTGCCAGGTAAAGGCTGTCCTGACCGATGGGACGGAACACTACTTTCCACAAACTTTAGACGAACTGGCTGAATGCCTCAACCCGGCTCTTTTCTTTCGTGCCAACCGCCAATATCTGATTTCAAGGGAAGCTATCAAAGATATTGATCTATGGTTCAACAGCCGGTTGTCCATCAATTTACGCTATCCCAGTATTTCTGAAAAGATATTGGTGAGCAAGGCACGGGTGACAGAGTTTAAAGAATGGTTCGCGAGGAAGAAGTGCAATAAGCAGTAACTCCCGTTCTTTGGCAATCCTTGATAAATAACGGTGTGTGCAAAAGATTTGTTATTATTCTATCACCCCTTTTACACACACCAGTCATTTATTGACCAATTACATGAGAATATTTCACAGTCTTTCCCGGTGAAGAAATAGAAGGAGCTACCGCCTCATCCGACACCGCCCGTTTGTAATTAGGCTTGCTGCTCATGACAAAACGGAGTTTTACTCCATCACGAATATCATCATACGTCAGATAAGACTTATCGTACTTCTTGCCATTGACATACAGTTCTTTCACATACAGGTTCTCCGGCGACCAATGATCCGCTGTCATCTCAATATTTTTTCCATTGCTCATCCGGACGGTGATAGCCTCTGCACAAGGCGAACCGATATTATAAATATTACTGGACGGAGCAATCGGATAGAAACCGATACAGTTGAACATATACCATGCCGACATTTGTCCGCAATCGTCATTGCCACTCAAAGCATCCGGTGTGTTTCCATAGAAACGGTCCACGATGGTGCGTATCCATTTCTGGCATTTCCAAGGTTCTTTCAGGTAATTGTAAAGGTAAGCGACATGATGGCAAGGCTCATTTCCATGCCAATAGGCACCGATACGTCCCTGAATATCATGCGCGCCGGGAATATCATCCGGCAGTTCTACCGTGAAAAGCTCATCCAGCCGCTTGCGGAACAGTTCCTTACCGGCTTCATTGATATATCCTTGCACGTCTTGCGGCACATACCAGGTATATTGCATGGTGAACCCTTCTGTAATGTCTCCCCAGCCATGTACCGATCCCGGACCCTGATAGGCAACCGGAGTAAACGGGGTGCGCCAGTCTCCTTTACTGTCGCGTCCGCGCATATATTTCGTTTCGGGATCAATCAATGTCTGATAAGACAAGGCACGGTTGAGGAAATAATGGTAATCGTCTTCTTTGCCTAATTTCCTAGCTGCCTGTGCGATGCAATAATCATCATAAGCATACTCCAGCGTTTTAGAAACGGACTCGGCCTCCTTGTCGAAAGGTACATATCCCATAGCACGATACTCCGGCAGACAGTCGTAGTTCGGATTCATCGCTGTGGTCTTCATCGCTTCGTAGGCACGCTCATAATCGAAGCCTTTCACCTCTTTCACAATCATGTCTGCCAACACCGAAACGGCATGATAGCCAATCATACACCAAGTTTCATTGCCGTAGAAAGACCAGACAGGAAGCATCTTCTCCACACTCTTGTCATAATGAGCCAACATAGAATTCGCAATGTCCGCATTCACCTCTTGCTGAACCAGGTTAAACCAAGGGTGCAGAGCCCGATACGTATCCCAAAGGGAAAACACCGTATAGTTCGTGAAGCCTTCCGCCTTTTCTATGTTCTTGTCCAAGCCACGGAATTGTCCGTCCGAATCCTGAAAGATAAAAGGATGCAGGGCTGCATGATAGGCGGAAGTATAAAACGTTTCCTTTGTCTTTCGGTCAGCAGTCAACGTATATTTTCCGAGTTCCTTTTCCCAAAGTGCTTCCCCTTTCGCCTTCAACTCGTTGAAAGTCAATCCGTCGAGTTCCTTCATATTATTCCGGGCGCCATCTGTGCTGACTGCCGAAACAGCAGTTTTCACAATCACCTCTTCTCCTGCCTTCGTATCAAAAGAGAGACAAGCCATCAGATTCTTTCCCCAGGCTTCGTAAGAGCTGCGGAACCGGGAAGTATTATAAATCACCGGCTTCTTGTCCTGCATAAAGCGCAGTCCGGTCAGTTTCTTTGAGAAAGTAGCTGTCAGGTATACATGGCGTTCCGGTCCCCACCCTTTCACCAGTTTGTAGCCGGTGATAGTCGAATCGTTTATCATACGCAGATTGGACCATTCGCAGGATTGCCACAACGTATGATTCATGTCAATCATGATGAATGCACTGTCCGACTCAGGATAAGTAAAGCGAAACATACCGCTGCGCACACCGGAAGTCATTTCGGCCTTCACTCCATAGTCTGCCAGTTCCACAGCATAATAATTGGGGGAAGCCCACTCTTTATCATGCGAGTAACGCGAACGGTAGCCTTTATCGGGGTCTTCATGCGTACCAGGTTCCAGTTTCATTTCCCCCGTTCCCGGTATAAACAGAAAATCGCCTAAGTCCGGAATCCCCGTTCCGCTCAAATGCGTCAGACTAAATCCCATCAGCGTCAGATGGTTGTATTTGTATCCGGAAGCTGCATCGTAGAAACGGCTGTCCGTATCGGGACTCATCTGGATTCCTCCGAAAGGAATCTGTGCACCGGGATAGACATTTCCGTAACCATCCGTACCGACAAACGGATTCACATAGTCCGTCAGCTTTTCAGTTTGAGCCATGCCCGGCAAGATACTCACCAGACACG
>OHBF01001181.1_pt1 | contig 11955 bp, 9 predicted proteins | sample 1577301 | NCBI WGS metagenome assembly OHBF01 (sample SAMEA3879575, study PRJEB24766) | human gut metagenome | biome: human-associated habitat; feature: feces | place: USA | collected 1985/1987
GCTCAAAGGTACTTTCGGTAAGTATTATGACTATCACCGCCGTGATATTGCAGCCAATGAGGTAGATTATCTCAATGTGGAAGATCCTGATGTTTTTTCCCATCGTGCCTGGGAACTTGAATATCAGAGGAAACAGGAAATACGGCGAAATCAGCCTGCTCGAACTAAGAAAAGGTCGTATGATATGGAATTATAATTTGGTTCTTCTTTGCCCATTATAAACACAAGAGCTGAACAAATAGGATTTTTCGTCCTACCTGTTCAGCCCTTTGTTTACCTGTAAATCAATTCTTTCAACACAATCTCTTCTGCAGCATTCCGGACATTATTTACCGCTCTAACCCATTCCATCTGGTCACGAGCTTTCAATTCTTCCGTAATGCCCTGCTTCTCCATCATCTGACTCACCAGAATATCCATTCTCTCCTGTGCTTCATCGTCCACAGTATTCAGATGTTCTGTCAGTCTGTCTTCCAGCATATACAGTGAATACATTGCCGGACGATGCTCTTTCAGATATGTTTTCCGCATCATTCCATATTTCCCATAATGCGGTTCTTCATCTGTACTGACAAGATTCGGATAGTAAATTCCGTCTGCGCCAAGTGTGTAGGTTCCACCCATTTTTTCAAATGTGCTTTTCATGTGTTATTCCTCCTTGAAATCAGCGATGTCCTTAGATCATCGCATAATATTTCAGGGCAGCCTTGATAGCATCTTCTTTCTCTTTCGGGCATTGTGGAACTCTTGCATTTTCTGATTTTGGAAGATTATAGTTTTCTCCCACTTCAATTCCACATTTGCGTTTTACCTGAGAAATATATAAACTTGAAACCTTCAAGCCAAATTCTTTCAGCACATAATCTTTGATTTCCTGATAGGTTGCTTTCAACTCGGCACTGGTGGCATCCAGCTCGTCCAGGTCTAAGTCGATCTCTATCGTGTCATCTGGTTTTTGTTGGGACAAAAGAACTACCGTCTCCACATGCTCCGTATGAGGAAACAAATCAAATGGCTGACATGCCGTAACCTTATATCCGCCCTTCACAAGCACCTTAATATCCCTTGCCTGTGTATCAGGTCCGCAAGAAATATACACAATCCTGTCTGGTTTAATCTTAAGAAGCGAATTAAGGAATTCTGGTGTGCTTCCGCTTCTTGGAGGATCCATGATGACAACATCTGCCTTTGCATTTTTCGCATATTCAACAAGAAAATCTCCTGCGTCAGCATTAACAAATGTGACATTCTTTATATTGTTAATTGAAGCATTTATCTTAGCATCTGATACAGCTTCTGAATTAAGTTCAACTCCTATAACTTTGCCAGCCTTTTTTGATGCGACTATTCCAATAGTACCAATTCCGCAATATGCATCAATTACAGTGTCATTTTTTGATATATCAGCAAGCTGGATTGCCTTTTTATACAGCTTTTCAGTCTGCTGGTGGTTAATCTGATAGAATGATGTCGGGCTTATTCTGAATCTGCAGCCACACAACACATCCTCGATATAACCTTTTCCCTTAAGAACAATATTTCTCTTTCCAAGCACCATGCTTGTGCGCCTGTCATTAATATTCTGCACAATTGTAGTAATTTCCGGATGCTTCTCACATAATGCCTTAAGAAAATTGTTCTTTGATGGAAATGCGACTCCTGCTGTAACAATAACAAGCATAATCTCCTTTGTCGAAAATCCTTTTCTTAAAAGAATGTGTCGGATCATTCCCTTTCCCGCATCCTCGTCATATGGCTGATATTTAAATGAAGCTATTAGTTCTTTAATATCCTTAATAATGTCTGTACACTGTGAATCTTCAATCATACAGTCCGATGTATCAACTATTCTGTGGCTGTTTTCCTCGTAGGTTCCTGCTATTACATTTCTGGAATCATCAAGTCCCACAACTGCATGAACTTTATTGCGGTAATATATTGGTCTGTACATTCCAACAATATCATCAACTTTTACATATTCGCCAAAAAGTTCTTCAATGTACTTCTGCTTAACTGCAAGCTCATTGTCGTATTTCATTCCGGCATAATCACAACCGCCGCATTTTTCTGAAAATGCACAGTGAATCCGTCTTTCTTTCTCATCATATCTATTCGTCATAAAATTTCAAACTCCTCATTTTTTCTCATAGCTCATACTCCAGAACTTCGTTCTGTCGTTGTCGCGGTGCTCCTCGAATGCAAGCATGATTGTGTGATTCCCGCTTGTATTCTCATCACTACTCGCACAAAAGGGCAACCGCCCATACAAGCAGTTGCCCTTAACATCAGTCTTTGTTAATTATAATGAAGTATTCTCGTCTGTACTTCCAAGAATCTTAACCTTACCTTCGTAGAATTCTTTAACTGCGATTGATAATGGCTTGTCTTTCTCTGAACATCTTACAAGAGGAGTTCCAACCTGAAGCTTTCTCTCATCTTCCTTAGAGATTCTCTTCTCCTCAACCTTATCCTTGTCCTTTTCTTTCTCTTTTTCCTTGTTGCTTGCTTCAATTCTTGCCTTGGCAATCTTCTCCTCAACGCTTCTTGCATCAATGATTTCCTTAGCTCTGTTAGCAGTTGCCTTAACAATTGAATATCTGCTCTGTACTAAAGGCTGCTCGCCATCTTCAACCTCACTGTTAATTACAGCCATTAATTCAGTATACGATGGATGTATCATTATATTATTCTCCTTTCGAATAAACCTTTAATTCTTCTTTAATATTATTAATCAGTCCAAGATTATACTTAGCTTTCATCTTCTCAGCTAACACAATGTCATGAATTCGGACCACACATAAATCAACTTCATCATTGATAACTATGTAATCATAATCCTCAACACCTTCTGCTTCCTCTGCTGCTCTTGAAAGACGGGCTTTAATTGTCGCCTCATCTTCTGTTCCTCTGCCACGGAGTCTCTTTTCAAGTTCTGCTGCTGACGGTGGTGTTATAAACATAAGCACTGCATCCGGGAACATTCTCTTGATATTCATGGCACCCTGTATCTCAATCTCAAGAATAACATTGTTGCCCTTATCAAGCTGTTCTTCAACATATGCCTTAGGTGTTCCGTAATAATTGCCAACATACTGTGCATGCTCTATTAAAGCATCTTCAGCAATCATCTTCTCGAATTCTTCTACAGTCTTAAAGAAATATTCTCTTCCATCAGCTTCGCCTTCTCTTGGCTTTCTTGTTGTAGCTGATATAGAAAGTGAATACTCGTCATGAAGCTCTAAAAGTCGCTTCATAACAGTTCCTTTTCCTGCACCAGAAAATCCTGAAATAACTAATAATAGTCCTTTGCTCATATAATTACCTCATTCTGCACATAAAGTGCACAAGTTATTATACCTAACAAGCCCGAAACAATCAAGTAAATTTAATCAAAACCCATTAAAAATATATTGAAAGCCTACTCAATGTTCTGAATCTGCTCTCTTACCTTCTCAATCTCAGTCTTTAAGTCAATAGCTGCATTAGATATCTCAATGTCATTAGCCTTAGATAGAGTTGTGTTAGCCTCTCTGTTCATCTCCTGTGCAATGAAATCCATCTTTCTTCCAATGCCGCCATCCTCGTTAAGACATTTTCTTGCATGCTCGATATGGCTTCTTAATCTTACAGTTTCTTCGTCAACACATATCTTGTCTGCGTATATAATAACCTCTGTTGCGATTCTGCTCTCATCAATAGTTGTATCGCCAAGAAGTTCTTTAACCTTACTCTCTAACTTGCTGCGGTATTCCTTCATAATCTCAGGACTTCTCTTTTCAACAAATGCAACAAGCTCCTCCATGTGGTCTAGCTTTCCTAAAAGATCTTTCTTAAGATTCTCACCTTCAAGAATTCTTGTATTAACAAACTGTTCTAAGGCTGCCTTCATAGCTTCCTCTATAAAATGCCACAGCTCCTCTTCGTCTTCCTGCACTTCATCCATTGTGATAACCTCTGGAAATCTGGCAAGACCTCCAACAGTCATATCATTTTTAAGATTGTATTTTTCGGACATATTATTAAATATAGCCATATATTCATCAGCTATATTCTGATTGAACTTAAGATTAACCTGACTTTCTGAATCATCCTCATAATTAATAAATATATCAATCTTGCCTCTTGTTGCATACTTCTTAAGTAAGTCTCTCATTCTGCTCTCGAATACATTAAGCTTCTTAGGCATCTTGATACCTGCTTCAAGATATCTGTGATTAACTGACTTAATCTCAACTGAAATCTTTCTGTTACCTTTAACAATTTCACTCCGGCCAAAGCCTGTCATACTTTTAATCATTGTTTCTATCCTTCCATTCGCATATAATGCTTAGGAAAGTATACCAATTTTTGTGAAAGATAACAAGACTTACAGCAATAAGTATGTTAATATAATGCAATAAGATTAATGAATATTACTAATTAAAGGAGACATTATGGCATTCGATGGTATTACAATATCCAGTATTGTTAATGAATTAAACGACACAATTAACGGCGGAAGACTTTACAAGATATCACAGCCTGAAGCCGATGAAATAATGCTTACAATAAAGACACAATCTGGTCAGTACAGACTTGTTTTATCTGCAAATGCATCGCTTCCTCTTGCATATCTTACAGACGATAACAAGCCATCCCCTGCTACTGCACCGAATTTCTGCATGCTTCTCAGGAAACATTTGAACAACGGAAGAATAATATCTATAACACAGCCAAAATTTGAGCGTGTAATTGATATTGAGGCAGAACATTTAAATGAACTCGGCGACCTGTGCAGAAAGCACATAATCGCAGAATTCATGGGAAAGCACAGCAATATAATATTATGTGACGACAATAATACTATATTAGACAGTATCAAGCATATATCAGCACAGACAAGCTCAGTCAGGGAAGTTTTACCTGGAAGACCTTATTTCATTCCTAATACTTCTGACAAGATTAATCCGCTTGAAACTGACAGAAAGCATTTTGACGAAACAGTATTTACAAAGCCTGTACCTGTTGTCAAGGCGCTGCTTTCAAGCTATACAGGAATAAGCACATGTATAGCAGAAGAGCTTGCATACCGTGCCGGAGTTGATGGCGGGCATCCTGCCAACTGTCTTGATGAGCCTATGAAAGATGCATTATACAACGTATTTGACGCACTTATGTCTGATGTAAGAAATGGTATCTACCACCCCGATATGGTAACTGACAACGGTGTGCCTGCAGAATTTGCCGCTGTAAAGCTTTCTATGTATGACAACCACATAGAATATAATTCGATAAGCAGACTGATTATCGATTATTACAGACAGAAAGAGATTGCAACACGAATCCACCAGAAGTCTGTTGATATAAGAAGAATTGTAACAACACATCTTGAAAGAGCATACAAGAAACTTGACATTCAGGAAAAGCAGATAAAGGACACTGAGAAAAAAGACAAATACCGTATCTACGGCGAACTTCTTACAACCTACGCTTACAGTATTCCTGCAGGTTCTAAGGAATATGAAGCACTTAATTACTACGATAATACTACAATTAAGATTCCGCTTGATAACTCTCTCACACCAATTGAGAATGCCAACAAATATTTTGCAAGATATAACAAGCTTAAAAGAACCTATGAAGCCGGAATCCGTCTTATTCAAGAGATTACTGAAGAAATAAGTTACCTTGAATCTATTATCAATGCAATTGAGATTTCAGTAACAGAGGCTGATCTTGCTAACATTAAGGAAGAGCTTATTGAAACTGGATATATTAAAAGGACTGTTAAAGGAAAGCACAAAATCACAGCCAACAAGCCGATGCATTTTGTATCAAGCGATGGATTTGACATATACGTTGGAAAGAATAACATACAGAATGACGAACTTACCTTCAAGACAGGCAACGGCAATGACTGGTGGTTTCACGCCAAGCAGATGCCAGGTTCTCATGTACTTCTTAAAACAGATGGAAAAGAAGTTCCTGACAGGACATTTGAAGAAGCAGCAAGCCTTGCCGCCTATTACTCTAAAGGCCGTGAGCAGGAAAAAGTTGAAGTCGATTATGTATTAAAGAAAGAAGTTAAAAAGCCTGCCGGTGCCAAACCGGGATTCGTTGTGTATTACACCAACTACTCAATGGTTGCAGACACCGACATTAAAGATATTAAACAGTTATAAAATAATGGCTGAATCAGAATTTAATCATGCGGTGCCCAAAAAAGTCAGACTTTTTTGGAGGCACCGCATAACTCAGCCATTTTCTTATTAACAGGCTTAACAGCCACACATATGAACGCCAGTATAACTGATGCGCAGTCTGCCACTATCCATGGCATATACTGGATTGCAAGTGAAGATTTGCCCGAAACAATAATCATAAGAATTACACTTGTAACAACATTTATAACAAATATACCTGCCAGCTTTCTCATATCCAGAAGCCCGCTTATCACAAGATATATCAGTATGTATGCAGCCGTCATGCACACGCAGAAAGTTACAAGATACATGTAAAATGCGTTATCAGTCATATCACATAACGATATATCCAGCGTAATATATCCAAACAGTGCAGGCGGGTTAAATGCATATATTACAGATGGCATTATCGTTACAAGTGTCGGAATACCGATACATGCCAACATTCCTGCCCTGCCGCTTAATCCCTTGATAATACCTGATTGTATAATTATACAAAGAATGGTTGCTATTAAAAGCATTATCATCCATGACCAGTTAAAGAATATTTTATTACCAATATAATATCCGGTAAGATATTCATTAACTGTCATTCTTTGGGAATCACCATTTTTTATAATTTCTGACAATATATTCCTTCTTATAAAGCCTTCCCACACATATATAACAAGAGCAGGCATAAGAAAAACCACTGCGTTAGTCTGTTTATTTTTAGAAAACATTTTTATGTGTCTGATACCGGAGCTTTTCACCATCATCAGCTCAAGTATTCCCAAAATCACCAACAATATATACAACGCAGGTATTTTATCCATCAGTTGTGCTGTCTCAATCTGTCCTTTTACCACACCATCAATATAGAAAGAATCTATCCATGCGTGCATTGATGATGACGACTCCAATATTCTTGCCATTAAAAGCAATATTCCAGTCATCATATTAAATATAGCAGCAACAGAAGCAATTATACCCGTGTTGCCTATTCTTAAAAGAATTCCTGTAAGTGATACTGCCGTAAATAATACCGTCAGTGAGAAAAATAACTGATATACAACATTAAATCCCGTATAGTAATACAGATTGTATACTGAATTCTGATTTTCAGAAATATTAAGTGAATTATTATTCATTTTACTAATAATATGTCCAAATTCATTATTTCCTACAAGAACAAGTAAAATAAACAGACTCAGAGCCATAAGAACGGCGAGGCTTAAAAGCCTCACCCTTGTAATCTCATCTTTTTTCATAATCCTTCCTTTTCAGGGAAACAATTAATTAACAGATACTTTAACGAAAGATTTCTTACCCTTCTTAACAACTACTCCGTCTCCTTCGAACATACTCTTAGGGAACTTAGCTGCTATATCTGCTACCTTCTCTCCATCTACAGAAACACCACCCTGCTGGATAGTTCTTCTGGCCTCTGACTTAGTTGTTGCAAGTCCTGCTCCAAACACAAGATTAATTGCATCAATTTCATCATCTGTAAAGCTTTCTGCTTCAAGCTTTGCTGTAGGCATGTTAGCTGCATCCCCACCAGTAAAGATTGCCTTTGCTGTAGCTTCTGCTTTCTTAGCTTCTTCCTCACCATGAACAAGCTTTGTAAGCTCATAAGCAAGAATCTCCTTAGCCTTGTTAAGCTGAGCACCTTCCCAGCTATCCATCTTGTCAATCTCTTCAAGTGGAAGGAATGTGAGCATACGGATGCATTTAAGAACATCTGCATCATCAACATTTCTCCAGTACTGGTAGAAATCGTAAGGACTTGTCTTATCCGGATCAAGCCATACAGCACCTGAAGCTGTCTTACCCATCTTCTTACCCTCTGAGTTAAGAAGAAGTGTGATTGTCATAGCTGAAGCATCCTTATCAAGCTTTCTTCTGATAAGCTCTGTTCCACCTAACATGTTGCTCCACTGGTCATTACCGCCAAACTGTAAATTACAGCCGTATTTCTGGTATAACATATAGAAATCGTATGACTGCATAATCATGTAGTTAAACTCAAGGAAGCTTAATCCCTTTTCCATTCTCTGCTTGTAGCATTCAGCTCTTAACATGTTATTAACTGAGAAGCATGCTCCAACCTCTCTTAAAAGTTCTACATAGTTAAGATTAAGAAGCCAGTCAGCATTATTAACAAGTAATGCCTTGTCATCTGAGAAATCAATGAATCTTGCCATCTGCTTCTTGAAGCAGTCAACATTGTGCTGAATCTGCTCTGGTGTAAGCATTTTTCTCATATCTGTACGTCCTGATGGATCACCAATCATAGCTGTTCCACCGCCAATAAGTGCGATTGGCTTATTTCCTGCCATCTGGAGTCTCTTCATAAGGCAGAGTGCCATAAAGTGTCCTACATGAAGGCTGTCTGCTGTTGGATCAAATCCGATGTAAAATGTAGCCTTTCCATTGTTAATAAGGTCTTTGATAAGTGCTTCATCTGTTACCTGTGCAATAAGACCTCTTGCAACTAATTCGTCATAAAGTGTCATTTTTGTTTCCTCTCTTTCTTTTTTATTGCTGCTTGCGCTCGCAGCTTTGCTGCTCCCGAGCCTTGATAATTCACAACTCCCGGTCTGCGACCTCCGTTGTTCATTATCTGCATTCGCCATATAAGCCAGAATCTGTGCAAGCACATTCTGGCTTGCATGGCTCATTGCTTACAAAAAAGGCTTCCGCCCTTCTTTAAAAGGACGAAAGCCTGAACTTACGTGTTACCACCTTTATTCATGACAGACTCGCATCTGCCACCTCACTAAGTCCACCAGCATGGACTTATGCACTATAACGTGTGCTACTCCGGCTGCCCCTACTTACAATATGCTTTCAGTTCGCCGCTCCGGAATGTATTCAGTTACCCTTACCCTTGCGCCTCTCATCAACCGGCTGCTTTCTGTAAGTTCAGTAATAACCTACTTGTTTCCATCAACGCTTTGTAATATTAATTGTGTATTACTTATAACATAATAGAATATTAAAATCAAGCCTCATTCCGAAACAAATGTATCAAATTAACACTAGATTGTAACAACTCTCATTGTGTTAGTAAGTCCTCTCTTAGATGAAGGATCAGAAGATGTAGCAATACCAGCAGAAACAATTACTGTATCTCCTTCTTCTACGAAACCAGCATGTTCAGAAACTACTAATGCATGCTCAATAATCTTATCTGTAGAAGCTTCTGTTGCTGTCTTAAGAGGTCTAACACCCCAGTAAATCTGCATCTTTCTAAGAACATTATCATATGGAGAGCATCCGATAATCTCAGCTTCTGGCTTTAACTTAGATGTAAGTCTTGCTGTAAATCCTGAAATTGTAGGACAGATAATAGCCTTAGCTCCAAGGTTATCTGCTGTCTGAACTGCAGCATTACATACAGCGCTTGAAATGCTTCTCTTACTGTGAAGATTAGAATATTCTACTGAATGACCCTTAATCTCCTGCTCTGTTCTTTCTGCAATCTTAACCATCATCTTAACAGCCTCTAATGGGTACTTTCCATTAGCAGTCTCACCACTAAGCATAACAACATCTGTTCCGTCGTAAATAGCATTAGCAACATCAGTAACTTCAGCTCTTGTAGGTCTTGGATTTCTAATCATAGAATCAAGCATCTGTGTAGCTGTGATAACTGGCTTATACTTAGCATTACACTTCTTGATGATTTCCTTCTGAACGTGTGGAACTTCCTCAGCAGGAATCTCAACACCCATATCTCCACGGGCTACCATGATACCATCAGCAACTCTGATAATATCATCTATATTAGCAATACCTTCGGCATTCTCAATCTTAGCAATAACTGGAATATCTGCACCATGCTCCCAGAGAAGATGCTTAATTTCCTCGATACATGCTGCATTTCTTACAAATGAAGCTGCGATAAAATCAAATCCCTGCTCAACACCAAAGATGATATCTTCCTTATCTTTCTCTGTGATGCCTGGAAGTCTGATGCTTACATTAGGAACATTAACACCCTTCTTAGAACCAAGCTCACCACCATTAATTACTGTACATTCAATCTCTGTACCTTCAACCTTATCAACCTTAAGCTCGATAAGACCATCATCGATAAGAATAATATTACCTGTAGTAACATCTTCTGGAAGACCTGCATAAGTTACCATATTAATCTTATCATCTGCTGGCACCTGTCTTGTTGTTAATGTATATTTCTGTCCCTCAACAAGTGTAACCTTCTTGTCATCCTTAACAGCACCTGTTCTAATCTCAGGTCCCTTAGTATCAAGAAGAGTTGCAATAGGGATATTAAGTTCTTCTCTTACACTCTTAATTAAGGCAAATCTTCCTGCCTGCTCCTCATGGTCACCATGTGAGAAATTAAATCTTGCAATATCCATTCCTGCTAACGCAAGATCCTTAATAAGGTTTCTGTCGTTAGTATTAGGACCCATTGTGCAAATAATCTTAGTCTTTTTCATTGTTTCCTCCAAAATAATTAAAATCTTTTCAAACACATACCTACAATATAATAACATATTTGCGTGTCAAATCAACTAAGTTTTTTATTTAACAAGCTTTTTAGGGGTAGAAGGATACGCAAAGAGAAACAGGGATGGTGTCAGTATTTCAGATTTCTTCGTTTAGTGGCAGTAAAAGCCAGTTTTTTCTTCGCTTTTTTGTTCAAAAAATCAACGCGCTACGCTTGAACGTGATTTTTTGAACCGCGCTTAGCAAAAACTGGCTTTAACTCCCACACAACTCAGAAAATTCAATTCTGACACCATCCCTGTTTCTCTTTGCTTACACTTCTACCCCGGCTGGTTACTGTTTATCACCAGTTACATGGATGTGGGTATATAAGTGGTCGGAACAGTATTCGTAGTTGCCGACGCATTTTGAGCAGAATCTGAATGTGAGGTTTTCATCGTCAAGTTCTGTCCTTCCGCATACTGCACATCTGTGCTTCGGCACGCCGCGCTTTGCGTGTTGTGTCTGACTTTGCTGTGTTCTGTTATCTGATGACGCAGAACCATATGTGCCACCATTGCCCTGAGTGTTGCCACTATTCTGCTGCCAATAGTCTTTTCTGGCGTTCTGCTGTGCTTTCTTTGCTGTTCTCATTGCTTTGTCGAAGTTTCTCTGTGTACTGCTCTTTGCAGGGCCTTTCTTGTACAGGAAGAAGAATATTATGAAATTCAGCATTGACACAAGCGCCGCCGTTGCGTTGGCATAACACATAATTGCTGATGGTGCAAGGAAACCTGCTGCATACAGGCTGTACCATACATTTCTTGGAAGAAAAGGCACAAGATATCCGAATACTATAGTAATTCCGAATATTACAGCATCAAGTATTGCCATCCATTTAATCTTGATTGGGATAATGAAGAATAATAAAACCTCCATATCCGGCTGCTCCATAGCGAATGCCATAAACAGTGCAAGGTTAATATAGTTAGTGCTTAACTTAAAGCTTAATCCCCATATAAGATAGATAATAAGTGATGCAAGTATATTAAGTATAACTCCTGTAAAGAAGTATACATTAAATCTGAACGAGCCCCATATTCTTTCAAGTACCGAACCTATCAGATAGTAGAAATACAGCACAAATACCACAAATATTATGCTGTTAGAAGGCGGTTGTAATATAAATGTGACGAGTCTCCATACCTGTCCTTTGAAAATCATAGCAAAATCAAGTGAAAAATATGCGTCATATAATCCATTAAAAAATGTATTCATCACAAATCCTATTGCATAAAAGACAATGATGTAAAACATAAGATTCTTAATCGCA
>OHBF01001182.1_pt1 | contig 11947 bp, 8 predicted proteins | sample 1577301 | NCBI WGS metagenome assembly OHBF01 (sample SAMEA3879575, study PRJEB24766) | human gut metagenome | biome: human-associated habitat; feature: feces | place: USA | collected 1985/1987
AAATACCATTTTCTCATCGAATCCGGCCTCGGCATTTTATTTTCCGGAAAATAAAAACTCTGGAATGATTCCCATTCCAGAGCGTTTTACTTTTTATTCCTGCATATATGATAGAAACCGCTTTTATCAGCAACGATTCAACTTCTTCCATCCAGACTTTACTGTCGGCTTCGGAATTACACCGAATCATGCTCTGGCTTACGCCTCGGCTCGTGGGCTTTACCACCGGTAGGGAATTGCACCCTGCCCTGAAGTTCCATATGTATTAAATTATTTATAGTATACACCTGATTTTTAAAAAATCAAGTACTTGACACATTTATTAATATAAGGAAATGAATAAAACCAAAACATGTAAAAACCGGAACCTCGCACCCACACAGTAAGCGAAATTCCGGTCTCCTTAAATATTAATTTTCTGTCTTTTTACCTTTAACCGTTAATCCTGCTGCCGCTCCTCCTATTACAAACATAAGAAGCCATACAAATACATGTTTATTATCTCCCGTGTCAGGCGCCTGTTCTTTTACTGTCTCTGTATTATCGTCTTTACACGTATCGGCCAATGATGTTGTATCTGTAATCTTTGCAACCACAGTCTGTGATTTTTCAATCTCAACAAGCCCATCCTGCCTGATGTAATATCTGTCACAATCTTTACAATACCAGTATTCAATATTTCCTTCATCTGTCCTGGTAGCCGCCTTTGCCGCTACTGACTGCAAGTCTTCATGCATACTCATATTGTAAGTGCCATATTCTTCGCTGCAGATCGTACACACCGCTTTCTTCACACATGTTGCACTTCCGCCTGCGTGTTTACACTGATAATCACAAACCGTGCATACACCGTTTTTCCAACCATGTGCTTCACTTGTTGATACTTCCTTATCACAGCAATCATATGCCTGCCTATGAGTTTTTTCTGTCTGTACCCATACTAACTTTCCAATGTGATTTGCCATATCTTTATCTGTATACTCCTTGCCACATGTTTCGCAAACCGCACCTTTTGTACATGTTGCTTCTCCGCCGCTGTGTACGCATACATAACCACATGTTTCACAAGCACCGTCTTTCCAGTTATGATTTTCTTGTGCTATCGTCACTTTACCACAGCAATCATATTTCTTTTCATGTGTTGTTGCTGTCTGTGTCCACTTTTCTGTTCCTGTATGATTGTCTGCATTTATTTCTCCATATTCACTATGGCAGGTATCACAAACCGCTTTCTGCGTGCAGGTTGCTTTTCCGCCTTTATGAATACAATCATATCCACATACCGTGCAGTGTCCATTCTCCCAGATATGATCTGCTATATTAGTTACCTCTGCACCACAACAGTCATATTTTTTCTGATGAATTTTTTCTGTCTGTACCCATACCTGATTTCCACTGTGGTTTGCAGGATTTAAAGTACCATATTCAGCATTACAATCCGTGCAGACGGCTCTCTTTTTACATGTTGCCGCTCCGCCTACACAGCTTTCTGTTTCTTCTATAGTACAGCCTGCCGTTGTACATTTGTGGGTATGTGTGCCGTTACCATTTGACTTCCATTCACCATATATATGTTCTGACTTTGCTGCTGTAACAATCTCACCACATTCACAAATTACAGGTGTTGTACAATCACCATCATCTGTACCACTATGTTTTGTCTTTGTTGTTACCGTACAGCCGTCATTCTCACACACTTTCCAATGATAAGTATCGTCTTTTGTCCATGTGTCGCTGAACTTATGATTTGCCTGTGCTAGAAATATTTTCCCGCAGACAGAGCATATTGATTCTTTCGTACAGTCGCTGTTATCAATTGTATGATTCGCATTTACGGTAACAGACAGATAAATGCTGTATCCTTCATTATCCGTCAATGTTATTATCTGTGTGCCATCTGCTGCAGATACAGTATAAATACCGTCCGCATCAGGTGTAAGCGTTTTATTTCCTGCCATTACCTGTGTATAATCGGAAGAAGTTACTTTAAACTGTGCCTTCTCGCAGTATACTCCATTATTTTTAATACCGTCTACCACTGTATCCGGATTAATCGCATTACAATAATATGTAACTGTCTGTGTTTCTGATGTATACACACCCTTTTCATCGCCTGTCTTGCTTAAAAAAGTATATCCTGATGGAATCTTAATATTTTCAGGTACCGCATAATTCGTTCCCGATGTACCCTGAAGTGTAATCGATTCACGTAACTTCTGCTCACTGTCTTTTATCACATAATTAACAATTACTTTTCCTTTGCCTGATGTTACAGCCACATCATCAAAGCTTTCCTTATCTACAAGAATCATTGTAGTATACGCAGGTACAGTTATAACGGAGCCTGCGACTTCACCAAGTGATACAACTCCCGCACTTTCGCCATTTGCAATAACAACCCAGTCCGTAGCAGCTCTTCCTTGAACAGGAATTGTAATTTCTTTTGACACATCTGACTCATTATTTAATACTGCCATAGTATTCCACTCGTCGTCTTTTGTACCTGCAAGCACATAAGCTTCAGAATTTTTTATTGTCTGGCTTTTCGCAAGCGGTGAAAATGCCTTTCGTATCTCCATAAGTCCTCTGTAATATGAGACTACATCTGCGTACTCTGCTGAATCCTTCCATTCAACGTAACTGCTGTCTGCAAGAGTTGTTCCCTCAACGCTGTTACACATTTCTTCTCCGCCATCCATAAACAAAGTTCCCGGCTTAGCATATTTCATTGCTGCTTTCTGCTTGTATATTTTTACGGCTTTTTCGTTTCTTTCGCCATAAGTGCCACCTGTGCTGCCGATTATTTCATCATAAGCGGAAGTTTTATTCTGTCTTTCTTCCTTTGTATAATTATCTCCCCATATAACCAGATTGGCATCTTCCTTTGCCAATGATGTCTTTATCTCATCCAGCCATTTATATACATGCGAAGAACCTTTGTACTTCACATTGACACAGTCAATCAAATCCAGTGAAAATCCATCAACATGATATTCCTCTGCCCAATATTTCATGGAATTAACCATATAACTACGATACATCTTCCGCTCTGTGGCAAGCTCATTGTCATATCCCGTATTTGTTGTATACCTTGTACCGTCAGTATTCAATCTGTAATAAAACCACGGAACCGACTTTTCAAGAGGATTTTCCTCTGAGGCATGCGTATACGGCATCTCCATCACAACAGAAAATCCCGCACTGTGAAGTGCCTGAATCATCTCTTTACATTCTTTTATAACAGTCTTGCTGTCTGACGGATTGGAAGCATAGCTTGCCTCAGGTACATTATAATTTAAAATCTCATACTCACTGTCACCATCAAAATCCGCAAACGGTGCAAGCTGTACTGTCGTAACACCGAGTTCCTTCAGATAATCAATGCCCGATACAAGCTCTCCCGCACTGTTTACTTTTGCACCCTTTTCCGTAAAAGCACTGTACTTTCCGCCTGCAGTCATGCCCGATGCGGTATCTGATGAGAAATCCTTGACACTTATTTTATAAACAGTATTTGCTTTTGTCGAATCAACATACACATGTCTGTCGCTGTCCCAACCCTCAGGAGATACTGAAGATGTATCTGTTATATACGAACGCTTTCCGTCTTTGCTTACCGCAACCGAATATGGGTCCTGAATTTTATATTTTGTTGTTCTGTCGCTGCCAATATGGGTAATATCTGTTGTGGTAATCGTATAGTCATAATACAATCCGCCCCAATCACCAATAAGTGTTATAATCCAGAGGCCATTCCATTCCCCATTTACAAGCATTTTCTCTAATGCATAAGTTCCTATATCACGTGCATTGCTATCATTATCATCACCTGTTGCATAAATATTAACTTTTACATATGTTGCCGCAGGTGCCCATAACAAAAATTCAGTTGACTCCTTTGTATATGTCGCTCCAAGCTGCCTGCCCTTACGTGTATTCCCCCAATCATCAACATATGTTCCATCATAAAAATATTCATTATCAATATCTTCTGCCACTTTATTAATATAGCTGCTAGGAATCGTAGCTATCTTTTTACTGTTATCTGCCGCAAACCCGGTAACGGCACTGCTTGAAAATACCATTCCGATTGACAATACCACCGCAGTAATCTTTTTTAAGTTTAAATACTTCATAAACTCTCCCTCCTTTTATTTTACTCAATGTATCTATGCAATACCATAAAGCATTACAAAAATACATTCTATCTTAGTGGTATTATACAATAAAAGGCATCAAAAAAAATGTCATTTACATGAAATGACATTTTTTCGACACGAACGATATTAAAATGAATGTTTATTCTTCACTTTTTAATCACAATTTATTTATAAAGTTCTGGACCTGATTTTTAAAAAATCAAGTACTTGACATATTTATTAATTTTGTGATACTATACCACGGCACAATTAAATATGGTTATATTGGAAACGACACATCCCCCGGATGATAACGAACAACACATGTTTTGCTTAGGTTATTATTTAAGGAGGATTTTTTTATGCCAAAAAACAAGTTTCAGGATGTTGTTTTCACAATTATTATGGCAACAATTATGGTCTATGGAATGGTCGTATATAATGTTGCCCTCAACACAGGTACTGTAAATGGTACTACTTTCTTAGCTGCAACACATGAATTGCCAATCATGGTTCCTATTGCATTCGTACTCGAATTCTTCGTTGTAGGAAAGATTGCTAAAATGCTTGCGTTCACAGTTATGCGTCCTACAGACAGACCTCAGTTCATCACATATGCAATATCAATATGCATATGCTGCATTATGTGTCCGATTATGAGTCTCGTTGCAACATTTCTTTTCAAAGAACCATCCTTTGGCATGTGGGTTAAGACATGGGCAATGAATTTCCCTATGGCAATCTGCTATCAGATGTTCTATTGCGGACCATTTGTAAGGCTTATATTCAGAGCAATATTTGTTAGAAAAAATGCTGATGCAACAGAAGCTGTAACGGCTGCAGAGGCAGAATAATATTAATCACTAAGGGGCTGTCACTTTGACAGCCCATAAAAAAATCAATTATTTATAATATTACATTTTCAAACAATAATACCATTACCGGCATGGTTACTATAGCACTAAGCGTTGTAATCACATTTATGGCACTGGCATATTTTGAATCATTGCCATATACCTGACACATCTGCGTAACTGTTGATGCTGAAGGTGTAATAACTGCCAAGAAAACAATAAGCATAATTTTAGGTGCATCCTGAGAAATACCAGCAAGATGGCTTAATTTTATCAAAAGAAGTGCTATAAGCGGTACAACAACCATTCTCAACAAAGAAACAAAATACAGCCTTCTGTTAGCAAAAATTTTCTTTAAATCCATCCCTGCAAAAAGCATTCCTGTAACTATCATGCTGGCAGGTCCTATCATATTGCCAACAGAGCCTATCGTATCATTAATTATTAAAGGCAGTCTGATTCTTGTAAAGAAAAGTATTACACCAACCACAATCGAGATCATATTTATATTTAACACAATCTTCTTCCAGTCATAGGAACTTTCACGGCTGATTATTTTTTTGCAGTGAGTCCATAAAAAGATAAGCTGCACACTCATGAAAACGCATCCATAAAGTACCCACTCCTGTCCTAGAATGAATGTCACAATTGGAACAATAAGATTACCTGAATTTGAATAATAAACAGATGCTATCTCCACCTCATTCAGGTGAAACAATCTCCCCATAACTGATATAACTCCAAGCAATACAATCTGTAATGCAACAGATGCCGCCAAAGCAAGCAACAACCCATTTACTGTCTTTGATGTATAATCCACCTGAAAAGCCTTTATAATGACACATGGTATAATCAGGTATAAAACAATTTTGGATAAAACTTTACTGTCCTCATCTTTTACGATACCTGCTTTTACAATAATAAAGCCCATAAGAATCATAATGAATAGCTCTACTATCTGTTCCATAAGAAGTATGCTAATATGCATAAAAATCATCTCCTATTGTTATGATACGCCCAACGCATTATATACATCTTTTGCAATTATCATTCATCCACCAGGCATAACATTCTTTTAAGCAAAAGCCTCCTCTTTTATATAAAAACTCAATATATAAGCAGGGGAAACTTTTCCCCCACCTATATTACATATGTTCTTTGCAAATATCAAGATGCATGACTAATGCCATAGGTCGTATGTCTGATTGAATAATAGCTCCTGTCCCATACGCCGCAAATTCATATGGGAAAATCATTCTTGCTATTTGTATTGTTTAAGAAATATTTATCGGAAAGTGGCATAGATAATGACCATATCATTGAGATTGCTTTAGATGGCATTGAAAATGATGAGTTGAGAGATCCAAAGAAGTGTTACCAGTATATTAAAGATGCAATGAAAGATGACCAGAAGTATTATCTACTTTTAGACGAAGTACAGTTTATGCCACGATTTGAGGAAGTTCTGAACAGCCTGCTTCGTATCAGCAATATTGATATATATGTGACTGGCAGTAATTCTAAGTTTCTATCCAGTAATATTGTAACTGAATTTAGAGGCAGAGGAGACGAGATAAGAATATATCCGTTGTCTTTTGCAGAGTTCTATGCAGCTTTCGGTGGAGATTATGATGATACTTGGGAAGAATATATGATATATGGTGGTTTACCACAGGTGGTACAGTTCTCTATGGAACGCCAAAAGGCTGAGTATCTAAAAAACATTTTCACAAATGTTTATATTAAGGATGTTGTAGAAAGAAACAAGCTTCGAAATGTTGATGAGATTGATACATTAGTAGATATTCTCGCTTCTTCGATAGGGGCTCCTACTAATCCAACAAAAATATCAAATACTTATAAAAGTGAGCGTGGTATAAATTACAGCAATAAGACCATATCCAACCATATAGATTATCTTGTGGAGGCATTTTTGATTTCTAAAGCTGACAGATATGATATTAAAGGCAGAAAATATGTAGGGGCAAATCTGAAATACTATTTTACAGATGTGGGACTTAGAAATGCCAGATTGAATTTTAGACAGCAGGAACCTACTCATATCATGGAAAATATTGTTTACAATGAGCTACTTATCAGAGGCTATAATGTAGATGTTGGTATTGTAGACGTATATACGAAAAATGATGAAGGAAAAACAACTCGAAAGCAGTTTGAAGTTGATTTTGTGGTCAATCAGGGTAGTCAGAGATATTATATTCAGGTGGCTTACGATATGACTTCAGAGGAAAAGCAGAAGCAGGAACTTAATTCATTTAGAAATATTCCAGATTCATTTAAAAAGATTGTGATAGTAAACGGAACAAAAAAACCTTGGAGAAATGAAGAAGGCTTTGTAATCATGGGAATGAAGTATTTTTTGCTTAATGCGGATAGTTTGGAGTTATAGTATGCTTGGACTTGACAGAATTTTTTGAATGCGGGAAACTTCTTGTCCGAAGGGCAATATGGTGTAACTGAAAAAAATAAAAACCACCGAAACTACAGAGGGTAAAATAAAAGAATGTGGAAATTGGGGGCACCCTAGAAGAGATTCCATGGGGAGAAGAATCTATGATACAAGAAATTGAAAACAGAAGAAGCATAAGAAAATATAAGCCGGATGAGCTCGAAAGAAATTTAATTGAAGAGAATATATATAGCGCTTCTCTCGCACCATCGGCAAAAAACAGACAGCCTTGGAAATTTATTGTTTATCAGGAGGAAGAAAAAAATAAACTAGTTGATGTCATGCGTCATGGTATAAATTCAGAAAAAACAACCCATAAATTAATGCCTCAATGGGCATTTGCCATACCAGATGCTGAAAATACAGTTAGAATCATGCAGGAGAACACCTGAATTTCTTATCTTTTTCTGTAACAAAACTTCCATCAAATATTTCTGCCTATGTATGCACCAAAAATTGTATTCCACATTTCAATTCACCTGCCTTTAAATGAAATATATTGTCAAACTATAATTCTGCTAATTCTTTATAGTACTGACAAAAACCGTTTAAATGCAGCAATTCCCTTTTCTGTGCGTTTATATACACCTGCACATTCCAGAACCTGCACAAAACAATCTGCAATTTCCTTCTGAATAATACTCTCTATATTTTCTGTTGTAATATCATAAGAATCCCGCCATTCATCTACCCAGTCAGCATGAATTTTTATTTCCTCTATATCATGAATGTTTTTCCCTTCAATAATAGCTTTCGCAAGTATATCCATTTCTTTTTTCAGCCTGGAAGGAAGTACTGCAAGCCCCATCACTTCTATCAATCCAATATTTTCTTTTTTAATGTGATGCAGTTTTTCCTCTGGATGATACACACCCCATGGCCTGTCCTCTGTCGTAATATTATTTCTGAGAACTAAATCCATTTCATATAAATTTCCATTCATGCGTGCAATTGGCGTAATTGTATTATGTGGTACTCCATCTGTTTCGCTAAAAATAAATGCCTCTTCATCCGTATACCCACGCCACTTTTGCAAAATATAGTCAGACACTTTTGCAAGTCTTCCAATGCTGCTTCCCTGCAATCTTATGACTGACAGTGGCCACTTAACACACCCCGCTGTCACATCTTCAAATCCTGCAATCTCAAACATATACTCATATGGAGCTTCTGCCATAGCAAAAGTATATGCTCCACCCTGAAAATGATCATGGCTAAGAATTGAACCTCCTACTATCGGCAAATCCGCATTTGAGCCTAATGTATAATGTGGAAACTGTCTTACAAAATCCAATAACTTTACAAAAACAGCTTCATCAATCTTCATCGGTGTATGTTTTGCATTAAACACAATACAGTGCTCGTTATAATACACATAAGGCGAATACTGCATGTAATAATCTTGTCCATCTAGCTTTAGTGGAATAATTCTATGATTTTGCCTTGCCGGATGTGAGAGTGTTCCTGCATATCCCTCATTTTCTGCACATAACAAACATTTAGGATAATCATTCTTTGCTTGAGTTGCTGCTCTCGCTATGTCCCGTGGATCTTTTTCTGGTTTAGAAAGATTAATTGTAATATCTATCTTGCCATACTGTGTGTCTGCTTTCCATTTTTTATCTCTTGCAACTCTGTCCTTACGTATATAATTTGTATCCTGACTGAATTGATAATAGAAATCGGTTGCTTTTTTGGGATTTTTGACATACAAATCTGTAAATTTTGCTCTGACCACAGATGGTGCAGGTGTTAAAATCCCCATAATTTTAGTATCAAATAAATCCCTGTATACATTTGTATTTTCAGGTATCAATCCATGCTCCGCTGCATAATCAGTCATATCAGATAGAATTTCTGATAACTGTCTGATTGCTTTATCCGTCTGAGTATAACTGTCAAGTCTAAACAACTCTAAAAGTCTGTTAATCACATAAATTTTATCGTCTTCCTCAACCAATCCTTTTTCAATACCGTAACCTACTAATTCTGAAATAAGTTCATTCATGTTATACCTCCTAGTATCCGTCCGGATGATTTACATGCCATTTCCATGCTGTTGAAATAATCATCTCAAGATCTGCATACTGCGGTTTCCACCCAAGTACTTTCCTTGCTTTTTCACTGGATGCTATCAACACTGAAGGATCACCAGCTCTTCTTTCTTCTTCTCTTATAGGAATTGTATGATTTGTTACCTTTCTTGCCGTCTCAATAACTTCTTTTACTGTAAAACCTACACCATTACCAAGATTAAAAATATTGCTTTCTCCGCCTTTTGAGAGGTATTCCATTGCAAGGATATGTGCCTGAGCTAAATCATTTACATGGATATAATCTCTTACACAGGTTCCATCCTTTGTGTCATAATCATTTCCAAATACAGATATGTATTCTCTCTTTCCGTTCGGAACCTGCAAAACAAGCGGTATCAAATGTGTTTCTGGATTATGTGCCTCTCCGATTTTTCCATTCGGGTGTGCTCCACAAGCGTTAAAATACCGAAGTGAAACATATCGTAAGTTATGTGCCTTAGATATCCATTTAAACATTTTTTCCATTGACAACTTTGTTTCACCATAACAATTTGTTGGAAGTGTACGATCCGTTTCCAAAATAGGTATACTTTCTGGCTCTCCATAAGTAGCTGCGGTTGATGAAAATACAATCTTATCAATGCCATGCTCAACCATACTTTCAAGCAACACTTCTGTTCCACATAAATTATTATTATAGTATTTCAGTGGATTTTTCATGCTCTCTCCAACTTGTGAGCTGGCAGCGAAATGAATAACACCATCTATCTTTTCTTTTGATAAAATATTATCAAGGAATATCTTGTCCCTTATGTCTCCTTCATAAAACTTTGCCTGAGGATGTACTGCCTCTTTAAACCCTGTAAGCAAATTATCAATTACAATTACTTCATAACCTGCATCAACCAGCTCATATACTGTGTGTGAACCAATATAACCAGCCCCGCCTAAAACCAAGATTCTCATAATAATACCTTCTTTCTATTTCATAACACTTTTATGCCACCATATTTTCTTATTCTCAAATCTTTACAAGAATCTTTACCAAATATTTTATCCATTTCGTATTTGTAATTCTCCACATATCCATTCTTCACAAACGCCTGTATGGTTCCAGCAAAACCTCCTCCATGTACCCTGCATACACCATTTTGTCCCAAAAACATTTCGCTTACAAATAATGCCAAAGATACATTCTGATTTTTTATATCCTGATTTGAGTAAACATTCTGCAGATATTTAAAAGAAGAATTGCCTGACGCTTTCACATCATCTAGAAATGCTCCTATATTTCCTGCTTTCAATGCACTTACTTCTTTTTGTACTCTTTTATTTTCGTAGATAAAATGCAATGTCCTAAGGACACATCTGTCTCCAAGTTTTTTTCTTAAATCAGTAATATTATCCAATACATCATTTATAGATATGCCGCACAACACTTCTTTTCCAAAATATTTTGCAACCAGTTTCATTTCCTTTGGAATTGCTGCATATTCGTCTGTTAAATCAGCATGTGAACCTTTTGTATCTGTAATACATAACCTATAACCATACTTTTCCATATCAAAATCAATTTTTTCTACATATGGGCATTCTGGGTTGGCAAAATCAATATGAACAAGATTACCAATTGAACTTGCCATCTGATCCATCAGACCACAAGGCTTTCCAAAATAAACATTTTCAGCATACTGTCCAATAATGGCTATCTCTGTCGCTGAAATTTTTCCACAATTATAAAGTCCAGACAAAATCGTTCCTATCAGTGTTTCAAATGCTGCCGAAGATGAAAGTCCCGCACCAATCAGCACATCACTTGTTATATATGCCTGAAAGCCTCCAACCGAATAATTTCTTTCAAGGAATCCAGAAACCACACCTTTTATCAACGCCTTTGTTGTTTCCTTTTCTTTTTCCTCTACAGATACATCATCAAGCCGGATAATGATTTCATCATAGTTATCAGAAACCAATCTGATTACATTATCATCTGTCTTTCTTACAACCCCTATTGTATCAAGATTAACAGATGCTGCCAAAACCTCTCCGTTTTGATGATCCGTATGGTTGCCGCCAATCTCACTTCTTCCCGGAGCACTGAACAATTCCACATCTCCCGGCTTATAGCACTGCTCAAATTTCTTTATTGCATTGATATAGCGTTCTCTTTGATAATAAATTTTTGTATCATCAGCATACACATCTAAAAGCCTCTCATCATATACGCCATCTAGGAAACTTTGAATCAATATATCTGTCTGCATCTCAATCACCCCACTTAAATCAACATTTATCGGATAATATAAAATAATGAATAATTTTTATCAGCCAATCATATCCAATTATACTTACTAATAGAAATTAATCCTATTGTTATCCTATATTATCCGTAAAATCACCTTGCATTCTTGTTATACATAATATACAAAAAATAGCCCAAAAAATCCA
>OHBF01001195.1_pt1 | contig 11880 bp, 14 predicted proteins | sample 1577301 | NCBI WGS metagenome assembly OHBF01 (sample SAMEA3879575, study PRJEB24766) | human gut metagenome | biome: human-associated habitat; feature: feces | place: USA | collected 1985/1987
ATGAAACTGACGCCTGTTATTGCTGCGCTGCGTGCCCGCTGCCCGTATTTTGAAAACCGGGTGGCAGGCGCGGCACAGTTCAAAAATCTGCCGGAGGTCGGAAAGCTGAGACTCCCGGCGGCGTATGTGGTACCGGGTGATGACTCTCCGGGAGAAAACAAAAGCCAGACCGACTACTGGCAGGAGCTGAAAGAGGGCTTCTCCGTGGTTGTCATACTGAGTAACGGGCGTGATGAGCGCGGTCAGTTTGCTTCGTATGATGTGGTGGACGATGTCCGGCAGATGCTCTTTAAGGCCTTGCTGGGCTGGAACCCGGAAGCGTGCGGTAACCCGATTACCTATGACGGCGGCACGCTGCTGGATCTGAATCGTCATGAGCTGATTTATCAGTTCGATTTTTCGGTCATCAGCGAGCTGACCGAAGACGATACCCGCCAGCAGGATGAGCTGAACAGTCTGGATGAACTGCGAACGCTGGCGATTGATGTTGATTATCTCGATCCCGGTAACGGGCCTGACGGCGATATCGAACATCACACCGAAATAACCCTTCCTTCCTGAGAATCTTCATGTTTGTGAAACCTGTTAAAGGGCGGTCAGTGCCTGACCCTGCCCGCGGTGACCTTTTGCCCACCGAAGGGCGAAATGTTGACGAGAACAACTACTGGCTGCGCCGTGAAGCAGCGGGAGATATCCGGCGCGTGAATAAAAAGGTGAACACCGATGACGATGAGCTTTAACACCATTCCGTCGAATACGCTGGTTCCGCTGTTTTATGCGGAAATGGATAACCAGGCGGCGAATACTGCACAGGACAGCGGGGCATCGTTGCTGATTGGTCACGCCAATAACGGTGCAGAGATTGTTGCCAACAGTCTGGTGCTGATGCCGTCGGCAGACTATGCACGCCAGATTTGTGGTGTGGGAAGTCAGCTGGCGCGTATGGTCGAGGCTTATCGCCAGACCGACCCGTTTGGCGAGCTGTATGTGATTGCCGTTCCGGAAGCCACAGGCGCGGCGGCAACGGTTACGCTGACGGTGACCGGAGCAGCAACCGAAACCGGCACGGTGAATGTTTATGTGGGACGTACCCGCGTGCAGGCACCGGTGACCAACGGCGATAACGTCACGACGATTGCCAGCAGTATCAAAGATGCCATCAATGCCGTTCCGACTCTGCCGTTTACAGCTTCATCTTCGGCTGGTGTTGTCACGCTGACCGCGCGTCATAAGGGGCTTTGCGGGAATGAAATTCCTGTCAGCCTCAATTACTACGGCTTCGGTGGGGGCGAAGTGCTGCCAGCGGGCGTACAGATTGCCGTGGCGACGGGGACCGCCGGAACGGGCGCTCCGGTTCTCACCGGCGCGGTGGCTGCAATGGCGGATGAGCCGTTTGATTATATCGGTCTGCCGTTCAACGACACGGCCTCCGTTAACACGCTGGTGACCGAGATGAACGATACCAGCGGTCGCTGGAGCTATGCGCGTCAGCTGTATGGTCATGTGTATACGGCAAAGACCGGCACGCTGTCAGAACTGGTGACCGCAGGTGACCAGTTTAACCAGCAGCACATTACCCTGGCGGGATACGAAAAAGAGACCCAGACGCCTGCCGACGAGCTGGCGGCAAGCCGTACCGCCCGCGCAGCGGTGTTTATTCGCAACGATCCGGCACGTCCCACGCAGACCGGTGAACTGGTGGGTATGCTGCCTGCGCCGAAGGGGAAACGGTTCACGATGACCGAGCAGCAGACCCTGCTGTCTCATGGCGTGGCAACGGCGTATGTCGAAAGCGGGGTGCTGCGCATTCAGCGTGATGTCACCACGTACAGGAAAAACGCTTACGGTGTTGCGGATAACAGCTACCTCGACAGCGAGACGCTGCATACCAGCGCGTATGTACTGCGCAAACTGAAATCCGTCATTACCAGTAAGTACGGGCGTCACAAGCTTGCCAGCGACGGTACCCGCTTTGGTCCCGGTCAGGCGATTGTCACACCGGCGGTGATCAAAGGGGAACTGCTGGCAACCTACCGTCAGCTTGAGCGTGCGGGGATCGTGGAAAACTACGAACTGTTTAAGCAGTACCTGGTTGTGGAGCGTGATGCCAGCGATCCGAACCGCCTGAACACGCTGTTCCCGCCTGACTATGTTAACCAGTTGCGTGTTTTTGCTGTGGTTAACCAGTTCCGTCTTCAGTATTCAGAGGAGTCTGCATAATGGCCCGTATCGGGGGAACCTGTTATTTCAAAATTGACGGTCAACAGCTATCGCTGACCGGCGGCATTGAGGTGCCCATGAACAGGACGGTCAATGATGACATCATCGGCCTGGACGGTTCAGTGGACCGCAAGGAAACTCACCGTGCGTCTTATGTTAAAGGGACCTTCAAGGTGCCGAAGAATTTTCCGGTGGGCAAAATCACCTCGTCTGATGAGATGACCATCACTGCCGAGCTGGCGAACGGTCAGGTCTATGTACTGTCGTCTGCCTGGCTGCACGGCGAAGCGAACCATAATGCCGAAGAAGGGACGGTTGATCTTGAGTTCCACGGTGAAGAAGGGGATTACCAGTAATGAAAGAGCTTGAGTTAAAGAAACCGATTACCGCTCATGGCGAGACACTCTCCGTACTGGAGTTTGATGAGCCCACCGGGAAAGATGTCCGCGAGCTGGGGTATCCCTACCAGATGAATCAGGATGAGTCCGTCAGACTTCTGGCGCATGTGGTGTCGAAATACATTGTGCGGCTGGCGAAAGTGCCGCAAAACTCTGTCGACCAGATGTCTCCGGCAGACCTGAATGCAGCGGCGTGGCTTGTGGCTGGTTTTTTCCTCCAGGCCTGACGGCTGAATACCTCACTGATCGCTTCTTTGACTGCGCCAGCTACTGGCGCATTAATCCCTTCGAATTGCTGAATATGCCGATCAGTGAAATTCCCTTGCTGGTCAGTCAGGCAAACAGGATAGAGCAGGAGAAACGCACACATGGCTGAATTTGAGCTTAAGGCGTTGATCACCGGTGTCGACAGGCTTTCTCCCGCGCTGTCGAAAATGCAAAAGAAAATCCGGGGATTTAAACGCCAGGCGGAAGAAGCGTCACAGGGTGGGCTGGCGCTTGGTGGCGGACTGGCAGCGGGTCTGACGCTTTCCCTGAAATCTTATGCTGATCAGGAAAACGCCGCCACCGGGCTGAAAGTCGCCATGATGGATGCGAACGGCGAGGTTGGAAAGCGCTTTCAGGACATCAATAAACTGGCTATTGGCCTGGGTAACCAGCTACCCGGTACAACAGCTGATTTTCAGAACATGATGCAGATGCTGGTGCGTCAGGGGATCCCGGCAGAAAACATTCTTGGTGGTGTGGGTAAAGCGACAGCTTATCTTGCGGTACAACTGAAAAAAACACCGGAAGCGGCTGCCGAGTTTGCCGCAAAGATGCAGGATGCTACCGGAACGGTCTCAGAAGACATGATGGGGCTGTTCGACACAATTCAGAAGGCGTTTTATCTGGGCGTTGACGACACCAACATGCTGTCATTCTTCACTAAAACCAGCTCTGTTCTGAAGATGGTGAACAAGGACGGTCTTCAGGCTGCACAGAGTCTTGCCCCCATCAGTGTCATGATGGATCAGATGGGGATGAACGGGGAGTCGGCAGGTAATGCCCTGCGAAAAGTTATCCAGTCCGGATTAAGCGTTAAGAAAATCAGGGACGTCAATAAAGTCATGGCCCGCCAGAAACTCGGGGTACAGCTCGATTTTACTGACGGCAAAGGAAGTTTTGGCGGTCTTGATAACATGTTCAGGCAACTGGCAAAGCTGCGAAAACTGACCGACGTTAAGCGAACAGGTGTACTTAAGGCAATATTTGGTGATGATGCCGAAACCCTTCAGGTGGTCAATGCACTGATCGATAAAGGAAAGGATGGCTACGATCAGATCCAGCAGAAGATGAATAAACAGGCCAGCCTGAATAAACGTGTTCAGGCCCAGCTTGGTACGCTGTCCAACCTGTGGGAGGCAATGACGGGGACCGCAACTAACGGCCTTGCGGCTATTGGCGGCGCATTTTCTGGTGACGCCAAAAATATCACGCAATGGCTGGGGGAGTTAGGGGAAAAATTCACGAAGTTTGCGGATGAAAATCCCCGGGTTATTCGCGGCGTCGTCGGGCTTGCTGCCGGTCTTGCGATTCTGAAACTGGGATTGATGGGCGTTGGCGGTGCCATCAGTATTGTCAGCAGGATTATGTCGATGACGCCGATTGGCATGATTGCGACGGCGATAGCCCTGGCTGCGGGATTAATTATCACTAACTGGGATGTTGTCGGACCTTATTTTAAGAAACTCTGGGAAACCATTGGTCCTTATTTTGAGGCTGGCTGGGAACTTCTTAAGAAGGTTTTTGCCTGGTCGCCGCTGGGGATAGTGATCAATAACTGGGGACCGGTTGTTAAGTGGTTTCAGGATATGTGGGACAAGCTGAAGCCAATTATTGAGTGGTTTACCGACAGTTCCGGTGACACGGTCGATGCCATTAACTCTGCGCAGTGGGGCGCGGGTGCTTATGATGCTTATGGGACGGGAATACCGGCACGGGGATACACACCTTATCAGGCGGTAGATCCGGCTCAGTCAAACAACGCCTCCGGTGCCACAGGCCCGAATCCCTTCATGATTAACAAAGCTTCTGCGCCAAAAGTTGATGGTGAGATCAAGGTCTCTTTTGTGAATTCGCCTCCGGGTATGCGGGTTATGGAAACGCGATCCAGCGGTTTTGATGTCAGCCATGATGTTGGCTATACGCGCTTTGGCAGGTAATGAAAAATTAATCTGTTAATGAGTCCCACTCCGGTGGGATTTTTTATGTACGGAGTTTATATGACGTGGAAAGACAGACTTCAGGACGCGTCATTTCGCGGTGTGCCGTTTAAGGTTGAAGAAGAAAGTGCGGGAACCGGTCGTCGTGTGGAAACGCACGAATACCCGAACCGCGACAAACCCTATACCGAAGACCTGGGGAAAATCACTTTCCGCCCGTCCATCACGGCTTATGTGGTGGGAGATGACTGCTTTGACCAGCGCGATCGCCTGATTGACGCGCTGAATAAACCCGGTCCCGGCACGCTTGTCCATCCGACTTACGGTGAGCTGAAAGTCTGTGTTGACGGGGAAGTTAGGGTCAGCACATCGAAGAGTGAAGGGCGTATTGTCCGCTTTGACCTGAAGTTTGTCGAAGCGGGAGAACTCTCTTACCCCACATCAGGCGCGGCGACGGCGCAGACGCTGATGTCATCCTGTTCTGCACTGGATGACTGCATCAGTGACAGCTTCAGTGGTTTCAGTATCGATGGCGTGGCGGGTTTCGTACAGAACGACGTTATCGGTAATGCCAGCACAATGCTGGGGTATGTTTCTGATGCGATGAAAGTGGTGGATTCTGCCGTATCGGATGCCGCCAGGCTGTTGCAGGGGGATATCTCGGTACTTCTGCCGCCGCCATCGTCAGGAAAAAATTTCGTTGAGCAGGTGCAGAAAATGTGGCGTACCGGGAAGCGCCTTTATGGTAACGCCAGCGACCTGGTCACCATGATCAAAACGCTTTCTGGTGTCAGCCTCGGCAGCGATCTGCAACCGCGCGGCGTCTGGAAAACGGACAGTAAAACCACCGCCACGGCGACGCAGCAGCGTAACGTGGTTGCCAGCATCCTTCGTACGACCGCAATCAGCGAAGCGGCGTATGCCATCACCCGATTGCCTGCGCCAACAATTTCCGCGGTGATGCAGAATGCCGCAGTGGGGCAGTCAACAACACCCGCGCAGAGCACCGGCTGGCCTTCCGTCACGCATCCGGCACTGAACAATGCACCGGCGGTGAAAAACACGGTTGACCTGCCGACGTGGGAAGAACTGACTGACATTCGCGACACACTGAATACGGCAATTGATAAGGAGTTGTCCCGTACAACCAGTGATGCGCTGTTTCTGGCGCTGCGCCGGGTGAAAGCAGATCTGAATGCGGATATCAACACGCGCCTTGAACAGTCTGCACGGATCATTCAGCGCACGCCGGATGAGGTTTTACCCGCGCTGGTGCTGGCGGCGACCTGGTTTGATAACGCGGCGCGTGACGCGGACATTATCCGACGTAATGCCATTACGCATCCCGGCTTTGTGCCGGTGATCCCTCTGAAGGTGCCAGTGCAATGAACGATAACGTCACGCTACGGGTAAATGGCCGGGAGTGGAATGGCTGGACATCGGTGCGCATCGGTGCCGGTGTTGAACGACTGGCGCGGGATTTCAGTGTGGAGATCACCCGCCAGTGGCCGGGAGATGAGGGTATCACCACGCTTCAGCCGCGTATTAAAAACGGTTCAAAAGTGGAAGTGCTGATTGGTGATGAGCTGGTGATCACCGGCTGGGTGGAGGCGACGCCCGTTCGTTACGATGCCCGTTCGGTCAGCACCGGTATTGCCGGACGTAGTCTGACCGCTGACCTGATTGACTGTGCAGCCGAACCGACACAGTTTAACGGACGATCGCTGGTTCAGATTGCGCAGGCGCTTGCTGCGCCTTTCGGCATTGAGGTGGTGAACAGCGGTGCGCCGTCGGGTGTTATTCCTGATGTCCAGCCTGATCACGGTGAAACGGTGATTGAGGTGATCAACAAAATACTCGGTCAGCAGCAGGCGCTGGCTTACGACGACCCGCACGGCAGGCTGGTGATTGGCGGTATTGGCTCAACGCGGGCACATACCGCGCTGGTACTCGGGGAAAACATCCTTTCCTGCGATACGGAGAAGAGTATCCGGGAGCGGTTTTCTGTTTACCAGGTGGCGGGGCAGCGTGCCGGAAACGACGATGATTTCGGTGAGGCCACCACCACCGCGCTGCGGGCCCGCACAGAGGACGCATTTATTGCCCGTTACCGTCCGATGTATATCAGGCAGACAGGGCAGGCTACGGGGGCAGGCTGTATTGCCCGTGCTGACTTTGAAGCCCGACAACGGGCGGCGCGAACGGACGAAACCACCTATGTGGTGCAGGGCTGGCGACAGGGTAACGGTACGCTGTGGCAGCCCAACCAGCGGGTGATTGTCTTCGATCCGGTCTGTGGTTTCGACAATACCGAACTGCTTGTCTCGGAAGTCACGTTTACTCAGGACCAGAACGGCACCCTGACGGAAATCCGTGTCGGCCCGCCTGATGCTTATCTGCCTGAACCCGAAGATCCCGGTGCGCGGAAAAAGAAAAAAGCCAGAGTACAGGAGGCCCCGTTCTGATGAGGACGATTGAAGCCATGCAGCGACAACTCCTCGGCCTGATTGGGCGGGCAGTGGTGAAAAGCATCAGTGCCGCCACGAAATGTCAGACCGTGGATGTGTCCCTGATTGCCGGTGAACCCAAAGCCAGGGTTGAGCATCTTGAACCCTACGGTTTTACCGCAAGGGCAAACAGCGGTGCGGAAGCGGTGGTGTTGTTTCCGGATGGCGACCGTTCTCATGCGGTGGTTGTTACGGTGTCGGACCGGCGCTACCGCCTGAAAGGGCTGCAGACGGGGGAGGTGGCTGTCTATGACGATCAGGGGCAGTCCGTGACGCTGACCCGGGAGGGGATCGTGGTGGACGGTGCAGGTAAAACGATCACGTTTCGCAATGCGCCCAGAGCACGTTTTGAAATGGACCTGGAAGTGACCGGACAGGTGAAAGACCTGTGCGACTCCGGCGGCACTACCATGTCAGCGATGCGGCTTGCCTATAACGGGCATCGTCACAGAGAGAACGGTCAGGGCAGTAACACCGACAAACCTGATAAAGCGATGGAGGCATGATGGAACTGTGGCTGACGGTGAACGGTAAACGCACCTGCGCCAGCGCACCGCTGGATCCGCTGACCCGCGCCGTGGTGATTTCCCTGTTTACCTGGCGGCGGGCGGAGCCTGATGACAACGCCGACGTCCCGATGGGATGGTGGGGGGATACCTGGCCTGCGGTACAGAATGACCGTTACGGCTCCCGACTGTGGCTGCTTCAGCGCAGCAAACTGACCAATCAGCTGGTGCAGACGGTAAGGGGATATATCCGCGAATGCCTGCAATGGATGACTGATGACGGCGTGGTGTCCCGTATTGATCTGGATATCCGCCGCACCGGGATTAATGAACTGGGTAACAGTATCACTCTCTGGCGTCGTGACGGACCGGTAATGATTTCTTTTGATGATCTGTGGAGTGCGATAACGCATGGCGGATAGTGAATTTCAGCGCCCGACGCTGGCAGAAAATATCAGTATGCTCCGTAACGATTTATTCGCCAGGCTGGACGTCAGCGACACGCTCCGGCGCATGGATGAAGACGTGCGGGCAAAGGTGTATGCGGCGGCGCTGCATACGGTTTACGGTTACATCGATTATCTGGCAATGAACATGCTGCCTGACCTGTGCGATGCGTCTTGGCTGGCGCGACATGCTGCGATGAAACGGTGTCCGCGCAAGGGGGCCACTGCTGCCAGCGGGTATATGCGCTGGGAAGGTGTCAGCGATGGGCTGAAGGTGACCGCCGGGAGTGTTATTCAACGCGATGACCTGGTTCAGTACACGGCAACTGCCGATGCAACCAGCTCCGGTGGTGTCCTGCGCGTGCCGATCGCCTGCTCAAGTGCAGGTGCGGTCGGTAACGCTGACGACGGTACGTCATTAATCCTGGTCACGCCGGTGAATGGTCTGCCGTCTTCCGGTGTGGCAGATACCCTGACTGGCGGATTCGATACTGAAGATCTGGAAACGTGGCGCGCCCGCGTCATTGAGCGATATTACTGGACGCCTCAGGGCGGGGCTGACGGGGACTATGTTGTCTGGGCTAAAGAAGTGCCCGGCATTACCCGCGCATGGACATACCGACACTGGATGGGAACGGGGACTGTCGGTGTGATGATTGCCAGCAGCGACCTGATTAATCCCATTCCGGAAGAATCAACGGAAACGGCGGCAAGGCTGCATATCGAGCCACTGGCCCCGGTGGCAGGCTCTGATTTGTATGTGTTCAGGCCGGTGGCACATACGGTGGATTTTCATATCCGTGTGACGCCGGACACACCGGAAATACGGGCTGCCATTACCGCGGAGTTGCGTTCGTTCCTGCTGCGTGATGGTTATCCGCAGGGAGAACTGAAGGTATCGCGTATCAGTGAGGCGATTTCCGGTGCGAACGGGGAATACAGCCATCAGTTGCTTGCACCGGCAGACAATATCTCCATTGCGAAAAATGAACTGGCGGTTCTGGGGACGATTTCATGGACGTGACAAACGATGATTACATCCGTCTGTTGTCGGCACTGTTGCCCCCCGGTCCGGCGTGGTCAGCCAGCGATCCGGCGATTGCCGGTGCGGCACCGTCATTAACCCGCGTTCATCAGCGTGCGGATGCCCTGATGCGGGAGCTGGATCCGCGCACCACCAATGAACTGATAAACCGCTGGGAGCGTCTGTGCGGTCTGCCGGATGAATGTATTCCGGCGGGAACGCAGACCCTTCGCCAGCGTCAGCAACGGCTGGATGCGAAGGTTAACCTGGCGGGCGGCATCAACGAGGATTTTTATCTTGCACAGCTTGCTGCCCTGGGCAGGCCAGATGCCACCATCACGCGATACGACAAAAGCACCTTCACCTGCTCATCGGCCTGTACTGACGCGGTGAATGCGCCGGAATGGCGGTATTACTGGCAGATCAACATGCCAGCCGCCACCAACACCACCTGGATGACATGTGGCGATCCCTGTGATTCCGCACTGCGTATATGGGGCGACACCGTTGTCGAGTGTGTGCTTAACAAACTCTGCCCGTCGCATACCTACGTAATTTTTAAATATCCGGAGTAATCCATGCATCGCATAGACACTAAAACCGCGCAGAAGGATAAGTTCGGCGCGGGTAAGAACGGTTTTACTCGTGGTAACCCCCAGACCGGCACACCTGCCACCGATCTGGATGATGACTACTTTGATATGTTGCAGGAAGAACTCTGCAGCGTGGTGGAGGCATCCGGTGCCAGCCTGGAGAAGGCGCGGCACGACCAGTTGCTTACCGCGCTTCGTGCGCTGCTGTTAAGCCGCAAGAATCCGTTTGGTGATATCAAATCGGATGGCACGGTGAAAACGGCTCTCGAAAACCTTGGTTTGGGAGAAGCGGCAAAGAGGAATGTGGGGACAGGAGAAAATCAGGTACCGGATATGAACAGCTTTGGTAACTCATTGACCGCCAATGGATACCAGAAATTACCTGGGGGGATGATTATTCAATGGGGGAGTTTTTCTGTCTCACCAACCGGAGGAAGTGTTGGAACAGTTGATATAACATTACCTGTAGCTTTCCCTGCTGCTTGTCGTTCGGTAAACGCTCTTATTTCAACTAATGATCCTTCTGCCCGTTCTGTGGGCTTTGATATTGGAAGTACCAACAGAACTAAAATCAGATTTACTTACACTTCTGCTACAGTAAATTCAATTTACTGGATGGCTGTGGGGTATTAACTATGGAAAAGACATATTATTTTAATCCCTCTGATTCGGGATTTTATATTTCACCAGATAGCCAAACCATTCCTGAGAACGCTACGAAAATAAACTTTACTATTTATTCTGAGTTCGCAGGAGTTGCATGGCCTGATGGTAAAATACTTGGTTCAGATAAATATGGTTTTCCAGCATGGCAGGATGCGCCACCACTTACCAGCGAAGAATTAATCTCAATCGCTGAATCAAATAAACAGCGATTAGTTAATCAGGCCAACGAATACATGAACAGTAAACAATGGCCTGGTAAAGCGGCGATTGGTCGTCTGAAAGGTGAGGAACTGGCGCAATATAATTTGTGGCTGGATTATCTGGACGCACTGGAACTGGTCGATACTTCCAGTGCGCCAGATATTGAATGGCCTACTCCTCCGGCAGTTCAGGCCAGATGACATCCGGCGCGGTACTGGTATCTGTTGCCGTCACCGCGTCAATGTAATCCAGCACAGTGTTAAGTCGGGTGGTCTCTGCCTGCATCAGCTTCCGCCCGGCCTGCAATTTCAGTTGAATCAGACTAATGGAAGCCATTGCAGTATCAATCAGTGACTGACGTTGTGCTTCTGCCGCGTCTACTGCGGCGCTATGCTGTGTCTCAGTATCCGTCACCCATTTCTCACCATCCCATTTATCGTATGGCGTTAACGGGGCGATAGTGGTTGTTTTTTCGGGGTAATCACCCGGAGTTGTGATTTCTTTGGCGTCTCCCGTTTCGGTGTTATAGACGATTTCACCGCGATGGTCTGGTACATATTCCCATGAGTTAAAATCTGCAGAGCGGCAGATTGCATAACCAGCTTTGTAGGTGCCTGGAGCATCTAAACAGGAATATGCCGGAATGCCGACACCAACAGCAAGATATTCAGTTGAAGCTGAAATATACTCCCGACTCATGACGTCAAAGTTATAAACAGTAATTTCTCCTGCCATAGTGGCAATTAATTCACTGTTTAATTCTGCGTTATTCATTATGCAGCCCTCACAATATAGTTAAAAGCGACATTTCGTGGGCGTGTTTCATTCGCACCTGCAGGTTTAGTCGTTGCCGCAACAACACCACCCTCTGTAATAGCCGGGTTGGGAATTGGGTAATTATCGAAGTCAATGGCCGGAGACAGGGGCGTGATTTGTTTTAAAATCGTGGTGCCTGTAAAACTTCCCAGAGTCTGGTCGTTAGTTCGTGAAGTCCAGATTCCCCAATAGTGGTTATGACTGACAATCGCACCGTCCTGAAGCGTTAATAATCCCCTTCCGTTATCCACTCCACGTCCGTCATCCCAGCCACGAATAAACTCACCGCGTAAATCAGG
>OHBF01001220.1_pt1 | contig 11605 bp, 10 predicted proteins | sample 1577301 | NCBI WGS metagenome assembly OHBF01 (sample SAMEA3879575, study PRJEB24766) | human gut metagenome | biome: human-associated habitat; feature: feces | place: USA | collected 1985/1987
TGATAAATTTTCTGATACAATATTTCCCGTGACAAAAAAAGGATCCTTTTTTTGATACGGTTTTATAAACAAACCTTGTCTCCCCGGTGTGGGAGTTTTTTTTGTTTAAAATTCGTTTATGAAAGAGTGTCCGGAAAAAACGGGAAAAGTATATTTTTGAACGGGAAAAAAGAAAATAGTGCTTGTCAAAGTCATTTTTTTTGTCTATATTAAAAGAACAGTCAATTTTTATGTTTCATAATTAAAATTTCAAAAATGAAAGAAGAAAGTTTGAAGGTTCAGCTCAAGGCTGCCGATGAAAAAGAACTTGTTGAACTTGTCAACGGAGTTACCGAACAGATCAGAAACGGTCGTTACCGCAAAGTGGAAGTGCAGCGCGATGTCGTTACCGTCCTCTCGCAAAGACGTCCCCGTGTCAACTCTGTCACCCGTCCGGCTTATCAGGCGTTTATCTATAACGTCAGCGGTGCCGCTTCCAAAAATCAGGAAGTGATGAGAAAAGCGAGGGCTTTTGCCAAAGAACATAACCTTGAGTGGAATTAACAAAAAGTCTTACCGGCAGTTAAAAACAAATTTCAGAGGAAATTCTTTTTTCTGCCCTAAAAAACAGCTTATGGTAAATAACAAAAGAAAACTTTCTTTGGAGGAACAAGAATTTCTCCGTGCCGAATGGCGTAAACAACATCCCGAAGAAGCGGCCCGTCGCGATGCCAAAAGGAAACTGGCCAAGGAGGAAAAGGCAAAACTCCTGCGGGAAAAAGAGGATTTCGAACAGGAAAACCTCGTTTTGTCCGAAACACCCAAGGAAGAACTTTCGGTCGAAGAGTATCGAAAGAAGATCCATTCTCTGTGGGAAGAGGTGCGTCGGAAACGCGAACGGTATGTAAAAGAACGCGTTTTGGAAGACACTGTTCTTTCTGAGGAGCAAAAGCGTGATTTTCGTTATTTCGTAACTAACAACTACGATATCGAAAATCAGGTTCTGGCAGCCGTGACCGGTGCGTTGCTGGTTGAAGGACTGCGCTATCCCGACAAGGAGTTGAACGATTTCAGTTTCAACTTCCTCCGGGAAAAGGAGAGTGCCGCCGACAGCATTTCCTGGTCGTTCTGGATATGCGTCTGGGATCAGGAATTCGTGCCGTTGGATGCCGTTCGCCTCATGCTCGACATCAACGACGGAAGCTTTCGCGCGCTTGATCGTTTTCGCGATTTGGTGAAGGTCATTTCCAGCAAAATGGTACGTCACCTGGAACAGGAGTATCGCCGTCTGGAATGGTCGCGCTCGCTGGAAGATCCGGAAATCCGTTCAAGAGAAGTCGGACGCAAATGCCGCCGGATTTTCTATTTCCAAGCGTTGCTTGGTGCGTACGGGATAGATTATCCCCGTGCTTATTATTAAAATAAGCATACCGCTGATTAAAGAACGTTTCTTCGGAAACGTTCTTTTTTTGCAAACAAGAAGACCCGGCGCCTGGCTTGTGGTTGGGGAGAACTTATGTTTTTTTTCATTTTGCTCTTTTTCGGTTTGCTCATTTTTCATAAATTAAAGCCGTAAACCGGTGACGGCAAGATATGGCCGCTCTGCTTTTAAGCCAAAACGCTGCCGTCTTTCCGACCGGGCGTTTTTTGTATCCCGAAAACCCGGCGCCTGGCTTGTGGTTGGGGAGAACTTATGACTTTTTCCATTTTGCTCTTTGTCGTTTTCTGTCCTTCTTTTTCCCGCCCTTTGTCTTTTTCCCTTTTTTCTTCCCGCATTTTTTTCCTTTCTCTCCGCATTTTCCCTCTTTTTTCTTTCCTTTTGTTGTTTTCGGCGGATAAAAAACGCCTTTGCCGCTGCGGTAAAGGTAATCCGCAACCGGAAGCAAAAGCGTTTTTTATGAACGTGATATATGTGTGATACGCCTTCCGAAAAAGACTATCGTTCCGAAATGTTGCGGAAAGAGTTTTTGTCGGTTGTGTCGGCGAAATTTTCCGAAGAATTGACGGAGTGCGGCAAAAAACGAACGAAAACAGTTGACCGGCCGGCTTTTTGTTTGACAAAAAAACGCGGAAATGTTTTAATAATAAGTTGGATATCAAATTATTTGTTCACTTAATATAATTATAACGCTTATGAAATTAGCAAAAGAAGTCGGAAAAGACCTGAGAACTCTCCCTTCTGCCTGTCGTTCGGCGGCAATTCGGCTGTTGGAACTGGGTTTTGACATTGTTGACGTCAAACAGAATCTGGTAAAATTCGCCGAACTGGAATCAAAACTTTATGACCGCTGGTACCGCAAAATGGTACGGGCGATTCAGGATTGGCGCATCGACCCGGAAACCTACGCTTACGAGCTGGCTCACCGTCTGGATGAAAAATCCGTTTCGCCGGAACATGTCATAACTTTGGTTAACCGTCGTCTGCAAAAGCTGAAAGAAGGCGGGCATCGTCCCAGCCGAATGCTGGAACAGGTTAAGAAACATGCCGCCCAGTATATGGCCGAACGCAAAAAATTCCAGAAGTATGCCGTTCCTTTTATTCTCGACCTCAATTACGAAGGACTGTACAAGAGAGTGGGGGAGCATACGGCGGAAATTCGCCGGGTTGAAGAGGACAAACTTTTTCAGCTGCAGACGATTCACCATTTGCGCAATAAGCAGGACGATTGTCTGGAACTGATGCTGCCGGCCGCCGATCGCCGTTTTCCCGAGGATCTGCTCCCGCGCGCTTTGTCCACCGATTTTTCCGCGGATGACAAAATTGCCCATGAACAGGCTCTTCTTATCAACGGCTTTTTTGATTCGGAAGGCAACATGGCTTTTGAGCTGGAAAATCCGATGGTGGTCAAGCAACTCTGTTTCCGCTATATTGCCGATGTTTTGGCCAATCAGATCCCGAACATCATTCTGATCCAGGTTTCTTTCAAAGGCGACTGGGTCAGCAAGGAGATCCACGACATTTACATGGGCGCTTATGACAACATCAGCAGGTACGGAATGACGGTAGTGGTCTATATGCAGGTTAAAAAGCTTTACGACCGCTTCGGTCTTGCCGGCAAGAAGAAAAGCGAGCTGCTGGCGTTTGAGCGCTGGGTGACGGAACTGGAAGAAAAGTATCGTCAGAAATGAGGCTTCCGACAATTGAAGAAATTCCCCGAAACCGTTTGTGTTTCCGGGAATTTTTTCGTTTAAACAGAAGGTTGGCAGCAGCCTTCGTCTTTTGTTCGGAAACCGGCGGAAAAGGCCGGAAAATTGCCGGAAATTAATCTGTTTTTTTACTTGAATTGGACAAAAATTGATGCTATCGTAAAACCATGCTATCAATTATTTATAAATAATTTCAAAAATTTTGTTTCATGAGTTATCAAAGCATTAAAAAGCTTTACCGGTCGGGCAATATCGTCGCCGCTAAGGCTGCCTTGGTCGAAGCGTTGAAAAACAACACCTTGACCGCTGTTGAGAAAAAATCGGTGATTCGTTTAAATTCCGAGCCGCTGCTTGAGGCCTATGTCGCTTTTATGCCGCCGGAACCGAAGAAGTGGGAGATCATGGAGATTGTCCATACCGGCAACGTCAAGATCATTGACAGTCTGGAAGTGGCCGAATTTCCCGTCGCCGCACAGCAGGAACTGCTGAAGCTGAACGATGTCGGCATTTTCCGCCGCCACTTCAAACGTTACCCGAAAGTCAAATTCTGCAACCGGGTGGACGTTTTCATCATCCGTTCCGGCGATCGCAAATTTGCCGCCGCTTATCTTGCCGTCAACTGGCTGGACAGAGAGGTGGAGGAAGTGCTGCTGGACAGCAACGACCTTTACCTGATCCGGAATTATTTCGGCAAGTATGAGGAATACGGCGAAATTCTGGAAAGGCTGCAAACGGAGTGACCTTAAACGAAACGACCAAAACAAAAACCCCGCGTTTGGCGGGGTTTTGCCGTTTAAACGGTCGGAAAAAACGGCGGCGGGTTTGTCCGTGAAATATGCCGAAAGTCAGCGCCGGCCGGATTTGCCGGCAACGATTGCCTTTTTTATTTCCCTGCCGTTGAACTGACGAAACTCGTCCAAAGCCGCGGTTACCACCGCGCCGAAAATGACCACCGCCCAGGACAGGTACATCCAGATCAGAAAGACCGGGATTACCGCCATGGCGCCGTAAAGCGTTTTGTAGGTGGCGTTGTTTAAAACCGCCAGCGCAAAACCCTGCCGCAGGAACCAGAACAGAACCACCGCCACCGCCGCGCCGGCCAGGGCGCTGTCAAGCCGCACCTTTTTGTTGGGAACCAGCACATAGACCAGCATCAGGCTCAAAATGGTCATCAGCGGCGGAATCATGCAGCTGAAAAAGAAACGTCCGGTTTCGCCGTCGGCGGCCATGAATTTTTGCAGGGTGTAGAGATACCCCCGCATCGAAAAGGCGGTGCCGAGCAAAAGCGGGCCCAGCGTGATCACCGTCCAGTAAAGGGTAATTTTGGTGGTAATGTGCCGCGGCTGGGTTACCTTGAAAATAAAGTTGAAACTGTTTTCGATCGTCGACAGCAGCAAAATGGAGGTGACGGCGATACCGACGACGCCGATGGTGGTCAGCTGGCCGGCGTTTTTGACAATGGCGGCAAAATAGCTGCTTACCTCCTGTTCAAATTCCGGCGTCAGGTTTTGAAAAATAAACTCTTCCACCTGGCTGCGGACGGCCTCAAAAACCGGAAAGGCGGAAAAAATCGCCAGCCCGATGGCAAACAGCGGCACCAGTGCGATCAGCGAAGTGTAGGCAAGCGACGAAGCCACCCGGAAGATCATGTCGTTTTGCGCCCGTTTGGCCAGAAAAAACAAAAAGTCGGTCAGCGGTTTCGATTTTTCCGCCAGCTTGGTTTTCCATTCCATAAATTTGCCTTTATTCAAAAAAATGTGTTTACAAATCAGGTTAAATCTTATAAAAAACCCTAAAACTGTTTTTTTAGTATATAAATTTTTTAAAATTTGCAAAGGAAAAAATAGAAATGACGACTAACCAACTGTTAATGAGCGGAAAAAAAGGCCTGGTCATGGGGCTGGCCAACGACAAGTCGATTGCCTGGGGCATTTGCCAGGCATTGAACGCCCAGGGGGCGCAGCTTGCGATTTCCTACCAGAACGAAGTTCTGGAAAAAAGGGTTGCCCCGCTGGCTGCCCAGCTTGACAACGAGCCGCTGCTGATCAAGTGCGACGTTTCCGATTCCGCCAGTGTGGAAGCCTGTTTTAAGGAACTCGGCGAAAAATGGGGGAAAATTGACTTTGTGGTTCACGCCATTGCTTTTTCCGACAAAAACGAACTGAAGGGCCGTACCATCGACACCACTCTGGCCAACTTCACCAACACCATGCACATTTCCTGCTATTCGTTCATCGAGGCCTGCCGCTGCGCTTCCCCGATCATGAACGAAGGCGGTTCGATTCTGACGCTGACTTACCTCGGCGCCGAAAGAGTGCTGCCCAACTATAACATCATGGGCGTTGCCAAGGCCGCTTTGGAAGCTGCCGTTCGTTTTGCGGCGGTGGACATGGGCAGGCAAAATGTCCGTGTCAACGCCATTTCCGCCGGTCCGATCAAAACGCTCGCCGCGTCCGGCATCGGCGATTTCCGCAAGATCCTGCACTGGAACGAACTGAACGCGCCGCTGCGCCGCAACGTTACCCAGGATGAGGTCGGCAACATGGCTCTGGCTTTACTGTCGCCGCTCGGTACCGCGGTCACCGGCGAAGTTCTGCATGTTGACGCCGGCTATCACATCGTCGGCATGATCAATCTGGACAACGCCAAAGAATGCGGAAAAATGCTGGTTGAAGAATAATAAAATACGCTTGTGTTTTAAAATTGACAAACCTATAGTAAAAGCCGTTGGAGACTGCCGTGTTCAACGGTTTTTCGCTTTATGATACGGGAGAAAAAGATGGCAATAGACAGACAGACCGTCAACCGGGTGGCTTTTTTGGCGCGCCTGAAGATCGACGAAGACAAAATTGAGGCGACCGAAAACGAATTTAACAAAATCCTGAATTGGGTGGAACAGCTGAACGAAGTGAACACCGATGACGTCGAGCCCTTGTCGGCGGTGAACGAAACGGCTCTGGTCTGCCGGGAAGACGAAATTACGGAGGGCGGTCAGGCCGATAAGGTTCTGGCCAACGCGCCGATGGCCGAATACGGCTATTTCGTGGTGCCGAAGGTTGTGGAATAAAAGGAGAGGGTAAAATGGAAAAATTAACTTCCCTGACCGTTCACGAAACATTGGACGGGTTAAAGAACAAAAGCTTTTCGGCGGTTGAACTGACCAACGAATATCTCCGCGCAATGGAAGAAAAACGCGCGCTTAACGCTTATGTGCTGGAAACGCCGGAAAAGGCGCTGGCTCAGGCCGAAGAGGCCGATCGCCGCTATCGGGACGGAACCGCCCGCGCGCTGGAAGGCATTCCGCTCGGCATCAAGGACCTGTTTTGCACCGAAGGCGTGCGCACTACGGCTTGTTCGCACATTTTGGACGGTTTTGTTCCGCCGTATGAGTCGACGGTAACCGGCAGGCTGTTTGCGGCCGGTGCAGGTTGCCTCGGCAAACTCAATATGGACGAATTTGCCATGGGCGGCAGCAACGAAACCAGTTTTTACGGCCCGGCCTACAATCCTTGGCAAGCCGAAAAAAAGCTGGTGCCGGGCGGTTCTTCCGGCGGTTCGGCGGCAGCGGTGGCGGCCAATATCTGCGCGGCGGCAACCGGAACCGATACCGGTGGTTCGATCCGCCAGCCGGCCGCTTTTTGCGGCGTCACCGGCATCAAGCCGACTTACGGCCGCTGTTCCCGTTACGGCATCATGGCCTTTGCTTCTTCGCTTGATCAGGCGGGGCCGATTGCCAAAGACGTGCGCGACTGCGCTTTGCTGTTAAACGTGATGGCCGGTTACGACGAAAAGGATTCGACTTCCGTCAAACGCGAAGTGCCTGATTTTACAAAAGTCTTGGGGCAGGGCGTCAAAGGACTGAAGGTCGGTGTTCCCGCCGAATATCGTCCCGAAGGGCTGGACGCCGAAGTGGCGGCGTATTGGGACAAAGGGATCGAAATGCTGAAATCCGCCGGTGCGGAAATCGTCAATATCTCGCTGCCGCATACCAAATACGCGTTGGCCGCCTATTATATTATCGCGCCGGCGGAAGCGTCTTCCAATCTGGCGCGTTACGATGGTCTGCGTTACGGACTGAGAGTGCCCGGCGAACATCTGGACAACATGTATGCCAATACCCGCAGCGCCGGTTTCGGCATTGAAGTCAAACGCCGCATCATGATCGGCACTTACGTGCTGTCGGCCGGTTATTATGATGCCTATTATCTCAAGGCGCAGAAGGTGCGCAGACTGATTCGTGACGATTTTGTCCGCGCTTTTGAGCATTGCGACGTAATTTTGACGCCGACGGCGCCGACGGCGGCGTTTCCCGTCGGTGACCGTTCCATGCGCGAAAATCCGATCAACATGTGGTTAAACGACGTCTTTACCGTTTCCGTCAATCTGGCCGGGCTGCCGGGGCTGAGTCTGCCGGCCGGCCTGTCAAAGGCGGGGCTGCCGCTCGGTCTGCAGCTGATCGGCCGTCCTTTTGACGAGGAAACGGTGTTTAAGGCCGCGTCCGTGATAGAAACCGAAACCGGATTTGAAAGGTTAAAATAGCCATGATTATCGAAGGAAAAGAAAACAAATGGGAAATCGTCTGCGGGTTGGAAATTCATTGCCAGATCATTTCCGAGTCGAAAATTTTCAGCGGCGCGTCGACCAAATTCGGCGCCGACGCCAACGAGAACGTTTCGTTTGTTGACGCCGGCATGCCGGGCATGCTGCCGGTTCTCAACCGCTTTTGCGTGCATCAGGCGGTCAAAACCGGTCTGGGGCTGCGGGCGGAAATCAACAAATATTCCGAATTTTCTCGCAAGAATTATTTCTATGCCGATATGCCGACCGGCTATCAGATTACCCAGTTTCAATATCCGATCGTCGGCGAAGGCGTGGTAACCGTTGACCTGGAAGACGGCGGCACCAAAGATATCCGCATTGAACGGATGCACATTGAACAGGATGCCGGCAAATCGATCCACGACATTGACCCGCGCAAGACTTTCATAGACCTGAACCGGGCGGGGGTCGGACTGATGGAAATCGTGACCAAACCGGATTTCCGTTCGCCGGAGGAAGCGGGGGCGTTTTTGAAAAAGCTGCGTTCTATTTTGCGCTATCTCGGCACCTGCGACGGCAACATGGACGAAGGTTCGATGCGCTGCGACGTCAACGTTTCCGTCCGCCCGGCCGGCAGCAATGAGTTGCGCACCCGTTGTGAAATGAAAAACGTCAATTCGGTCAAGTTTGTGATGCAGGCGATTGAAGTTGAGGCGCGCCGCCATGTCGAAATTTATGAAAACGGCGGTACGGTCGAGCAGGAAACCGGCCAGTTTGATCCCGTCAGCGGACAGACGAAAGTGATGCGCAAAAAGGAGTTTGCTCACGACTACCGCTATTTTCCCGAACCGGATCTGCCGCCCCTGGTGCTGACCGACGAATATATCCGGCAGGTGGCGGAAGAGCTGCCGGAACTGCCGGATGCCAAGAAAGCCCGCTTTGTCGAAAAACTCGGGCTGACCAGATATGACGCTATGGTCATTTGCGAAAACAGGGAAGTGGCCGATTTCTTTGAAAAGGCGGCGGCCGGCCACGATGCCAAAAAAGTTGCCAACTGGCTGATGGGCGATTTCTTCGCCATGCTCAAACGCAAAAACCTGACGATTGAAGAAAGCCCCGTTTCGGCTGAAAGTCTGGGCCGTCTGGTGGATCTGATCGAAAAGGACGTCATCTCCGGCAAAATTGCCAAAGACGTGTTTGAAATCATGAGCGAAACCGGGGAAGATCCGGAAAAAATCGTTGAGGAAAAAGGCTTAAAACAGGTAACCGACACCGGTGCGATTGAAGCGATCGTCGACAAGGTGATTGCCGAAAACCCCGATAAGGTCAATGCCTATAAAGGCGGAAAAGTCGGCTTGATGGGCTGGTTTGTCGGCCAGGTGATCAAAGAATCCCGCGGCAAAGCCAATCCGCAGGTGGTCAACCGGCTGCTTGCCGCCAAGCTGGCCTGATTTCGCGGCCGCATTTATTTACCCCGCTTTTTATAAGCGGGGTTTCTTTTTGGGGGATCAATTAAAATGTATCAAAAAAAGGATCCTTTTTTTGTTACAGGAAAAATCATATCAGAAAATTTATCAAAAGTCATCTAAATAGTTATTTTTGAACAAATTTTTCGTCTTTGAAAAATACTGATAATAACCTTTTGTTTTAGTTCAAAAAAAGGATCGATAAAAAGAAGCGTTTTTGAGAATAACGGGAAAATTGGTCAGTAACTATTATAGAGGACAAAAGATGATGACAAACAAGACTATCGGGCTTTTCCTGCTGGCGACGACGTTTTTGAGTTCGCCGGCGGGGGCGGCTGCATTGACGCCGACGCTGGATACGATTAAGAGGGAAGCAGCGGATTTGAGCGGCAACTTCGTTTTAAGCGAACTGACGAGCGCTTTGCCGACCGGCGCGGTTGAAGTGAAGATCGGTGACAAAAGTTATTACTTTATGCCGTCAGGAGAAAACGCGGCATTGCTTGCGACGCTGGCGGGAACTCCGGCCGGCAGTCTGGTTGCAAGCGAAAACGGGATTTTTGAGCTGAACGGCCAGAAATACGGCTTTGACGTTGCGTCGATTCCCGACAGCGTGTTTGAATATGCGGAAAATTCGGTAAAGGATTATAATTTTATAGTCAAGGAAGCGGATGCGGAAGGCAACCTGACCACCAAACGTTACAAAATCAATCTCAAGCCGGACAATTTTTCTGCCTCAAAAAGCATCACATGGATGGAAGTCAGCAAAGATAAAAAAAGTGAAGCCGGCGTTATTGTTGCTGAACTTCCTAGAAAACAGAGTAAATATTTCCAATATACCTATACCAAACCGGCAGATTATACAGAATCTAACACACGGATTAACGATACGCTCAGCGCAGATAGTGTCAATAAAGTTGTATTTAAAACATCAGACGGAAGCGCAATCTACAATACAAAAGATAATTCTTCAGTCAATATCACCGCTGACTTCATCGGTAATAGTGCTTCTCTAAGCAGTATGATTAGCAACAGAGGCTTCATCGGTAACATCAGCGGCAACTTCATGGGTAATTTTGGCCAGGCGATTTATAATAGTAGCAATGGCACAGCTATTATCGGCGATATCACCGGCGATTTCATAGGTAATTATGCTTCCGGTAAAGGCGGGGCGATTTTTAATAATTTAGGTACCATCGGCAACATCACCGGCAATTTCATCGGTAATTATGTTTTTAATGCCAATGCTATTGGCGGGGCGATTTATAACAGTGGCATTATCGGCGACATTACCGGTGATTTTATCGGTAATTATTCTTCCGATTCTGTTGGCGGGGCGATTTTTAATGACTATGATAGCTCCATTGGTAACATTATCGGTGACTTTATCGGCAATCATTCTAAGGCCTACGGCGGAGCGATTAATAATAGCGGAAGAACTGCCATAGGTAACATCACCGGTGACTTCATCGGCAATTATGCTTCCTATGATGTCGGTAGTGCCAACGGCGGAGCAATTGATAACATTGGCACCATCGGCAACATTACCGGCGATTTCATCGGTAATTATACTCTTGGTAGCTATAGCGTCCAAGGCGGGGCGATTTATAATAGTGGCACCATCGGCGACATCACCGGCGACTTTATCGGCAATTATGACACTAGTAGAGGTAGTGCCTATGGCGGGGCGATTTATAATGAAAATGCTACCATCGGCGACATCATCGGTGACTTCATCGGCAATTATGCTTCTTCTTCTAATTATTCCGACTATGTCTATGGCGGAGCGATTTATAATGGTAGCAAAGACACAGCTATTATCGGTGATATCACTGGCGACTTCATCGGTAACTACGCTTCTGTTTCCGCAGTTAATGGCATTGCCAAAGGCGGGGCGATTTATAATAGTAGCAATGGCACGGCTATTATCGGCGATATCACCGGCAACTTTCTAAGTAACTACGTACAATATTTAAGCAAATACTCTAAACTTACGCTGGGCGGCGCCGTTTATTCAAATGCAAATCTCTCGTTTACCGCCAAGGGGAAACAGCGTTTCTTCTCCGGCAATTATACAAATGACCAAACCCGCGGCAAAAACTACAACGCTTTGTTTGTTCAAAGTGTAACCGACTTAGCTTCCGCACCTGTCATCGCTTTTGACACTACCGGCGGCGGCGCTTGGGTTGTCAATGACAGCATTGAAGGCGGGTATGCTTCAAGCACTGATGTGACTTACGCGGGGCGTTACTACAACCTTTCTTTCACCGGCGACGGCGTGTTGAACGAGGATGGTTTAACCGACCAGTATATTTCGATTAACAACGACATCATCAACGCCGGCGAAGTTACGGTTGAGGGAACCACGCTTCGCTTCGGTGCTTACCAGCACGAGGACAAGACCGCCAACAACTGGGACGGGCACGGACGTTTCCTGGCAGCACTGAAAGCCGACGGAACCGCCGATTTGGACGCCG
>OHBF01001230.1_pt1 | contig 11482 bp, 10 predicted proteins | sample 1577301 | NCBI WGS metagenome assembly OHBF01 (sample SAMEA3879575, study PRJEB24766) | human gut metagenome | biome: human-associated habitat; feature: feces | place: USA | collected 1985/1987
TCAAATTTTTCCCTCCTGGCGGTTATCAGCAAATTTAAATACAATATTTAAAATCCGCTCCACAGCAGTATCCAGAATCTCCTCATCCAGTGTACCATTTTTCACTGCTTCCACAATTTCCTTGTCTGTGCTTCCATTACCTCCCGGCATTTCCAGTTCCAGTCCGGCTTTTAGTCCTTTCACTCTGTCATTCACAGCGCCCCAGTCTGACATGACATAACCTTCATATCCCCATTCATCCCGCAGAATTTCCGTCAGCAGTCTATGATTTTCAGAAGCAAATTTACCGTTAATCTGATTGTAGGAGCACATAAAGGTATATGGCTGAGCCTTTTTTACTGCAGTTTCAAATGCAGGAAAATAAATTTCGCGGAGTGTTCTTTCATCTGCTTCAGAAGAATTGCTCATGCGGTGATATTCCTGATTGTTAGCTGCAAAATGTTTAATGGAAGTTCCCACATTCTTAGACTGTACACCTTTAATATGGGCTGCCGCCATCTGGGATGCCAGGTAAGGGTCTTCTGAAAAATATTCAAAGTTTCTTCCACACAGAGGGGAACGTTTGATATTCACTGCAGGTCCCAAAATCACAGAAACATCCTCAGCCTGACATTCATCTCCCAGAGTCTCCCCCATTTTCTCTAAAAGCTCCCTGTCAAAAGAACAGGCAGTCGCGCAGGCTGTTGGGAAACAAACTGCCTTGATACTTTCATTTAACCCCAAATGGTCGGCCTCTGCCGCCTGTTTTCTCAGTCCATGAGGGCCGTCGCTTACCATAACCTCTGGAATTCCCAGGCGCTCCACTCCTTTTAAATGCCAGAAATCCTTGCCGGAACACATACCGGCTTTTTCCTCCAGAGTCATTTGTTTTACCAGTTCTTTTACGTTTCGGTTCATAATGTTTTACTCCTTTACCGCAATATTTTGATATAAAAATATTACCACGCTTCCGTAATTACTTCAATCCAATCCTGACCGTTCCAGTTGGAAGGAGGCACAAATATCTTTTCATGAACCTTTAATTTCTTCATTTTTTCTTCCCAACACCATATATATAGCTTCCTTCCACCCTTGATATTTTTTCTCTACGCCTTCCTTACTCATCTTAGGTAAAAAGTTCTGTCGTTCCATTCTGGAAAACAGTTTTTGCTTTTCATAAATTCCAAGACCAATCCCCGCCGCATAAGCTGCTCCAATTCCTGACAATTCCTCCGCCTTTGGTATCAGTACAGGTTTTTCAGCTATATCACTCTGGAATTCCATAAGATACTGATTCTTTGTAGGACCGCCATCTACTCTTAATTCTTGTATAGGAATGCCAGAATCGCCCTCCATTACTTTAACAATATCTGTAATTTGATATGCAATACACTCTAATGCAGCACGCACTACTTCTGTCTTTCCCGTAGTTCTGCTCATTCCACATAAAACAGCTTTTGCGTTGCTTTCCCAATAAGGAGCGCCAAGACCGGTAAACGCTGGTATCAGATAAGTACTATCCTCCACAGAAGCCTGTCTGGCCAACTCTTCTGTTTCTTTTGGAGATTGAATCAGTTTTAAGTCCTTACACAACCATGTAATTACTGCACCGGTATAATTAATATTCCCTTCCAGTACATAAGTCACTTTGCCATCCATGCCCCAGGCTAACGAAGACACAACTCCATGCTTGCTAAATACTGGTTTTTCTCCTACATTCATCATCACAGAAGACCCTGTTCCATAAGTAGCTTTCGTCATTCCCTTTTCCAAACACCCCTGCCCGAACAAAGCGCCATGGGAATCTCCTAGCACTCCATGAATAGGGACTTTATATGGAAGGTATCCTTCAAAATCTGTCATTCCAAAATCTCCATTGGAATCCTCCACTTTTGCCAGATTCTGAATTGGTATGCCAAAGATGTCACATATTTCCGAATCCCAGGAAAGAGTTCTAATATTAAAAAGCTGTGTTCTGGAAGCATTAGAATAATCTGTCTTATAGACTTCTCCTTTTGTCAAACGGTATATCAGAAAGCTATCCACAGTTCCATAACACAAATTTCCTTCTTGTGCCTTTTCTCTTGCTCCTTTTACGTGTTCAAGAATCCAGGCAATTTTAGCTGCTGAAAAGTAAGGGGAAAGCGGAAGCCCTGTGCGTTCCTGTATTATTTCTTTTTTATCCACAATTTTCTCACAGATTTCCTGACCTCTTGCACATTGCCATACAATGGCATTATATACAGGACGTCCATTTCTCTCCCAGGCAAGTGCAGTCTCTCTTTGATTACTGATTCCTACGCCCACAATCTCTTCTTTTAAAATTCCCGCTTTTTCCACAGTCTCTTTGACCGCCTGTATTACATTTGCATAAAACTCCTCCGGATCATGTTCTACCCAGCCTTTGTCATTAATAATCTGTCTATGAGACTTATCTGCTCTTGTGAGCAATGTTCCCTGCTCATCAAAGATCAGGGCCTTTGTTCCCTGGGTACTCTGGTCTATGCCAATAATATATTTTCCCATTTATACCAGCTCCATTGCTTTCTTTGCAATCCCTTCCGCATTTAATCCATAGTAATCAAATACTTCCTTTGAAGTCCCTGTAATGACCGGTGCGTCAGGAAGCGCTAAATTCACTACTTTTTTCGGACAATTCTCTCCCACTACCTGGCTTACCATAGAGCCAATTCCACCAAAAGGTGAATGCTCTTCCACAGTAATTACAGCCTTCACATCCTTTACTGCTTTTAAAATTCCTTCTACATCCAGAGGTTTTACACAATACATATCCAGTACACAGGCATGAATACCTTTTTCTTTCAGAAGTCTTGCCGCCTCATAAGATGGTTTCACCATTTCGCCACAGGCAATAATAGCAACATCATCTCCCTCTGTAAGAACCGTAGCTTTATCCATTTCAAAAGGACAATTTTCCTCTGTGTAAATGTCTTCCACAGGATTTCTTCCGACTCTCACATAAGCCGGTTTGTCATCTTGTAAGAGAGATTCTATCAGACATTTAGTCTGGTGTCTGTCACTTGGCAGATAAACTCTCATATTCGGAATTGCAGACATGGCTGCAATATCCTGAGCAGAGTGATGGCTCATACCCAATGCTCCATAGCTTACCCCTCCGCTGATACCAATTAAGGTTACATTTGTATTGGAATATGCCACATCAATTTTCGCCTGTTCATAGCTTCTGGTAGATAAAAAACAGGCCGGAGAAGCAGCAAATGGTTTTTTACCACATTTTGCCAAACCTGCAGAAATACTCACCAGATTCTGTTCTGCAATACCAGTTTCTATAAACTGCTCTGGAAATGCCTCTGCAAAAGGCGCCAAAGATGCGGAGCCTCTGGAATCACTGCACAAAACCACAATATCTTTATCTTCTTTTGCTTTCTCCATTAACACATTGCAAATAGCTTGTCTATTTGGAATTTTATTCATAAAGAAGAGCCTCCTTCCTTGCTTCAAAATCTGCTATAATCTGTTGATATTCTTCTTGTGTAGGTACTTTATGATGCCAGTTTGCCTTATTTTCCATCACAGAAGAACCGCAGCCTTTTACTGTATTAGCAATAATCGCAGTGGGCTTTCCTTTTACAGTTTTAGCTTCTTCAAAAGCTGCATTTAACTCATCAATATTATTTCCGTCTTTCACATCAATGACATGCCATCCAAAAGAAGCAATGCGCTGTACTAAATCATCATGTCCCATAACATCTTCCGTATTTCCTGAAATCTGGAGACGGTTTCTGTCTACAACTGCACAGAGATTATCCAGTTTATACTGATGAGCCGCCATAAACCCTTCCCAAACAGATCCTTCTGCCAGCTCACCGTCACCCATAACAGTATATACACGATAGTTTTTCTTATCTTTTTTTCCTGCCAATGCCATCCCTACACAAACCGGAAGTCCATGCCCCAGAGAGCCTGAGTTCATTTCAATTCCGGGAAGCTTATTATTGGGATGTCCAATATATTTAGAACCAAATTTTGAAAAATTTGCGATTACATCCTGGATATCCAGAAATCCTCTGGCAGCCAACACCGCATAATAGGCTTCCACTGAATGTCCTTTACTTAAAACAAACCTGTCTCTGTCTTCATCCTGGGGATTTTCAGGTGAAACTTTCATTTGCTTGAAATACAAGGTTACAAGGATTTCCATAACACTCATATCACCGCCAATGTGACCACCTTTTCCTGCAAGAATCATATCTACTACATCTTTTCGTAAGTCATAAGCCTTTACCTTTAAATTTTCCATAATCATTCACCTCTTAAATATGCTTTGACTTCTTCTTCAATAGGGTCATATAAATCTGGTGTCACTCCTATGTATTTACAGGCTTCATAGAGAACCGGCACAACATCTTTGTGAATACCAACACAGTGATGAATGTATGGACCTTCCACCAGCTTTGCTTCCAGACGTTTCAGGTTTTCCACCTCTACCCACACATAGGTTCCTTTTGTATAAGGCCCCTCTACTCCTTTTGCATGTCCTAAAAGCAGAGAATATTCTCCGTTATCCCCATCAAACCTACACAATGTCATATCCCCATGTTTGGCTTCCGCCTCTACAGCTCCTGGATGATCAAAAGCCAGCGGATAACCAATGGTTGGTTTTTCCTTTGCTACGGAGATTGGCCATGGGCCACAGTGTTGTAATAGTTCTCCATTTTCATTATCCGGATGACGCACAGTCCAATCAGCAAAAAATGTTCTGGTTTCATCCATACCTGCTGCCTCTGCCATCACTGCTGTAATAGCTCCATGAATGTCTGTTTCGCAGACTACTGGAATTCCCTCTTCATTCAACAGAGAATTTGCTGCGCAAGGCATGATACCAATTTCGCCTTGCAGAGCATTCCAGCATTGGATAGCAATGGCATTACAACCATATTTCTCTGCCAGAGTTTTCATGGCTACTTTTAATGCCGCTACATTCTCCAGCTCCTGCTCTTTAATCTTAATACACATATTATCCTTGCAATATTTAATAACTTTGGAAACCTCTGTTCCCTCTTCTTTTACTTTTTTCATCTGGGCAGTAAGTTCAGGAATCGGAATGGGAGAAAGCTGAATATTAAATTTTTCTAAGAGTTCTCCTTCATTACACATGGTACTCCAAAAATCAAAAGGTCTTGGGCCAATCTGAAGAATTCTGGTATTTCTAAAGACTTTTACCACATTACATACTGCCAGAAAGTCTTTGATTCCTCTTTCAAACTCCGCATCTTCTAAATTACAGTTAGTCAGATAAGTAAATGGCACCTGAAACCTTCTCAGTACTTTTCCGGTTGCAAAAAGCCCACACTGGCTGTCTCTTAAACGAACCCCGTTTTCATCCGGTCTTTCATCTCTTGGTCCCCAGAGAAGAACCGGAAGATTTAATTCTTTCGCAAGTCTGGCACATTCATACTCTGTGCCAAAATTACCATGAGGGAGGAACAAGCCATCTACCTTTTCTGCTTTAAATTTCTCCGCAATCCTGATTCTATCACCTTCGTCATACAGAAGCCCTTCTTTATTAATATCTTTGATGTCTACATATTCAATGCCTAATTCATCCAATCTCTTTCTGGTTAAATCTGCATATTCCACTGCAGCCGGCGCACTGAAAATGCTTCTTCTGGTAGGTGCAAATCCCAGTTTGATTTTTTTCATTCTCTCATTCCTCCTTCTAAATTTCTCTTGCATCTTTTGTATCATTCAAATCTCGCACGCTGTCACGTTCCATAAATTCTGTACAAATCTGTATCTTAGTTTTAGTAGTATTCTTCCCCTGAATCATATCTACAATTTCTCTCACTGCCAGCCTTCCCATATCCTGTTTTGGCACCCTCAAACTGGTAAGTCTGGGTACTGCAATTTCACAAAAGGGTAAATCATCAAATCCAATAATGGAAATATCACCAGGGATAGAAAACCCTCGCTCCTTCAATGCCTGCATAGCCCCTAACGCCAGATTATCATTATCTGCAAAAAAGGCTGTTGGAAGCTTCGGGTTTCTATCCAGGTATTTCAACATTTGCTGATAAGCATCCTCCATAGTTACCGGCAAAGTTACAATATACTCTGGCTTCAACCTTAAATTATGCTTTTTCATAGCAATCTGCAGCCCTACTGATCTTGAACCAAAAGCTTTAATTCTGTATGAACCTTTTAGATATCCAATTTCCGTATGCCCTCTTTTTATCAGATATTCTCCTGCCATCCTTGCAGCGTCTGCATTGTTGATAAATACGCCATTAAAGGACATATCGTGATTCCAGTAATCCAAAATCAGAAATGGTGTCCTGGCCTTTTTAAAAATTGCCGCCTCTTCATCCGTCAACTCTGAGCCATACAATACAATCGCTGTAGATTGATCTAACAATAAATTTTCTACTTGTTTTTCATAATCTTCTGCCTGACGGTCCAGGTTCAGCAGAGCCATTTCATATCCTGCCTCTCTGCAAGCCTTCTCGAACCCATCTACAACCAATGAGAAAAAGGGATTATCGCCTACTATCAGACCTCTATCCCGGTAAATTACCAACTTAATTTTCGTAATTCCCGCTTCTGTCACATATCCCATTTCCTTGGCTGTTTTCAGAATTTCTGCTGCCGTATCCTTATTCACACCTCTTTTATGATTTAAGGCATTTGACACCGTTGCAGGTGAGAAACCTGTTCTCTCAGAAATTTTTCTGATATTTACCTTCACCGTCTCACCTCAATTCTTACTGAATTTTCTTAATCTGAATAGCCATATATGGCTTTCCCGGAAGTTCTACCTTAAATTTTCCTTTGAATACTCCTCTGTCTTCCACAGTCATGTTCCAGGTATCGATTACTTTTACCTGAAATTGTGTCTCATCATCAAAATAATATTCTCTAAAAGACGGCCTCATAAAGCTAAAATAAATCAGATAGTAGTCTTTCACCTTTTTCATTTTCTGTGTAGTCTCTTCCGGTACTGCACATACTTCATCCCATCCGCTATTTTCATAAGGACGCAATCCGATTCCCGGAGTTTCACACATAATGTCATGAAGCAATTTAAATCTCTTATAACTCTCTCCATGAAGTGTACCCCCATGAGACCACCAAAGAATGTCCTTATCATTCATATAGGTTTCGCCATGTCCCGGATATCCTCCTCTGCAAGCTGCTTCCCAAAAACGTCTGGTAAGTTCTTCACCACTGATATTTCCCCATCCATGCTGTATATTTCCTTCATAGGCAATTTCATCTAATACTACCGGTTTTTGATATTTTTCTCTCCACTCGTTTACCAGTTCTGAAGATTTGTATAAATCCTGTCTCTGAATACTACAATGAGTAATCCATGGACGATTATGGTCATAAAATGCATGACAGTTATGAATAGAACGCAAATGATGATATGGGTCTTTTTCACAAATAATTTTTGCATAACCTTCCCAATCCTCCACTGCCTTGTGGTCAAATAAGTCATATTCATTTGCCAGAGACCACCACATATTGCGATACGCAGAAAATCTGGCCAGCACATATTTCCAATATAAAGCATCCTGTTCTTTCGTCATCTGAGCAAATCCCCAGCGGTCATAAGGATGCATAACAATCAAATCTGCTTCAATCCCCATATCCCGAAGTCTCAAGATACATTTTTCAATATGTTGGAAATGTTTCGGATTAAATCTGGTAAAATCCCAGTGATTTCCCTCTGTTTTTCCTGTATATTCTAAGAAGTTTTCCTTTGTTAATACACTGGAATCCATAGGTGTTCCTTCATATGGATAAGAGCGCGGTTCACCCAAATTGTAATCATAATGTTTTGGGAATACGCAGAAGCGTATTTTATTAAATGCGCTATTCTTCAGTGTCTCAAAAGTCTGCTCAATCAGTTCATCTGACTGAAGGTTCCACACATAACAGGTGGTTCCAATAGAATAATAGGGAGTACCATCTTCATAGGCAAAATGATAGGTATTTGCCACCCGCACTGGTCCATGGTTGCCTTTTGAAGGAGCTGTTACTGTAAAACCGCCCTCATACTCTTCTTCTAAAAAGCTTCCAGTCACTTTAAAGCTATATTCTCCTTCAAAAGATGGCATAAACCGCACTCTATAAATGCCATCACCGTCATAAAAACCGTCAACCGTAACAGTCTCATTCTTTCCTGTAAAAACACCCTGAATTTCATAATCTGTAAAAGGATTACCTTCTGCTTTTCCCTGTATTTCTATTTCAAATACATCCCATTTTTCCACTTGTGCCGCATATTTCAATTTGTCCATTCTTTCTTATACCTCCCAAACTTTTCAATCAGCTCTTAACTGCTCCTGCCATACCTTCTACGAAATGGCGCTGGAAAATCAGATATACAATCAGAACCGGAATAACGGAAAGCAGAACTCCTGCACATAAGTATCCGTAATCTGTTCCATGTTCTCCTACAAAAGTCATAATACCTACAGGTACTGTTTTCATAGTATTGTCATTGATAATAACACTTGCCAGCAAATATTCGTTCCATGTAGACAGGAAGTCTGTAATAACCAGTGTGGCCACCGCTGGTTTTGCTACCGGAAGAATAATTTTCCAGAATAACTGCCATTTATTACATCCGTCTATATAAGCAGCTTCGTCAATATCCTTTGGAATTCCGTTGAAAAATCCTCTTAAAATCAAAATACCAAAAGAAATACCAAAACCTACATACACATAAAACAATCCGAAATAAGTGTTTAATAGCCCCAGGTTACTGTAAACCACATTAATTGGCACCAATGCGGTCTGCATAGGAAGCATCATACCAATAAGAAAGAAAACAAATAATCCCGTCTTATGTCTCACCTGAAGCCTGGTAAGAGCAAAAGCTGCCAATGCTTCAATAAAGATACCCAATGGCACCTTCAAGCAGGACACAATCAGGTCATTTTTCATATAGGTCAATAGTCTTCCCTGGGTAATGGCATTTACAAAATTATCCCACGCTATGCTCTCCGGCATACTGAATAAACTGATACCACTATAGAAATCTCCTTTACTTTTAATAGCTGTGGCTACTAATGTAAACATAGGAATAACCCATATTATAGCCAGGAGAATTAAAATCACATATAATATTACTTTTTTGGTAATCTTCTTTGCCTTTCCTTCCATGACTTTTCCTCCTGTTTAATCTTCTTTTGCTGTAAATGATACATAAGGTACAATAACTACCATCATTAAAAGAACCATTATGCAGGCAACTGCGGTACCATATCCCACATTATTGTATTGGAATACCTGAGAATACATATAGGTAGAAAGCATCTGAGTAGAATCATTTGGTCCTCCACCAGTCAATCCCTGTACTACATCATATACTTTCATGGCTGCTACAATCAGGGTCGCGATAACAATAACAAAAGTATCTTTTAATAAAGGTACTGTGATAAAGAAAAATTTTTTCACTCCATTCGCGCCATCAATGGTAGCCGCTTCTAACACATCAGGAGAAATAGCCTGAAGTCCCGCTAAAAACAGAATCATAGGCTGTCCGATAGCCTGCCACAAAGCTGCTACAAAGACTGCATACAGACTAACTTTGGGGTCTGAAATCCACTGCTGGGAATAATCCACTCCTATTGCCTGAAAAAATTGATTGATAAATCCTACATTGGGGTTAAAAATCCATCTCCAAATAATTGCTACTGCAATAGGTGCGATAACACATGGGAAATAGAAAAATCCTCTGAAAAATGTTCTTCCCTTAAATTGCTTATTTAAGATAACAGCAAAAGCCAGAGAAATTGTCATAGTAACAAAAATAGTAAGGACAATCCAAATCAGGTTATTAACAATTGCTGTATGAAAAGTTTTGTCCTGAGAAAACAGGTTTATATAGTTCTGGATACCCACAAACTCTTTTTCTCCAATCCCATTCCACTTAAAAAGACTGATAAAAAAGGAATAGAATACTGGTATTACAATAACGGACAAGTAAATAACTGCTGCGGGAAGCAGGAAAAACCATGCCGCTTTATCAGTTTTTATGTATCTCTTATTTTTGTTCTTCATTCTTTCACTCCTGTCCTGGTGAATATAAAGGGGCGGTAAATCCCGCCCCCACCTTTTATAACTTCTTACTGTTATTTACTGTTGTAAGAATCAATAGCCTCCTGAATCTTAGCTCCAACTTCATCAGGCTGCATTTCTCCATTGGCTACAGCATCCTGACAGTTAAATAATACATCTGCTACTTCTGTTGGGAATGCCTGGTCTGTAATAGTAAATGTTCCATTTGTCTCACCAGTCTCAATCATAACCGGTACATTTGGCTGTCCTTCCGGCATCTTGGGATCTGCTGTAGGAAGTGGCAGATTATAATATTCAGAATATTTATCTGCGTTTTCCTGAGAATAACAGAAATCCATAAACTCTACACATGCAGCCAGTTCTTCATCTGTGTTGTCTGCGTTAAACTGTGTCATCTCTGCAAAAGAAGACATACGGTTTGTATCACCACTTGGAAACGCAAAGACACCATAATTGTTTACATCCAGTTCATTCTGGATAATATTTCCATCATACCACTGTCCCTGCACATCCATCGCACACTGCCCATTAGCTACAGCAATTAATGTATCATTCGGGTCCTGAGTCAAAAATCCATCTGGAAAATATCCTTTATCAACAAACTCTTTATATTTTTCAAATGCCTTCGTAACTGCATCATTATCCCAGGTCTCATCAAAAGTATTCATAGCATCATGCTGCTCAGCACCGGCATAATGTTCAATCAAAAGTTCAATAAATCTCATGGTATGCCATCCGTAAAGACCGGCTGTAGAAATCGGTGTTACATCATTTTCTTTTAATGTCGCACATACCTGTTCAAACTCTTCAAAAGTTGTTGGTACTTCAAGATTATACTGTTCAAAAATATCTTTTCTGTAATAAAAACCTAAAACATTATAGCTTGTTGGATATCCTGAAATCTTTCCATCATATGTACACAAATTTAACGCATTTGAATTGAATTTATCTGCCCATCCGTTTTCTTCCGCATAGGAGGTCAAATCATAAGTTAAACCATTATCTACATAGAACCCTCCTAAACTTCCTCCCCAGTTAAACCACATATTGGGAAGTGTTTTTGAAGATGCGGCAACTTTACATGCATCCTTGATACCATCGGTGTCATAATAGGAAGCTGTAACTTTAATATCGTCATGTGTGGAATTAAACTCCTCAATCATAGGTTCAAAAGCTTCCTGTCTGGTGCTTAACTGCCAGAATGTCACCTCTGTAACTCCGTCCTTGCTTCCTCCATCTCCTGAACCTTTCCCTTCTTCTCCGCCTTTTCCACCACATCCGGTAAGTACTGTAGCTAAAACCATAATAGATGCCATTGCCAGTGCTGTAATTCTCTTTGCTTTCATCATCAAATCCTCCTTTAAATTTTTTATGATTCTCTTTGAAATCTTTTAGCAAAAATTTTATTCACGCCCATATTGCAACTAAATAT
>OHBF01001294.1_pt1 | contig 10907 bp, 10 predicted proteins | sample 1577301 | NCBI WGS metagenome assembly OHBF01 (sample SAMEA3879575, study PRJEB24766) | human gut metagenome | biome: human-associated habitat; feature: feces | place: USA | collected 1985/1987
ATACTATGGCCTTTCTCTCCCGCTTCCGTGACGAAGCTTCCACTCCCGTATATATCGGCGGACTGACCGGATGCCGCGGCAATGCGTACGACGGCCGCTACTATCTGTCGGTAGAAGAAGCCATGGAGTTTCATTTCCCGACAGTCCGCACGCTGGCACAGTCGGGGGCGGACTATCTGTTTGCCGGCATCATGCCGCAACTGACAGAAGCCATCGGAATGGCCAATGCCATGGCTGCAACAGGACTGCCTTACATCATCAGCTTCATGATATGTCGTGACGGACGCCTGATAGACGGTACTTTCATTCATGACGCCATCGATGCCATCGAAAAGGAAACTTCCACCCGCCCACTGTGCTATATGGCCAACTGCGTACATCCCGATGTGTTGCACCAGGCGCTGCTGCATCCCCGGAACGATACGCCTTTGGTGCGTCAGCGCTTTCAGGGTATTCAGGCCAATGCCGCCAACCTCAGCCCGGAGGAACTGGACGGATGCGATCATCTGATTTCTTCTTCACCGGAAGAACTGGCAGACAGACTGATGACACTGCTGTGGGACTTTCCGTTAAAAATCTGCGGAGGCTGTTGCGGAACCAATCAACAGCACATGCACCGTTTCGCAGAGATGCTGGCTTACCGCCGTGACAATAAAGCGTGGTAACTGTCTGCTCCGGTAAACGGGACCGCCCGTGCCGGCAATGCAAACTCTCACTCCTTCCTCCTGCGGTTCAGATATCTGCGCAACAATGTGGGAGTAAAGCAGAAGATCAACTGGGCTTTACTCCACTTGTAGCATTGCTGGAACACAAGCATACCGATAGCGATGAACAGGGCAGCGCCCGCAGCAGCTTGCAGAGGCAGCCAATGCACACCCTCTTGCGGGACTATCAGAGGGATCAACGCCAATGCTCCGGCGGGAGCAAAGTACTTTCCGGTCCACTCGAAGACAGCAAACAAGCAGCAGATGATGAGCAAGGCGACCACCGTCTCGGGCAAATGCAAAAAGGTATGCCCGATGATCTGAAAAGCGGTCCCCAAGGCAGCTCCGGTAACCAAAAACAGAAACACCTGCATGGGGCGGTTTCTGAATCCGGCTTTCGAATTGACAATCTCCGTGAATGTCACGATCAACGGAGGAATAATGAAATAACTGCATCCGCAGGAGATAGAAAGGGCAGCTACCAGTGAAACCCAAAAGAGCAGAGCCGCCCAACGGAAAATCTCCTTTTTCCACTCACGCCCGGGCAGGACGTAATCCGTCTCCCGGCGCAAACCTCCTTTTTCCATCAGCCTCTGTCCGGCAACAAGCACGGCGGAAAGCAGGAAAACGGCCGACGGATAGATCCAGGTCTCAGTGTGCAGCAGCACCGGCAGCATACAAGCCGAAATCAGTGGAATCAGAGTAGCCCGGCTGAACAGCAGGCAGCAGGCAGCAAAGGCAAATGCCAGACATAAATTGCAGAGCAACGGCAGCATAGAGTAGCGCACGATACAAACTCCGGCAACAGCCCCTGCTGTCATCAGCCCGATCAGCTGCCAACGCCCGACTTTCCAAACCCGCTTATCGATCACCCACAAGCCGACGGCGAGCGCCGCCATCTCCGGAAAGATAATCTCTTTCTCGCCTATGCCCACCATCAGCATCACCATGAAAACAGAGAATACATATCTGACTTTTTTCGTTTTGTCCATCATGAAGTCCAATAAAGATCCGCAAAGATAGTCATTTATCAGGAGGCATCCCTCCCGAATGGCCACCGGATGGAAATTTAACCGTAAAAATTCGACGATCGTCCGATCATAACCGTCCCGGATTTGTTACTACACCAAGTGTAACATCAAATTCTTATGACCATGTCCGATTTCAACCCCAAACCGTCCGACAAACTGACGGCAAGCGAACGTAAAGAACTGGATACCTCCGAGTTCGGCATACCCCAATTAAGAGAGTTCCCCATCCACGACGCCGCCCATGTACGCGCGGCAGAAGCCTACTTCAGGTATGCGCCCGAAGAGTATAAAGCGCAGTTGGCACGGAACATCCTGGCCAAAGCACATCTGCTGGGAGTGAACGTAAAAAGCCCCGCCATCCTGGAGTGGGCAGAGAAATAACCGGAAATAAAAGCAATAAGGCAGGCGCACGAAGAAAGATTCCCGGATTATTTCCTACTTTTGTACCCATATACTCCCTCACTTTATAAAAACTGTTGTATATGAGTTTCTCAGGATTCGTTTTTGATATGATCAGGCGCAATAAGGAGAACAGAGACCTGCTTACTCTGCGCCGGGAACGGATGAAGGACCTTCAAGGTAAAATGTACCGGAAAGGGACGCTTCAAAATCCGAATGTAACCCTGGAAGAGCTGGAGAAGATAGAAAAGGCCACCCGTGAAAAGGAAAAAGCGGAAACACAATATTATCTGCGCGCCACGCTGATCTTCCTGACCGTGACAGCCATACTGGCACTCATACTCTGGTGGATATTGTAGCACCGTCCCCGCTTTAGAGAACCGTCGGTTCCACATCCGTTACCGTTCACCTCCTCATACCTTTATTCAACCGATTATGAACACAAAGACATACCCTTGGCTGCGTACGGCCGCATCGGTGAAACGATAAAAGAGAATGCTCAGGACTACGGACGGTGTCTGCCCTTCTGAAAACGAACGGGACTTATTTGTAACCGGTATGAAAATATTCTTTCATGCCGGGATGATATTCGTCGGATAAACACTACCTTTGTTGGAATACAACGTTTCTAACCTAATATCAATCCATATAACATGACTCCAGATTTCGATTACAGTGAAGTGCCTTTCGGATTCAACTATTGCCTCAACAAATCATGTAAGCAAGCCTCCACGTGCCTGCGCTACCGGTTGTACACTCATATTCCGGCAGCTTGCCAGACCATAAGAATAATCAACCCCGTTTACGCCGCCACCATCGATGACGTGTGCCCTTTCTTCATGCCCGACAAGAAAGTGCGGTATGCCTTAGGCATCACCCACTTGCTGGATCATGTGCCTTACAGTGACGCAGTCAGCATCAAAAGACAAATGCTGGCACACTTCAAGCAGGCCACTTATTATCGTTGCCGCCGCAAAGAACGGATGCTCGATCCTTCCGAACAGGAATACATCCGTAAATTATTTGTCAGTAAAGGGATCAAAGAACTACCGGTATATGATGAATACATAGAAAAGTACGACTGGTAGCACAAGCATTTATAAAGAAACCGGCAACTTCGGTAAAGGGAAAGGATTGCTTCATAAAAGAGAAACGAATGCTTTGTCAAAGGGGAGAAAACGCCTTGTTGAAAGGGAATGGCAGACCTCTCCCAAAGGAAAAATCGCACGACCCAAAGAAGGCAGTCAGCCTGCCGAAGAGAAAAAACCTACTATCTGAAAGGGAGCAATCACTTCAACAAAAGAAATAATCACTTCAACAAAAGGGGAATAGTGCCCTCTTCAAAGAAAAATAATCGATCTGTCATAGAAAAGCAGTTGCCTCACCACAAAAAAAGAGCTGCTTCACCACCCAAGAACAGTTGCTTCACCACAGAAAAACAGACATTTAACCGATGACAAACAGATATTGCTTCCATGGCAAATCATCATTTAAATGAAGAGAAATCTTCCACTAAAGTGTCACAATCTTTACTTCTAGGCGACAACTTTTTGTCGCCCGAGAGAAAAAAGTTTTTCACCTACACGACACAAAGTGAAACAATAGAGAAAGGAATAAATACATCTCCATCTACTAGATTCTTCCACTGAATTCTTCTAATAAACTTATCGGATTCTATATTCAAAATAAGATTGCGAATGTACCGTTTTTTACAGAAGCTCCGATTCAATATCCAAGGGTAGCCGGATGTAATTGTGCGATAGTGAACTGCCTTTGTGCGTGTCCGCACAATAGCAAAAGAATGTTCAGGAATATATTGTATTATATAATAGCCATTTAGCGATATGGCATGATTCTTGCAAGCATAAAGAAAAAACAGTAATAGAACCATGATCAAGCATTACTTGAAAGTAGCATTACGCAATTTGATGAACTTTAAAGTTCATAGTCTTATTTCGGCTATTTGTTTAGCGATAGGTATCACCTGCTTCAGTATGATGAATTATTTTATTGATGCCATAACGGGTAAAGTAGAACTGTCCGATAATAATAAATACAGCATCCGGTTGTCCGGAGCATCTTCCCAGACAGCCGCCGATATCTATTTGTTTAAGGAGGATTTTGATTATCTGAAAGAGTTGCCGATAGCGGGCATAGATACCCTTGTGGCTTCTTCCTCTTATAGCAATGGAAAAGAGATTACGGCCATCGACAAAAAACAACGGGAACTGCCGTTTTTGGTGTCGTTCCAAAATGTATCATCCAATTATTTCACCTATAATTCGCTCCAATTGAAGTATGGCAATCAAGAGATAACAGCTCCCGACGAGGTGATCGTCTCCCAATCGTTTGCCCGGAAAGCATTTGGAGAAGAGAATCCGATAGGCCAGGTCATCCGTCAGGAAACAGAGGCTGCCAACCCGTCTGATCTTATGGTGTATAAAATTGTCAATGTTGCTTTGACAGAAGAAAAAGATTCTCATGGGAAAACGATCGATTGTTATTTTCCCTTGTCCGCAAAATCCCGTACTCCACTCTGCATCAGATCACGTCTCACCGGACAAACCACGACCGAAAGCCTGAATAAACAGTTAAAAGGCCTGACCTGGAAGCATGGAGACCAGGATATCTATTTATATGCCTCCCTGGAGTCGGAACAGAATAGCAGTGTTCAAAGAACGATAAGCATTCTGCTCGCCCGGTTTATAGCTTCGCTGATTTTATTGTCTGGTTTGATCAATTTTCTGAAGTTCATTATCCAGATGTTCTATAACCGGCAACGAGAACTGGTGCTTCGCAAATGTATCGGTTCGGACATCAAAGGATTGTTTGCCTTGCTTTTCGCCGAAATCTTCTGGATGCTATCTGTCGCTTTCCTTCTGTCCTTGGCCGTGACGGAAATCACGCTCTCTCTGGCATATACATACATCCGTCCGGAAGACATGATCTCATTCTCCCTGGTAGACTTGTATGGTTCACAGTTAGGTTTGTACCTCGCTTTGTTGTTGATCTGCATGCTCGCCATTCTTTATCCTATCTATCGGTTACGCCGGTTGAGTGTCCTCCATTCGGTCGTGCAGAGACAGAAGCGGCACGTGTTCCGCAATTTCATGATTGCTTTACAATTAGCGATCTCCATCCTTTTCACAGGCGGTGTATTCGGCATAACGCTTTTGTTCAATGAGATGTTTGAAGGAATGTACCGTCCTTTGAGCACGGAAGAAGAGAACCGGGTGATTTCAATATCGGTCAATACCATATGCATGCAGAAAAACATGGATGCCATTCTTTCGGATATCCAGTCTTTGTCCGAGATAACCGATCGGACATCCGCCTTCAATACCTTCGATGCCGATGTTTATACTTATATGACCTATATGAAAGACGGAAAGCCGAGAGGAAATGTGATGATGATCCAAGCAGAGCCTCATTATTTTGAGTTCTTCAAGATCCCGTTCTCCGGAAAATTAGTAGATAAGGATGCTCAAGGCTTTGTTTATATAAGCGAACAGTTTAAAGAACAATTGCAAAGGGATAGTATAGCAGGTAGTGTCACGCTGGATGGCAAAGAATACCGGATTGCCGGGACTTACCGTGCACTGAACAGGGAAGATACTCAGAGCAGTTCAGTCGGTTCTGTCTTTCTAGTTAACCCGCAAGCCTACACCTATTACTTCAAAACTCTCCATTCCGATATTACTCCGGTCGCCCTGGAAAAGATAACGGAGATCTGCCGGCGTTATGTACCCGAGACATTGCCTCTTAACATTCGTAATACGGGTGATTCCAAACAGTCCGTCATGGGAACTGTAGCACTCTTGCAGACAGCATCCCTGTTGTTGGCGATAGTCAGTATCCTCCTGTTGATATTAAGTATTTATTCCGGAATCTCCATGGATGTGATAAATCGGCAAAAAGAAGTGGCCATCCGAAAAATAAACGGAGCCACCCCGAGAGTGATTGCCCTGTTATTCGGCAAAATCTATTTGATTATTTATCTTTCTGTCTTCGTCATTATCTATCCGTTGGTACGATTGGTGTTGATAAGCATCACACAAAAAAGCAATCTGCAAAGCATATATAGTTGGAGCTGGGGAATCCTGTTGTTCTTCACGATGGCTCTTTTGATCTTTTTGGTTACGGCATACAAGATTTATAAAGTAATGCACCTGAATCCGGCAAGCGTCTTGAAAAAGGAATAAAAACGATCTCTATTGCGTCTGCCCGTTATAAGGTCAAAATGAGGAGATGTGTCAAGACTCGTATTCACCACAGGTTACACGGATGTATACAGATAAGCAGTATTGGTTATCAGCAGATAAAAAAATCGTTTAGTGTAAATCTGTGCAATCCTGTGTGGTGAGTTATGAAACCCTCTCCTTTCCTGTGCGATGCACAATAACCATGTCAGGGTGTTGATGCGCCCCAAGGCTTTGGAAGTACACCGCCTACTCTTCAAAGCCATTCTCTTGTGCAACCTCGTTTTCTGCTTTATCCTCTCAGCACTGCCGGCAATTCCGCCAACGAATGAATCATCAAATACTCTCGCTCCGTCCCGGAGATCACCTCGTGTTTCCACATAGCTTCGGCCGGCACATGAATGGCATGCCCACCCAATGACAATACCGGAAGCACGTCCGATTTCAGCGAGTTACCCACCATTAAAAAAGATTGTGGAGCAACGTCCAGTGAAGAGATCAGCCGCTGATAATCCTGCGGTGCCTTGTCGGTCATGATCTCCGTATGATCAAAATAATGGGAGATTCCCGAACGTTGCAGTTTACGTTCCTGATCCAGCAGGTCGCCTTTGGTCGCTACAACCAGTTTATAGTCATCCTTCAGTGTCTCAAGCGCTTCCGTCACCCCGCCGAGCAGACGGATAGGCATCTCCAACAGTTCTTTTCCCATCTCCACGATGCGTCCGATCACTTCGGCAGGCACCCGGTTCCGGCTAATCTTCACGGCAGCCTCCACCATGGAGAGCGTGAACGGCTTAGCCCCGTATTTATAGATATCCATATTCTCCATCTCTATGGCGAATAGGCGGGACGAGATTTCTTCCGCCGTTCCATACCCGGCAAGTAAATGGCAAAATTCACTCTCAACCTTGTCGTAAAACACCTGATTATCCCATAATGTATCGTCCGCATCGAATGCGATCACTTTAATTTGCTGCATGTCTCTCTCTTTTGATTCCTGCAAAAATACGCTTATAAAATGAAAGCAGCCTGCATCCGGTAAATAAAATTAAGTTCTTTTCCGGATTCAAGAACTAACACATACGGCTTTTGTTATTACCGCATAATCAGAGATGTTCAATTTTCAAACAGTAAAATCAATGTATGATAACCTAAAACAACAGAAGTATGAAAAAGTTAATGTTTGCTGTAATAGCTTGCGCGATGGGCCTTTCGGGCTGCTCTTCGGAGGATGACTGTGCTACCAATCCCGAACCTGCGGGAGATGTGACGGAAATCAAATTAAGTGCCGGTATCCGGGGAGTGGCAACCCGCACCCCGGTATCGACCAATGACAATATAACGGCTCCGTTTGTGGCCTCCGCCACCACCGGAGACTATACGACGAATGCATGGAGTTCCACCGTGACGTTTGTGGCATCGCCCACACCGACAGCCGCACTCTCTTTCAGCCCGGCACGGTATTATCCGGTGGATAATTCTCCCATCTATATCAGAGGTTACTACCCGGCAGGGACACTTTCCGGCAAAACAGTTACGCTGGCTGGCGATGGGACAGAAGACGTGATGCTCACCGCTCAAGCCTCAGGGACGAAAGCGACTGCAGGAGCACTGTCGTTTGTCTTCAACCATCTGCTGACGCAATTGCAATTCAAACTTGTGGCCGGTGCAGGATATCCGGCATCGGGTGTCAACGTGACCAGTCTTGTCATCAAGCAACAAAAGACACCTGCCACACTGGACCTGAATACATCCAGCCTGACGTATACTACCAAAGACCTTACCCTTTCGGGTACATTCCCCATCCTAACGGCCGGAAGTACAATCAACAACTATCCGATGGTGAAAAGCGGCGAAGCCCTCACGGTGGCAGTCACCACAAGTGACGGAGTGACTTATCCCGAATCTACCATCTCGGTCACTACCGAAGTCGGAAAATCACATTTAATCACCCTTACCTTTACGCCGAAGGAAATCACGTCCTCTATCAGTGTGACAGCCTGGCAGACAGGAGGGACCGGATCGTCCACATTACAATAAACGTTCTCATAACACGCAGGTTGTGCAGGAGATGGCGACAGCTATATCCGCGCAATCTGTCACATCAAGAAAGAAAGGGGCGATGAAACGGACTATCCTCATCTTATTGGGCTGGATGCTGCTCTCGCAAGGATGCAGCTATGGTGTGGGCGACGACTGCCTCCCACCCGAAGAACCTGTACCCATACGGATGGCGATTGCAGAAGGAAAACTCTCCACGCGGGCACCTGTCACAACGATCGATGCAAGCAATCTGTCGAATGTCGGCATTTACGCAGTCAGCGAAGGGAGCATAGCCGGGCAATATCCCTGGACATCCACTCCTTTCGCCCTGAATCTGGTACCGAGCGGCATCAGCGGCAGCCAGCTCTCTTTCAACCCCAAACTCTATTATCCATTGGGAGGGAAACGGGTCATTTTCTACAGTTATTATCCGCGCACGACAGCCACAAGCGGCAGCAATTACATCACGGCTCCGGGCAACGGTGTCGCCCCTGCCTATCATTTCACGCTGACGGGAGCAGAAGACATCATGTATGCCGCAGGCACTCCCACAGGAAGTACCAGCACCATGCCCGTCAGCCTGACATTCAACCATGTGTTGACCCAACTCCAACTGAACACTTCTCTATTGGGCGCACTGTCCAGCATCAAGCTGCTGGGTGTGTACAATAAAGGTACGCTCGACATTGGCAACGGAAATGTCACCTACGACAGTTCCACGACGGATATCACATTGACCGTTCCCCTTCTAGGTTCGGTTACCAATACCGTAATGGTTCCTGCCGGAGTAGCAAGTTATAAGGTAGAAGTCGTTCTGCTGCTTTCGCTGTTGAAAAGGACATATCTGGTGAAACCCACTTCGGGTAATTTCCAACCTGGGGTAATTTATACGATCAGTCTCTGATCAGGAAAAGAGTAACGACAGGAAGTTTGCATTCTCCTCCTGCTCTCCGTCTTCCGGATTATGGCTGTAGCCGTTCTCCATCAACAAGTCACGGTATATCAGGCAGAGCTGCATGGGTGAGTGGTAAGGCTCGTATGTGCTGACCGGAAGTTGCGACACCGCATGCAGGGCATCTGCTATTTTCATTGCCATCCGCCTGTTCTCCTGTATCCGGTGGAAACACTCTTCCCGCTCCTCTACACTTTCGGCATGTACCATCTGCAACGCAAGTTCTTCTATTCGGTTGAGAGGTCCCCGCAGCTCCCTGCTGACGTGGGCAAAAAAGGCTGAGCGCAACCGGTCCGCCTGTTCGGTGCGCTCCTTCTCTATACACAGACGGTTGGCTTCCATCACCTGTGCGGTTATATTCTTGACGTATCCTTTCAGATAATAGAATCCATTGCCCAGCGGTTGGCAGGTCACAACATGATTTTCAAGATAAAAGTCCTCTCCGTTGCCATGAATCTTATAACGGATTCCTTCCTGGGGAGGACGCCCGGCATGAATGTCGGCCATAAACTGAGTGACGGTCTGCAGATCTTCACCGTTCATCAATTTCAGATAATCCGCTGGATCGACATACTGCAATTCGTCGTGCCGATGGTATCGGCGAATCCAATGTAACGTAATCTTCCCGTTTCGGTACTGTATGTCCACATACCAACTCCTGCTATTTTCAGCATTTCCAGCAATACCTTTTCCCTGAAAAGGGCATCAAGGCTCTCTTTACGATGTTTTTTAGCCATTCTGTAATGATTATGAATACTTAGATGGTCCTGAGTTGTTTTACAGTTAAATCTATTTTATAAGTCCATTGTCTATCCAATTGCATAGTACACATCCGAAAGATGTTTGTTGAAGTACAACAATCGGGAAAAGAAAAGGTTCGGTAACGGTCCTCTACTTTCCGGATGAGGAGCAGGCTGCTAAAAAGAGGATGTGTCAAGACTCCTGCTCACCACTGATTGCAGCGATTAACACAGATAAACATCATTAGTTATCAATAGATTAAGTTCGCTCTACAGAACTCAATGTTGCTCTGTGGTGAATTTTGACACATCCCCCTATCTTCTATCCTACGCTGTGACAGCGTTACTCATCCCGATATTTGCAGCAGCCGGGCAGAGCATCGTAAACTGCTTTGACGGCCTTGTACTTATCCGTATCATGCCCCGCTGCAGCAATGGCTTTGGCAACGGCGTCGGCCGATGTTTCTGACGGGTCGAGTTGCAAGTGGATCATTTGTTTCTCCCGGTCCCAATGAGCGGACCGGACACCGGAGACACCTTTAGCGGCTGTTTCGATGCGTTCCTTGCACATATCGCAAGAACCACGGACGGCAAACAGTACGTGTTCACTTTCCTGAGAGACAGCATGACTGCCAGACATACCGGACATGCTGTGTCCTTGGTGTCCGGTCATGGGAGCAGTTCCCGGAGTATCTTCGTTCATCATTGAGCGTTTGCCTTCGAGTTGTGCACTGGCATCGATGGAGAAGACTCCGTTGGTCACAATCTCCTCACCATCGGAAAGTCCGTCGAGAACCACATAGGCTCCGCCAAGAGCGGGGCCAAGGGTGACTTCACGC
>OHBF01001352.1_pt1 | contig 10477 bp, 9 predicted proteins | sample 1577301 | NCBI WGS metagenome assembly OHBF01 (sample SAMEA3879575, study PRJEB24766) | human gut metagenome | biome: human-associated habitat; feature: feces | place: USA | collected 1985/1987
GCATTTGCGATTCCGGGAACTTTTTTATTCCGGGCTGTCGTGTATGAAGTCCGGAGAGCCGTTTTCAGGGCGGCGGGCGTTCTGCGGTTCATACGAATACGACGCTGCCTGCTGTTGGAAAGACATACGGAAAGGGCTCGGGGAAATTCCGATGGCTTTTCATACACGACTGATGCGGCCGTGATCCGTAGCTTGTCTGCCGGAAAACGGAGGGAATGTGGAACTTTTTATTTCCGGGAGCGTCAGAGGCCGCCGTCGGCCACCCACGAACCGGTGGGGTTGTCATTGCGCAGAGCGAGCACTATTTTTTCGATGCGGCCATCGGACATTTTCACTCGGCAGGGAACGAATACTCCCGCGTACTGTCCCGAACGGAAGGCTGGCTGTGTTTCGAGGAGGCGGCAGCCTGCATATCGTTCCTTCATAAGGTCGAGCGGATAGTAAACGAGTCCTTCGGCGAGTATTTCCGTATCCCACGTCTGCATGGCGGCGAAGAGCTTGCGGGCCGCCTCTTCCGGTGCAATGGCTGCGAAGTGTACGCCGCCGACCGGTTTGGTGAGGTCGATCCATTCGATGCCGTCGTAAGCCCGAAAGAGGGTGTCGGACAGCGGTATGTCGTAAACGATGCGTTGCAATTCGGCGATGGTTACGGGTGTTTTGCCGTCGGTCTGCTCGATTTTCAGCCCGATAAGCCGTCCGGTCGTCCGATCGAAGCGGTATTCGCGTCGGGTGTCGGATTCGTCGATCGAGGTTCCCGACAGGTAGTCGTTGCTGAAATCCCCTTCGGCCGGCGCTTCGACGGTCAGCGTGATCGTTTCCGGTCCGACTTGCTTGCTGTAACTTGCGTTCCGGCGCTCGGCGAAGTTGAGCTCTTCCCGCAGCAGCAGGGTGTAGGGGTCGAGCAGGGTGGCGAAATCTTCGATTGCGCCGCTACCGGGACGCATGATGAAGCCCGAGTTTATCTCAGGACTCCACATCAGGATCCGTTCCCCGTCGCTCAGGGCGATCCGTCCTGCTTTTTCCAGCCGCCAGCGGCCTGAACCCGGTTCCACCCACATACGGTGGGGGACAAAGGGGACTTCGGCATCGATGTAGCTGAAATTTTCCTGGGGAAGAGTGCGGACATTCATTTCGAGGCGGAACGAACGGCTTTTGTCGAGTTGAGCGGCAGCATCGCGGAAGATACGTCCTGCGGCGTGGGCCCGATAGCGGCCGACGGGATCGAAGACGAGCAGTACGAGGGCGATGAGGGCTGCGGCGCTCAACGTCGCGGACAGCGGCCGGAGCCACAATCGCCGAGGCCGTGCCGGAGCGGTCGTTCGTGCGGTTGCCGGCGTATTTTCGGCTTGTGCGGCGGTTTTCAGAATGCGGGCTTTCAGACCGGCCGGAGCCTGCACTTCGACGCGGGGAGCGACGGCGTTGAAGGCTGCTTTCGTTTGGCGGTAGAATTCGGCGCAGGCGGGACACGTTTCGAGATGTTCCAACATTTCGCGGCGAACCTCTGCGGGGGTATTGTCATCGAACAGCAGTTCGATTCGGTTTTCAAAATCGGTGCATTTCATGGCGGATGATTTTTAGTGGTTGATGAGTTTGCGGAGCTTGCCGATCCCGTAACGGAAACGGGATTTGACGGTCGCCTCGGTGGTGCCGGTGATCTCGGCGATCCGGGCGAAAGTCAGGGAGTCGGAGGTTTTCAGGCGGATCACTTCGGCCTGTTCTTCCGGGAGGGTTGCGAGCAGCCCGGCGATTCGTTCGTATTCTTCGCGGAGTTCCTGATCGCCGGAGTCGTCCGCAAGTGCGGCGGCCCGTTCGGTCGGCAGCGTCGCATTGCGCCGGTGGCGGTGGTAGTCGCAGCAGCGGTTGGCGATCGCCCGCCAGAGGTAGCGCTCCACGTCGTCGATGCGGTCGAGGTTGCAATCCGAGTGGAAGAGCCGCAGCAGGACGTCCTGCACGATGTCTTCCGCATCGGCCTGCGATCCCGTGCGGATATAGGCGAAGCGGTAAAGGGAATCCTGTCGCCGATCGACGATCCGCTCGAGGAGTTTCAGTTTCGTTTCTTGCATATTCTGTCTGTTTTAACGACGCGTCTATTCATAAGACGTACCCGCTGCGAAAAAGATTTAACCGAAGCGTAAAAAAACGGCGTATGCCGATATATTTTTGTTTGCCGGCGTCGGATGGAAGGGTTTGCTGCGGATTTTGCGGAACGGGAATTTCCATAAAGGATATGGCAACCCGTTACGGAAGGATTTCCGATGGCGAAATGCCTGCACTGTAGGTTTCGACGGGAAATCCATTGCCCGGCTCTGCAGGTCGGTAAAGTTCGTACTCTCTTGCGTGAGAGAGCAATCAGCTTTGTAAAGGTATTGACAGATCGGGAATAGCGGCGGTCGGATCGTTCGATTCGTGAAAATGATCGTGTGCCGACGTATCTGTTATTTGTCCAGTAGGATACGGGCTTGTGCGAGTGCGGCTTCCGTGATTTGGCTGCCCGATAGCATTTTGGCGATTTCGGTAATCCGCTCCTCCGGGTCGAGGCGGCGGATATGGGATCCTTCGGCGTCTTTGTAAACCACGAAGTGAGTGTCGCCTTTCGAAGCGACCTGCGGCAGGTGGGTGATGTCCACGACCTGCATGGTCTGCGAGAGGTCTGCGATGATTTCGCCCATGGCGTCGGCGATGCGGCCCGAATGCAACGTCGAAGCAACATTCGGCTTCGCAGCGTGTTCGGGGGTGTTGTACTTATAACCCTTTGATATATATCGGCTATTTATCTCGCTACTCTCCTTCCATACATTTCGTTTTATCCCCCGCAAAAGGGGGCAGGCCGTTTTTTCGCAAGTAAGTTTTTGCCCCTTTGTGGTTCGCACAGGGCGGGTAAGCCTATTTGCGGCCGGCGACGGCTGCCACCGAGAGCAGGATGCCGAGCATCACCCCGAGCAACGCCGCGAACAGCACCTGGTATTGGGGGGCGAGCAGGAAGGTGATCGTGTGGGCGGGAATCCAGAAGAACGGGATTGTCTTCTTGAATACGAATCCCCACTGCACCTCCCAGTTGAGCGACGAGATGATCCGCCGCATGGGAATCGGGCGGACGAGAGCCCGCAGCGAACCGCCGTTGTTCAGGATGTGCGTGTCGGGATCTTGTGCAGGGTCATGAATACGGGGGCGAAGGTGGTGTTCATGGTGAGGCTGATGAGCAGTGCGCCGATGAATTTCAGCGGGGTCAGCTCTCCCTTCATGGCTGCGGCTACCCCCTCGATGCCGAAACTCTCCGCCACGGCCGGCACGCCGATCGATAGCGTCTTCATCATAGCGGCGATCCAGACGCCCAGGAAGCCCCACACCACGGCGTGGGGCAGGATACCGAATCCCGGCTCGTTGTAGCGACCGGTCTTGATGCGCAACCCGATCACCTCGCCGGCAGTCGATAGGATGCCGAATTTGAGCAGGGCCATCAGGTAGGGGTGAGATGCATTGCAGGCCAGGTAGGCTGCGTAGAGATCGTTCGAAAGGAAGAAGGGAGCGAGCAGCAGTACGACGGCTCCGATGAATGCGAGGTCTTTAAGTTTCATGGATTCTTTTGTGTGACGGGTGCTTATGGTTTGAGCAGGATACGAGCCTGTGCGAGTGCGGCTTCCGTGATTTGGCTGCCCGATAGCATTTTGGCGATTTCGGTAATCCGCTCCTCCGGGTCGAGGCGGCGGATATGGGATCCTTCGGCGTCTTTGTAAACCACGAAGTGAGTGTCGCCTTTCGAAGCGACCTGCGGCAGGTGGGTGATGTCCACGACCTGCATGGTCTGCGAGAGGTCGGCGATGATCTCGCCCATGGCGTCGGCGATGCGGCCTGAAACGCCCGTGTCTATCTCGTCGAAGATGATCGTCGGCAGCTCCATGCGGTGAGCGAGCAACGCTTTGAGAGCCAGCATTACGCGTGAAATTTCACCGCCTGAGGCGATGCGTTCCACTTTTTGAGGAGCGAAATTTCCGTTGGCTGTGAACAGAAAATCTATTTCGTCGTCACCCGTGGGGGTCAAGGCCGGTGCGGGGGTGAGCTGTACGACGAAACGGGCTTCGGGCATGCCGAGCCGTGCGAGGGTCGTCTGAATCGCATCGTTGAACGTCGGTGCGGCCTTTTCGCGGGTGGCGTGGATGTTCCGGGCCAGCTCTTCGGCCTTCTCTTCGGTGGCGGTCAGTTCGGTCGCAACGGCGGCGATGGCTTCGTCGCCGTGCGTGATCGCTTGCAGGCGTGCTTCGTAATCGGTCTGTTTGGCGAGGAGTTCGCCGAGATCCGCAGCACGGTGTTTCTGGCAGAGCGAGTAGATGGTGTTGAGTCGGTCGCCGATTTTTTGCAGCCGTTCGGGATCGGCGTCGAGCCGTTCGCTCTGTGCGGCGGCCGAGGCGCCGAGATCCTTCAGCTCTTCGAGCACGGAGCGGAGCCGTCCGGCGGCTTCCGCTGCGAAAGGATAGCCGGCTTCGAGGTGGCGGCAGGCCGTTTCGCTGGCCTTGAGTTGTACCAACACCCCGATTTGTTCGTCGTCCAGGGCATTGCGCAGCGCCGTGAGGGTTTCGCTGATGCGGTCGGCGTTCGAAAGAACCTCCAGCTCCTGTTCCAGTTCGGTTTGTTCTCCTTCCTTCAGGTGGGCCGCTGCGAGTTCTTCGACCTGGTAGCGGAGCCACTCTTCGTCCTTGCGTCCGGCTTCGGCCTCTTCGCGCAGCCGTGCGAGTTCACGGCGCAGGTGGCAGAGCCGTTCGTAGAGGGTCGTATATTGCATCCGCAGGTCGTGGTTTTCGGCGACCGTATCGACGGCCTGCGTGCGGAAAGCCTCTGATCCCAGGATCAGATTCTGGTGTTGGGAGTGGATGTCGATCAGTTGCGATCCCAGTTCGCGCAGCAACGCAAGGGGAACGGGAGTGTCGTTGATGAACGAGCGGCTCTTGCCGGCCGGGGTGATCTGGCGCGTGAGTGTCGTTTCGCGGCTGTAATCCAGGTCGTTTCGGTCGAAGAATGCCTGCAGGTCCCTTGTTCCGAGATCGAAAACGCCTTCGATCAGGCAATTACGTTTGTCGTCTTTCAGGGTGGCGTTGTCGTTCTTGTTCCCCAGCAGGAGGCCCAGCGCGCCGAGCAGGATCGACTTTCCGGCGCCGGTTTCGCCCGTGATGATGTTCAGCCGGTCGTCCAGCTCCAGTTCGAGCCGGTCGATCAGGGCGTAGTTTTCGACTTTCAGACGACGTAGCATGGCTATTTCAGAATGGATTCGATTTTGTCGGCGATCTTCTCGGCCGTTTCGGCTTTCGAGAGCAGAGGAAGCTCCTCGCGTCCTGCGCGGTCGATGAGCGTCACCTTGTTGGTATCGACGCCGAATCCGGCCCCGGCGTCGCGCAGTGAGTTCAGAACGATGAAATCGAAGTTTTTGCGTTGGAGTTTCCCTTCGGCATTGGCCTCTTCGTGATCGGTTTCGAGGGCGAAGCCGACCAGGATCCGACCCGCTTTGTGCGCTCCCAGCTCGGCTGCGATGTCGTGCGTGCGTTTGAGGCGGATCGTCAGCTCGCCGTCCCCTTTCTTGAGTTTGGTCGGGGCGACCTCTTCGGGGGTATAGTCCGCGACGGCGGCGCACATAACGGCTCCGTCGGCTGTGGCGAACTCCCTCACCGAAGCCTCGTACATCTCCTGTGCCGAGAGGACATCGATACGTCGAACTCCGGTCGGGGTGGGCAGCGACGTGCGGCCGCTGATGAGTACGACTTCGGCGCCCCGCCGGGCGAGCGCTTCGGCGATGGCATACCCCATCTTGCCCGTCGAGTGGTTCGAGATGAACCGCACCGGATCGATGGCTTCGATGGTTGCGCCTGCGGTAACGATCAGCCGTTTACCTCGCAGGCTCTTTTTTTTTTCGGAAAGAAGGTCTTCGACGAATGCGACGATGTCGGCCGGTTCGGCCATGCGTCCCTTGCCCGAAAGTCCGCTTGCCAGCTCCCCTTCGGCCGGTTCGACGATCCGTACGCCTCGGCTGCGCAGAATCCGCAGATTCTCCTGTGTGGCCGAATGCGCGAACATGTCCAGGTCCATCGCCGGGGCGACCGCTACCGGGCAGCGGGCCGAAAGGTAGGTCGTCAGCAGCAGGTTGTCGGCGATGCCGTGCGCCATCTTGCCCAGCGTATTGGCCGTCGCGGGGGCGATGAGCAGGCAGTCCGCCCACTCGCCGAGCGAGACGTGGGAGTTCCACTCCCCGTTTTCCGGATTGAAGAATTCGACCAGGATGGGATGCTTCGAGAGCGTCGCCATGGTCAGCGGAGTGATGAACTGCTTGGCCAGCGGAGTCATTACGACTTTCACCTCGGCGCCTGCGCCTTTGAGCAGGCGGCAGAGTATGGCCGCTTTGTAGGCGGCGATGCTGCCTGTGATGCCGAGCAGGATATGTCGTCCTTCGAGACTCATACCGCGATGTTTAGGCTTGCGGTTTGTTCTCCTTGTAGAAGAGTTCGCCGTCGAGGAACTCCTCGGTGGCGATCAGCACCGGTTTGGGCAGACGTTCGTAGTAACGCGAGATCTCGATCTGCTCGCGGTTTTCGAAAGTTTCCTCCATCGTGTCCGTCGGCGACGAAAAATCCGCCAGCTTGCGCGTGAGTTCGGCTTTCAGTTCGGTCGAAATCTGGTTGGCGCGGCGTGCGATGATATTGACCGTTTCGTAAATGTTGCCGGTTTCCTTATCCAGATCGACCAGTTTACGGGTTACGGTGTTGGTGGGAGTGCTTTTCTTGATCTCCATGGAATTATTGTTTTTCTTTGTTGTTTCGGTCTAAAAAGTCTTTGGCGTTCTGGGCCAGCCGGTCGAGCTCCTTGAGGTAGTGCGATTCGGGAAATTCGGCCACGAACGAGTAATAGGAGTCGAGCGTCGAGAGGTAGCGGTCTGCCTGCTTGTCCTGCACGGAGTTGTCGGCCAGCTTGCTGCCGGATTTGACGATCAGGTACATGATCTCTTCGCGGTGGGAGCTGGTGGGATAGAGCTTCAGCGCGTTCTTGAGAGCTACGATCGCCGATTTGTAACGTCCGATTTTATAGTATGTGTAAGCGTTCAGGTAAGTTTTGTCGTGCAGCCGCTGGGTCAGGATCTTGTCCATCTCGCGGAATTCGTCGCTGCGGGAGCTGTTGGGGTAGTGGGCCAGGTATTCATTGACCGCCACGATAGCCTGCGTGGTCATCGTTTGGTCGCGGGTGGGGCCCGGTGCCAGGTAGAAGTAACTCAAGGCGAGAATTCCTTCGGCATCTTCGAGGAAGACGCTGCGTCCGAATTTGCGGCGGAAGTCGTCGAGCATCGACGTGGCCACCTCGTAGTCGCGGGTCTTGAACTTGCAGAAAGCGGTCATGAAGGCGATACTGTCCTCCTGCATCGTTCCGGAGTAGTACGGTGCGGCCGCTTCGAACAGCATCGCGGCTTTCGACCACTTCTGGTTCTGGTAATGTTTCAGAGCGGTTTGGTACATGTGGTCGGGCCGACCGCTTTTCAGAACCTGCTGTACGCTGTTGCAGCCCGCAGCGAGGATCGCAAAGCACACTGTGCACAAGACATATAGCCTTTCTTTTCTCATCGGGATCAGGTTTTTCCGCAATTATCCGGCGATAATCGCACAAAGTTACTCTTTATTTAACGAAATCCCAAATTTTTTAGTGCGGGCGCTGCGGAATCGATGCTATGCCGACGGTTTTTTGCGAAAAAACAACGGCGGGACGAATCGGGGTCCCGCCGTGATTTTCCGGTTGTTCCGTCAGGCGCGGTGTGCGATGAGCCATTCGGCGATCTGCACCGCGTTCAGGGCGGCACCCTTGCGGATCTGATCGCCGACGCACCAGAACGTGAGGCCGTTGGGCGAGGTGAGGTCGCGTCGGATGCGGCCCACGTACACCGGGTTCCGACCGGCCGCGAACAGCGGCATCGGATAGACCTTGTCGCCCGGAGCGTCCTGCAGCACGACGCCCGGGGCCGACGCGAAGGCGTCGCGTGCCTCTTCGGGCGAAATCGGGCGCTCCGTTTCCACCCAGATGCTCTCCGAGTGGGCCCGCATCACGGGTACGCGCACGCAGGTCGCGGAAACCGCGATGTCCGAGTGCATGATCTTGCGGGTTTCGTGATACATTTTCATCTCCTCCTTGGTGTAGTCGTTGTCGGTGAAGACGTCGATATGAGGTATCAGGTTGTAAGCCAGTTGATACGCAAATTTTTCCACACGGGGTTCGCCGCCTTTTGCCAGAGCCGCGTGCTGCTCTTCCAGTTCGGCCATCCCCTGTGCGCCGGCGCCGCTGGCCGACTGGTAGGTGGCTACGTGCACGCGGCGGATGTGCGAGAGTTTTTCGAGCGCGTTGAGTGCCACGACCATCTGAATCGTCGTGCAGTTGGGGTTGGCGATAATACGCCGGGGGGCGTTCAGGGCGTCTTCGGGGTTTACTTCGGGAACCACCAGGGGAACGTCTTCGTCCATGCGGAAAGCGCTCGAATTGTCGATCATCAGCGTGCCGTGCTTGGTGATCGTTTCGGCGAACTCCTTCGAGGTGGAGCCGCCCGCCGATACCAGCGCGATGTCCACGCCGCAGAAGTCATCGTTATGGGCGAGCAGCCGTACGGTGAGTTCCTTGCCCCGGAATGGGTATTTGCGTCCGGCGCTCCGCTCCGAACCGAAAAGCAGCAATTCGTCGATGGGCAGACGGCTCTCTTCCAGAATGTTCATAAATTCCTGGCCAACGGCTCCGCTGGCCCCGACAATGGCTAATTTCATGGCTTTCTCAAAGGTGTTATAGGTTGTATTACTCAAAAAATTCGTCTTCTTCGTACCGGGTTGCACTGTCGTCCGTTTTCTCGGTTTCGTCGCAATCGTAAACCGGCATGACGGCCGGACGCGTGAAGAGATCCTGCTTGCTGATACCCGTCGAAGGGTCGGCGTAAATCCGGTTGAGGAATTCGCCCACGATCGGCAGGGCGATTACGCTGCCTTCGCCGCGCGATACCAGGCGCACTGCCTGATCCTCGCCGCCGACCCAGCAGCCGGCTACCAGTTTGGGAAGGACGCACATGAACCATGCGTCGCGGTTCTTCTGCGAGGTCCCCGTCTTGCCGCCGACTTCGACATTCTGCATGTTGTAGGCCCATCCCAGGCGTCCGCCCGTACCCGAACGGATCACTCCTTCGAGCATCGTGAGCATCGTGTAGGCCGTGTGTTCGCTGATCGCATCCTGCGTCCGGGGGGCGAAGCTGGCGATCAGGTTGCCCTGACGGTCTTCGATGCGGGTGACGAAGATCGGAGTGGTATAGACGCCTTCGTTGGCGAAGGTCGAGAAGGCGCTCACCATTTCATAGACGTTGGATTCCGAGGTTCCCAAGCAGAGCGCAGGCACAGGATCGATGTAGCTGTGGATGCCCATGTTGTGAATGAAGTTGGCCACGGCCTGCGGCTGCTTGGCCTGTTTCATGATCCACGCCGAATAGTTGTTGCGGCTGCGGGCCAGGCCCCAGCTCAGGGGGTGCAGCTCGCCGTTCTGTTCGACCTTGCCGGCCTCCTTGGGCGACCAGGGTACCCCGTTGGCGGTTTCGATCGTCACCGGCAGGTTCGGTACGGGCGTGCAGGGACTCAGTCCCAGGTGGTCGATGGCGAAGGTATAGACGAAGGGTTTGATCGTCGATCCGATCTGCCGCTTGCCCTGCTTGGCCATGTCGTATTTGAAGTAGCGGAAGTTGGGACCGCCCACGTAGGCCTTCACGTATCCCGAGCGGGGATCCATCGCCACGAACGAGGCGCGCATGATCCGCTTGTGGTGGAGGATCGAGTCCCGGGGCGTGAGTACCGTGTCGCGTTCTCCCTTGTAGGTGAAGATCTTCATCGGACAGGGCTTGTCGAAGCTCGCCAGGATGGTCTTTTCGTCCACGCCTGCCTTTTGCATCTGGTAGTAGCGGTCCGAGTAACGGATCGCGTTGCGCATGATGCGCTCACGCTCCTGTCTGTCTGCGTCGATGAAGAGCGTTTTGGTGCGTTTGAACTGTGCGTCCATCTGGGGTTGGATCACCGACTCCATCTGCTTTTGAATGGCCTGCTCGGCGTATTCCTGCATCCGGGAGTCGATCGTGGTGTAGATCTTCAGACCGTCGCGGTAGATGTCGTAGGGCGTGCCGTCGGCTTTGGTATTCTTCAGGCACCAGCCGTAGATCGGATTTTCGTCGTACTCCTTGACCGCCTGTTCGTAGTCCCAGTCGTTCTGGAACTGGCGGCGCTTGGGCCGTTCGGCGTTCATCGTCAGGCGGAGCATCTCCCGGAAATAGGTCGCCGGGCCTTCGTTGTGCGAGACCGGCTTGTAGTTGAGCAGGATCGGCAGGGCTGCGATCGAATCCCGCTGGTGGCGTGTGATGGCGCCTGCCGATGCCATGCGGTCGAGCACCAGGTTACGGCGTGCGAGGGCATTTTCAGGGTTACGGCGGGGGGAATACATC
>OHBF01001364.1_pt1 | contig 10361 bp, 9 predicted proteins | sample 1577301 | NCBI WGS metagenome assembly OHBF01 (sample SAMEA3879575, study PRJEB24766) | human gut metagenome | biome: human-associated habitat; feature: feces | place: USA | collected 1985/1987
TTGGGAGAGGTGGCATTGCGGAGCAATGACGGAGAGGGCAAGCCCGGCAGGACAGAGTTGCCATGCAGCGATAAGCAGGCCCTCTGTCAGAGCGATGCTGTTGCCGCGCCTGCAAGTCCGCGCCAGCGTCCTTGCCCTCTCAGTCACCTTCGGTGACAGCTCCCCCAAAGGGGGAGCCTCTGACGGCGAGGGCTGCTGCCAGAGATGCTCCCAAAAGATTGAGACGAGAGGAATAAAACGATGATCACCACGGACGAACTGAAAGTACAGCTGGCCGACTACGGCAAGGCTGTGAAAGACCTGGAAGAGGCGCTGGCCATCGACGCCTCCCGCAAGCGCGTGCAGGAGCTGGAGCACACCATGTCCCGCCCCGGCTTCTACGACGACGCGGAGCTGAGCAAGAAAGTCTTCGACGAGGTCGGCGACCTGAAGGGCAAGCTGAACCGCTTCGAGAAGCTGCAGGGCCTCTACGACGACGCCGAGACCATGCTGGTCATGCTGGACGAGGAGTACGACCCCGAGATGGTGCCCGAGGCCGAGGAGGCCGTCAACGCAGTGGGCAAGGCGGTGGACGAGCTGCAGCTGATGACCATGCTGAACGGCGAGTACGACCACAGCAACGCCATCCTGACCTTCCACGCCGGTACCGGCGGCACCGAGGCGCAGGACTGGGCCGAGATGCTCTACCGGATGTACAACAAGTGGGCGCAGGCCCACGGCATGACCGTGGAGGTGCTGGACTATCAGGACGGCGACGAGGCCGGCATGAAGAGCGCTTCCATGATGGTCAAGGGCGCCAACGCCTACGGCCTGCTCAAGAGCGAGAACGGCGTCCACCGTCTGGTGCGCGTCTCGCCCTTCGACGCCAACGCCCGCCGTCAGACCAGCTTTGCCTCGCTGGAGGTCATGCCCGAGCTGGACAACACCATTCAGGTGGACATCCGCCCCGAGGACATCGAGATGCAGGTCTACCGCTCCTCCGGTGCAGGCGGCCAGCACATCAACAAGACCTCCTCCGCCGTCCGACTCATCCATAAGCCCACCGGCATCGTGGTCAGCTGCCAGACCCAGCGCAGCCAGTTCCAGAACCGCGACTACGCCATGGAGATGCTGAAGGCAAAGCTCTACCAGATCGCCAAGCAGCAGCATATGGACAAGATCGACGACATCAAGGGCGTCCAGAACGAGATCGCATGGGGCCACCAGATCCGCTCCTACGTCTTCATGCCCTACACCATGGTCAAGGACCACCGCACCAACTACGAGACCGGCAACGTGGACGCTGTCATGGACGGCGACCTCGACGGCTTCATCTTCGCCTACCTCAAGGCCGCCAGCCGTGGGGAGCTGCAGGATGCATAAGGTCTAAGGACTGGATAAAACAGAAGCACCCATCCTTTCCCGTGAAACGGGAGGGTGGGTGCTTTTTTGCTGAATAACCTCTCCGTCACGGCTGACCGTGAGCCGGAGAGGGCTATTCCAAATCCCCCAGTATCCCCGGCCAGAGGGCCTGCTCCTGCCGCATGGCGACGAAGCAGCAGTCGAGGTACATTTTATTCACCGCCGCGACGATGGTGCCCCGCAGCAGCCGCTTTTCGTCGTTGGCGTCGGGGTCGAGGTCGCGGATGGAGGAGCTGGCCCCGAAGATGAAGGGCAGGCAGTTCTCCACCTCGTCGCAGAAGGAGTCGTAGGCCTCGGCGGCGGTGCAGTGGGCGCGCTGCATCCGGAACAGCATCTCGATGTTTTCCAGCGAGAGGACGTTCTTGGACAGCACGATGTAGAGGAGAGCGGCCAGCTGCTCGCGGGAATACTTCTTTTTGACGGGGTGGGAGATGACTCCTTTCTTGACATAATTGCTCACCATCGAGGGGGTAAGCTCCACCCCGGGGAAGCCCCGGAAGCAGCTGTTGACCAGCTGTACGGTCTGGTCGAGATAGAGGCCCACGGCGGGCAGCTCCCGATAGCGCGGGAGGCTGAAGCCGGCGGCGCAGGCCGTGACACGTCGTTTCATTTCCTGATCCATGCTGGTAGTATAGCGCATTTTCGCCTCCGGGTCAACCGTTTATGAAGGACTTGTAAAGAATTTTGCGAATCACTTGACAGGGTTTTGAAAAACTGATATAGTGGACTCATCGAACGTAAAAAATGCGGCGGACATCCGCCGGAATGGAGATAGATGAGATGAAACGAATCGTTGTGGACTCTTCTGCCAGCCTGTATCAGCTGGACGGCGTAGATTTTGCCGCCGTCCCCCTCAAGATCGTGACCGACGAGCGGGAATATCTCGACGATGGCACGCTGGACGCCGTGGAGATGGCGACCACCCTGCGGACCTACAAGGGCAAGACCAGCACCTCCTGCCCCAACATCAGCGACTGGCTGGGGGCCTACGAGGGCGCGGACGAGATCTACGCCATCACCATCACCGGCACCCTGTCGGGCAGCTGCAACGCCGCCCAGCTGGCCGCCGAGGAGTATCAGGCCGAGCACCCGGAGGCAAAGGTCTTTGTGCTGGACAGCCTCTCCGCAGGGCCGGAGCTGGTGCTGCTGGCCGAGCACATCCGCGACCTGCTGGCCGAGGGGATGGCGTTTGACGACGTCTGCGAGGAGATGCTACGCTACCGCCGCCACACCCACCTGCTCTTCTCGCTGGAATCGCTGGCAAATCTGGCTCGCAATGGCCGGGTGAAGCCCGCCGTGGCCGCTGTGGCGCGGATGCTCAACATCCGGGTCATCGGCAAGGCCAGCGATGTGGGCGAGCTGGACGTTTTGTGCAAGACCCGGGGCGAGCACGGCGCACTGGAGCGCCTCGTGCTGGAGCTGAAGGGCCACGGCTACGCCCACGGCAAGATGGTCATCGCCCACTGCGGCAACCCCGCCGCCGCCGAGCGCCTGATGCATATGGTAAAGGCGGTCTTTGAGGGAGCGCAGGTGCGCGTGACCGAGTGCGGCGGCCTGTGCAGCTACTACGCCGAGCTGGGCGGCCTCATGGTGGGCTTCGAGGACGCAGACGCCTGAGCTTGAATTATTCCATCCGCTGCGCTATACTATTCCCATAAAAATGCTGCCGCAGGGCAGCAGGGGAGGCGCAGATGTTCTTTCGGCTGCCGGTCGTCCGGTTCTTCAATCATGTCATCAACAGGGCCACGGTCACAGTGGCCCTTGTTTTGCTGCAGATCGGCTGGCTGCTCTGGGCCTTCTTCTCCCTCACGGCCGGAAAGGTGTGGGTGAATGCGGGGCTGAACGTCCTCAGCCTCTTCATCACCCTCTACCTCGTGCGGAAGGACGAGAACAGCGACTACAAGATCATCTGGCTCGTCCTCATCGGGCTGATGCCCCTGCTGGGCGGGGCGCTCTATCTGGCCTTCGGCAACAAGGCCCCCGCCAAGCGGATGCGCCAGCGGATGCAGGCGGTGGAGCGTCAGCACACCGCCGACCTCGCCCAGCAGCCGGGCCAGACCGAGGCCCTCGACCCCGCCAGCCGGGGGCTGTGCCGCTATATCGCCGACTACGGCCCTTACCCCGCATGGAAGGACACCACGGCGAAATACTACCCCTGCGGCGAGGAGATGTACCCCGACCTTCTGGCCGACCTCGAGGGGGCGGAGCGGTTCATCTTTCTGGAGTTCTTCATCGTCCGCACTGGCAGGATGTGGGGCGGGGTGGAGGACATCCTCGTCCGCAAGGCCGCCGAGGGGGTGGACGTCCGGCTCATCTACGACGATTTCGGCAGCCTCTTGGGCCTGCCGTCGGACTTCGTGGTGCGGATGGAGCGGGCGCACATCCGGTGCATCCCTTTCAACCCCGTGGTGCCGCTGGTGTCACTGGTCATGAACCACCGCGACCACCGGAAGATCGTGGTGGTGGACGGCAGCGTGGCCTACACCGGGGGCATCAACCTCGCGGACGAGTATATCAACGCCGAGGAGCGGTTCGGCTACTGGAAGGACGCGGCCCTGCGCACCGAGGGCGCGGCGGTGTGGAACTTCACGGTGATGTTCCTCAAGCACTGGAACGCCTTCCGCCCCAGCGAGACGGACTACACCCCCTTCGCGCCCCGGCCCGAGGCCCTGCCCGACCGGTCGGACGGGGTGGTGCAGCCCTACGGCGACAGCCCCCTCGACGAGGAGGCGCTGGCCGAGACGGTCTATCTGAATATCATCCATCAGGCCCAGCGGTACGTCTATATCTACACCCCCTATTTCGCGGTGGGGGAGACCATGCTGGAGGCCCTCAAGTCGGCGGCCAAGCGGGGGGTGGACGTCCGGCTGGTGCTGCCCGGCATCCCGGACAAGAAGCTGGTCTACCGGCTCACCCGGTCGTACTATCTGCCCCTGCTGCGGGCCGGGGTGCGCATCTACGAGTTCAGCCCCGGCTTCCTCCACGCCAAGTGCTACGTCAGCGACGACCGCGCCGCCGTAGTGGGCAGCATCAACATGGACTACCGCAGCCTCTACCTCCACTTCGAGTGCGGGGCGCTGTTGCTCTACAACAGCCAGATCGCCGTCCTCCGGGACGACGTGCTCCGCACCCTGCCCGCCTGCCGCGAGGTGCATCTGGCCGACTGCCGCACCTCCCTCCCGGGCACGCTGCTGGATACCGTGCTGCGGCTGCTGAGTCCGCTGATGTAAAGTTTCTGCGCAGCACTTGACTTTTGCGGAGAATCGCATATACTAAAGATGACGGATGTGGAAATAAATACGTCATCAGGCAACACCAAAAGAAAAGACCCCCTCTCGGAGCGGCAATCTCCGAAAGGGGGTTTTGTGTTTCCCGGTCAGGCTGTCCTTCGTACAACCTCTCCGTCATTGCTTCGCAATGCCACCTCTCCTTGTAGGAGAGGCCTTGGCATACCGGAAAGCCCTACCTCTTCGCCAGAGGCTCCCCTACAAGGGGAGCTGTCACCGAAGGTGACTGAGAGGTTGGACAAAGGAGAGCCTGTCCATGAGCGAAAGCCACTGGCGTGCCCTTCCGCTCTGTAAACTTTCCATGCAGCGCTTGACTTTTGCGGGGAATCGCATATAATAAAAACAGAAAGTGTAAAGATAGTCCATTGGCTTCACCCCCAATGGAAAAGCCCCCTCGGAGCTGCAACTCCAAGGGGGCTTTCCTTTTTAGGCTTTGCGGTTCTCGTCGTACTTGTCAAGCCATTTGCAAATGAAGTGAGACACAACATCTGCTGCGACAGATACTAAAAGTGTAATAAGATAGTCCATTGTTTCACCCCCCTCCCGTAAAGGATTACGGGGTGAACCGCAAGACCAGTATAACACACTTTTCGACGAAAAGGAACACAAACGAACCCCTCATCCCCACTTTTCCGTGCAAAAAAGCGCGGAAAGCTTTCCTTGACGGCACAACCTTTCGTGGTTATAATTGGAGCAACGAAACAACACGAAAGGAGCAATTCTATGCAGGAAAAAAAGACCGAGCGCGCCCCGGGCAGCTACGAGGACTTCGTGGCCTACCTCGGCACGGTGCGCACCGAGGAGGAGCTGTTCTCCCCGCTGACCTACTGGTTCGTGGGGCAGAACTGCCCCGAGGACGTCTGCTTCCGCCCCCAGCTGGTGGAGGCGCGGGCCAAGGAGCTGGGCTTCTGGCAGGGCCTCACCTTCAAAGTCGAGCACTGGATGACCACGAGCCGGGCCGAGGCGGAGGCTGCGGGCCGCGAGGCGTTCCAGAGCCGCATCGGCGAGGACTACGCCGCCTACCGCGAAAAGGCCGAGGCCGCCCGGGAGCGGGCGCGCCGCCGCCGCCTCTCTTCGCCCTTCCTCTACATCCCAAAGTGCCTCGACGACATCCCCGTCCGGGACGTGAGCTGGCTGGTGGAGGGGCTGCTGCCGCAGGGCGAGGTGTCCCTGCTGGGGGCCGACGGCGGCACCGGAAAGGGCATCTGGCAGGCCCAGCTGGTGGCCTACGTCACGGCGGGAAAGACCTCCGGCTTCTTCCCCCAGCCCCCCGGACAGACCGGCCGGGTGCTCATCTTCGCCGGGGAGGACGACCCCTCCAAGGTGCTCAAAGCCCGCCTGATGGCGGCGGGGGCCGACATGAGCCGGGTGATGGTGCAGACCAGCGACGCCTACTTCTCCCGCACCGGCAACCCCCTGTGCATCCCGGACAAGAGCTTCGCCAAGTACATCGAGAGCGCCGCCCCCGCCCTCGTCCTCATCGACCCGCTCCAGAGCTTTCTGCCTGCGGGGGTGGAGATGGTCAGCCGCAACCAGATGCGGGCCGCCCTGCTGCCCCTCAAGGCCCTCTGCGCGCGGCTGGGCTGCGCAGCCCTCATCGCCATGCACACCAACAAGCGCTCCAACGTCTCGGGCCGCGCCCGCCTCGCCGACAGCTCGGACATCTGGGACATCGCCCGCAGCGTCCTCATGATGGGCCGGGACAAGAACAGCGGCCAGCTCTACCTCAGCCACGAGAAGAGCAGCTACGCCGCCCCGGCCCGCACGGCTCTGCTCCACATCGAGCAGACGCAGGTGGAGGGCGTGACCACGGCGGTGGCCGTCTTTGACAGCCGCACCGACAAGAAGGACGCCGACTTCGTGGAGGAGCGCCGCGTCCGCGTCGCCCAGACCAAGGCCGACGCCGCTCAGGCCATCCTCGACGTGCTGGCCGAGGCAAAGCTGGGCAGTATGCCCAACACCCAGCTCCGGGCCGAGGTGGTCAGGGAGACGGGGTGCAGCGAGAAGACCTATGAGAGGGCATACGGAACGCTTGTCAAATCCGGCGAGGTCGTAAAGAAGAACCTTTGTCAGCAGGACGGAAGGAATCAATGGTATTCCTTCCTTCACTGCGGTGGAACAAGTGGCGAAGTTCCTATAAATTAAACGATACATCATTAAATATTAGTTGTTCGCCAACGTGGCGAAGTTCCCCCGATTGGCGAAGTACCTATTTCGCCAGCTGGGCACAAGTTCGCCACCTTGGCGAAGTTCGTTTTACGTCGTTGGTATGCTGATATTTTGGAACTTCGCCAGATAACCTGCGTGGCTCGGGCCTACCGTGCATGAACCCCCGCAGGGCGGGGCATACTGCTCCCAAAGAGATGAAAGGGAGCGTATCGCGTATGACACACAGACAACAAGCCCTCCTGAGCTGGGCCGCTGCGGCGGCTGTGCTGCTGGCTGGCTGCCGCGGGGGCAGCCGCCCGGGGAGCATGAGCGGCTCGTCCGGCTCCACCGGCAGCGCCGTCACCACCCAGACCTCCGGCTGGCAGACCGGCCTCGGCGTCCTTACCGAGACCTCGGACGAGGGCCGCACCGGCACCATCCACACCATCGCCGCCGCCGTTCTGCTGGACGGGGAGGGGAAGGTGGCCGACGTGATGCTGGACGAGCTGGAGGTGGAGCTGTCCGCCGACGGCAAGGGGGCCGTCACCATGCCCACCGACTACCGCACCAAGCGCCAGAAAGGGGACGACTACCCGCTGGCGGCGGCGTCCTCCCTGAAAAAGGGCTGGGCCGAGCAGGCCGACGCCTTTGCCGACTACCTCACCGGCCTGACGCCCCAGCAGGCCGCCCGGCTGGAAACGGACAAGGACGGCAGGGCCGCCGACCCCGACCTGCTCTCCGGCTGCACCATCCGGGTGGACAAGTACCGGGACGCCGTGGCGAAAGCCTGCGCCAGCGCCGCCCCCCTCGGCGGGGCCAAGGGCGACCGGGTGAGCCTCGGCGTGGTGGCGGAGAACGCCTCCTCGGACGTCACCGCCACCGACGATAAGGACCTGAACGCCGAGGTGGAGCTGACCTTCGCGGCCCTGACGCTGGACGCCGACGGCCGCATCACCAGCGCCATCGGCGACATGGCCGAGCCTGCCCTCACCGTGGCCGCCGACGGCGGCATCACCGCGCCGGAGGCCGTCCGCACCAAGCTGGAGCTGGGCGACGGCTACGGGATGCGGGGTGCCTCTGCCCTCGGCAAAGAGTGGTACGAGCACAGCGCGGGCTATTGCAGCTACCTCAAGGGCAAGACCGAGGCCGAGGCGGCGTCCATCCCCGCCGACGGCTCCGACCCCGACCTCGCGGCCCTCTGCACCATCTCCATCGACGCCTTGCAGAAGGCCGTGGGGGATGCGTTTGAGAATGCGGGGCTGTGACAGAAAAAATCCCTCCCGACTTGACATCGGGAGGGAGAGTTGTTATACTAATAATAGAAAGGGCGCTGCGACAAGCGGTCAGCCCGGTTCAAGAGATTAGATTTTCAATGTGAAAACCGTCACCCTGCCCGGTGGCGGTTTTCGCGTTTTACTCTGATCGTAAAAACACATCCGAAAAGATGAAACGTCAAAGTAATCGGCATATGCCCACCCCCTTTGCGGAAGTGTGGCTGACCGCCTGCCGTTGTTTGCAGCGCCGCTGCTCTTACGAGCAGCACCTATAGCATATCATAAACTTCGACAAATAGCAAGGAAACACCTGTGTTTCTTCCCTGAAATCTGCAAAAAGCGAGAAGGGAAAGAGCGAGGGTGTTTTTTTGTACAAATACAGCAAAACCCCTGCCGGAACGGTGTGGTCGGCGGCCAAATCTGCGCGAAAGGGCCTGAAACCTGCGTGAATCGCGCTTGCGGGGGGCGGCGGGGCAAGTTATAATAGAATTACCGAAACACACCGCACGAATGGAGGTAACGACCATGAAGCGAACGAAACTTTTGGCCCTCGCCCTCGCGGGCGTGATGGTGCTGGCCCTGCTGACGGGGTGCTCCGGCGGAAAGACGGAGGACAGGCGCATCGCGGAGAACGTCGCGGACATCATGAAGCGCAGTCACCCCAATGTGAAGGAGGTCTCCTACAGCGTCCCCGAGCTGAGCGGTGCGGTACGGTCTGCGTTCGCTCCGGGCTGGCTCAACGAGGCCGGGACAGGCCTCGAACGGGACGCCCTCACGAAGGATGGCCGGACGGTGGAAGATTTCCTGAAGGACAGCCTGAAGGTGTATGAAGAGCGCAGCACCGTGTACTTCTTCGCCTTCGACGCGACCGGAGAGAGCGCCTATGCCCAGTCGGAGCGGTTCGTGCAGGGGAAAGCCCCGTCGCTCACGGTCTTTTATCAGAGGGTGTCGATTACGGCCTACACAAAGATGCGCGTCGGGGTCTGCCATAAGACCGTCGGGGAGAAAGACTACTGCTTGGTGGTGCTTGTGTTGGCCTGAGTGGGGGCCAAAGCCTCTCCCTTTGGGAGAGGCACTGGCGTGCCGGTGAGGCCCACGCGGGACGAGCAAAGTCTGATTTTTTCGGAAACAGTAGTGCCCTGCTACAGAGGGCAGGCCTTTCCGGTCTGTAAACTTTCCGCGCACCGCTTGACTTTTGCGGGGAAGGGCGTATAATAAAGATGGCAAACGTATAAATTACCCATCGGGCAACACCAAAAGAAAAGACCCCCTCTCGGAGCGGCTATCTCCGAAAGGGGGCTTTTTTGCGTCTGTGGGGCTAAACCTCTCCGTCAATACTGCGGCTCACGGTCAGGCTGTCCTTCGTACAACCTCTCAGGCGCTTCGCGCCAGCTCCCCTAGTAGGGGAGCCTCTGGCGAAGAGGCGAGGCTTTCCGGTATGCCAAGGCCTCCCCTCGATAGGGGAGGTGGCATCGCGCAGCGATGACGGAGAGGTTTAGCAAAGACGGGCCTGCCCGTGAGCCTCTGGGAGCCTTTTCACCCCCAAACCTGCGCGAAAGGGCCTGAAACCTGCGTGAATCGCACTTGCGGGGGGCGGCGGGGCAAGTTATAATAGAATTACCGAAACACACCGCATGAATGGAGGAAACGACCATGAAGCGAACGAAACTTTTAGCCCTTGCCCTCGCGGGCGTGATGGCGCTGGCCCTGCTCACCGGCTGCTCGGACAGCAGCTCCAAAGCCAAGCAGGTGGAAGAGTGCTTCCGCTCCCTAATGAAACAACAAGGGGGTGACTATCAGAAGGACGAGACGCTGGACAAAAAGCTCGAGGTCATCGCACAGAAGTTCCAGCCGGACTGGCTGGCTGGTGAAGATCTGCTGACCAGTGAGGCAGAGCGCATCATTAGAGATGAATTGAGTGACTATGTGATTGCAGGCGGCGTTACACCTTGGGTCGGAGAAGTGAAGCCGGGCCAGAGTGCGCAGGCGCAGGCGGAGAGTATGAAGAAATACAGGGGTCTAACGTATGATACTTCTTATGGGTCACAGCCTCTGTACGCCATAGCCTTTACAATGACGGACAAGAAGAGTGACGGCCACCGCTATTACCTCGCACTGGTAATGGAAGCCACCGTCAAGACCCCGCAGACTTGACACAGGAGGAGAGAGACTACTGCTTGGTGGTGCTTGTGTTGGCCTGAGTGGGGGGCCAAAGCCTCTCCCTTTGGGAGAGGTGGCATTGCGAAGCAAT
>OHBF01001387.1_pt1 | contig 10181 bp, 10 predicted proteins | sample 1577301 | NCBI WGS metagenome assembly OHBF01 (sample SAMEA3879575, study PRJEB24766) | human gut metagenome | biome: human-associated habitat; feature: feces | place: USA | collected 1985/1987
ACGGACTTGATAATGCCATAGAAGCAAGCGAAAAACTTCCTGAAGAACAGAGGGCGATACTTGTAAAAGCAGGAAAGATACAAAACTTCTTTTCTGTACTGATTGAAAATAACTGTTTACAGGAAAGCAGAACCACAAAGGACCGTACCACAAAGAATGATGATTTTCTACACGGTTTCGGTATCTCTAATATGCGAAAAGTCGCTGAAAAATATGGCGGTCAGTTGACTACCAAATGTGAGAGTGGAAAATTTTTCTTGAAGATTTTATTGCCGATACCATCAAGATTGGAGGTGCAATAAATGGGGATTGCTCAATGCTTAGATATACTTACCACAGTAATAGAGGCAGTTACTCTGTATATTATCAGTAGGGCTTTGCTTGAAAAGCCTCGCTTTCATATGATCTTATGCAAGTATATACCTCCTGTTGCAATGTTTTTGATAACTTGTTTGTTAACTTGGTTTTCAGAACTTGGAGCATTCAAAATGCCCCTGCTTTTGCTTTTAGCTGTAATCGTATTAAAAATCGCTTATAAAGAGTCCATCTACCAAAATATTATTGTTGCCGAGCTGTGGTTTATTTGTGATGGTATTTTGGTGGAAGCACTACTTTTTCCAATATCAAAAGTTATGTTTGGCAATGATTTACTTGTTTTGATAGACGGTCAAAATCTTCTGCGTTGGGAAATGTATGTTATTGCAATAGCTATACGCATTGTTTCAATGATTATCATTTATGTGGTATTAAAAAACTTTAAGTACAAAATCAAAGTGATTGACTGTGTGGTTTTATCAGGAGTTTTTATGATAGGATTTACAATGTTGATGTTCAGTGTTTATAATGTCTTGAACTTAAGCAAAATACCTCATATGCTTATTTTTGTTGGTATGGCAATTTTTACAATGATTTTTATTGTTGTTTTTTTATACTCTAAAAATACGATGTTTCTTCGTGAACAGGAACAGAAAGACAAGATGCAGATTGCACAGCTTCAACAGCAGTTTGCCTACTATCAGGAAAAACTCAAAGACGAGGAAAAAGTACGCTCCGTTTACCACGATATGAAAAATCATCTGCTTGTGTTACAAAAGCAGATCAATTCTCCCGAAACGGCAGAAATGGTTCAAAAATTGCAATCGCAGGTGGCAATGTATGAGGACTATGAGCATACGGGAAACGATATTCTTGACATCATTTTGAAAGAAAAATCGGAAATGGCAAGAGAAAAGCATATTGCCTTATCTGTTACCGCAGACCTTAATGGTGTAGATTTTATTGAGCCTTTGGATGTTAGTACCATTTTCGGGAACGGACTTGATAATGCCATAGAAGCAAGCGAAAAACTTCCTGAAGAACAGAGGGCAATCCTTATGAAATCGGGGAAAATGCAAAACTTCTTTTCTGTACTGATTGAAAATAACTGCTTGCAGAATAGCGGAAATACAAAGAACCGCACCACAAAAGAAGATGAGTTCCTACACGGTTTCGGGATCTTCAATATGCGAAAAGCTGCTGAAAAATATGGTGGTCAACTGACGACCAAATGCAAAAACGGAAAATTCACTTTAAAAATTTTAATACCAATTCCATAAAGAATAAGGCTTATGAGCCTGTTGTCTATCACGGACAGCAGGCTTTTTTGCGTAGTTATATTAGAATTTGCGTTCTGAATATTAGAATTTGCGTCTTGGCTTGTATTCTTTATTTAATAGGATATGATGGGCGTATCAAGTGGTACAAATCAAGGAGGAATTACTATGTCAATATTAAACGCAACCCATTTGAAAAAATATTATGGTAAGGACGAGAGCCTTGTCAAAGCTCTGGATGATGTAAATGTATCTGTAGAAAATGGTCAATTTGTTGCCATTATTGGTACATCAGGCAGTGGTAAATCTACTTTGCTCAATATGCTTGGTGGATTGGATACCCCTACTTCTGGTGGTGTACAGGTGGAGGATAAGAGCCTTGAAAAACTGTAAGTAGGTAATCATCCGTATCTTCAAATCCCTTCCATCATTTGATAAGATGTTCTCAAATGATGGAGGTGATACCAATAGAGATGGATGGCAATAAAATCTCAAAAACTGATCTCTGGGCTGATCGAGTCCATTCTTTCCAGGAAAGCGGCTTATCCCGCAAAGACTGGTGTCAGCAGAATGAGATCCCACAGTCTACTCTGGGCTATTGGATCCGTAAGATCCAGTCAGGAACTACTGGAACGGAATCTTTTTCTGATCCGGTGTTCGCAAAGCTCCCGTCGGAACAGGAGCTGCAGTTTAACGCTCCGGCAGGAAATCATTCTATTACGATCTTTCTTCCGGGAAACATCCGGATTGAAGTGGGTGCCGACTGTCCTGCCAGGCTGATGACTGCTCTGCTCCAGGCTTTGAAGAACTATGCTTGATTTTTCAGGAAGCACAACGGTCTATCTGGCGTGCGGGGTTACGGATCTTCGCAAGAGTTATACCGGTTTAGCCGCAATCATCAAACTGAAATTCCATCTCGACCCGTACTCCCGCTGTATGTTCGCATTCTGCAATCGCAGACGCACATTGATTAAGATCCTCCAGTGGGACGGTTCCGGATTTTGGATCCTGATGAAACGCCTGGACCGGAATTCCTTCCATTGGCCGGACACACCGGATGAACTGCGGAAAGTGACTCTCAAAGAGATCCACTGGCTGTGCGATGGATTGTCCCTGAATCCCAGCGGCGCTTTTGAAGAACGCCACCCAAAGATCGTGGTCTGAGCCCGTTTCCTGTCAATTCGCAAAAAGCCGAAAATTCCTTGATTTTACGCAGATTTTCCTCTGCTCCTGAAAGCAGTTTCCAATAGAAACCAGCTCCTTTTTATGGTAAACTGTCCATAGAGATTTCAGAAAGATGAGGCGGCACGATGGATCCGATTTTTACAGAGGAACAACTGAACAGGATGAGCAGGGATGATATGCTTTCACTGGTAAAGATCATGCAGGGGCATTATCAGAAACAGAAAGAGGCCCTGGAAAAACAGGAAACGAGGATCCAGCTCCTGGAAGAGAAAACAAAGGAACTGGAATTCCTGAACGCCATGCTCTCGGACCGCCTTACCCTTGCCCAGAGGAAACGCTTTGGAGCGTCCAGCGAAAAATATGCGGACGGGTATACCCAGCTGGATCTTTTCAACGAGGCAGAGCAGGAAGCGGATCCCAATGCCCCGGAACCGGACCTGGAAGAGGTCCATCCGTCTTCTTACAAGAGGAAGAAACGTTCCGGCAAAAAGGAGAAAGACCTTTCCTCCTTTGAGACAACCGAAGTGATCGAGTACAAGCTGACAGGGGCAGACCGTTACTGCCCGGACTGCAATACGAAATATAAGGTTGTCACAAAGGAAACCGTAAAACGGCTGAAATTCGTTCCCGCACGGTTTGAAGTCGTGGAAGAAGTGACCTTTGTATACAGCTGCCCGAAATGCGGAGCCATGAAGCGGCCGGAAAAAACGCCGTCCCTTCTGAAAGGCAGCGTGGCAACGCCATCCCTGGTGTCGGGCATCATGAATGCCAAGTATGTAAACGGGATGCCGCTTGCCCGTCAGGAACGGGAATTCGCCCGGTACGACCTGAACCTTTCCACAAAGACCATGGCGAACTGGATCATCCAATGCGCGGACCGGTATCTGCAGCCACTCTACGCTCTGATGAAAGAAGAGCTGCTCCGGAGTAAATATTTACACGGAGACGAAACCCGGATCCAGGTGATCGATGAACCGGACCAGAAGGGCTCCACCCAGAACTGGATGTGGGTCTATCTCACCGATGAATACAGCGGTTCACCCCGGATGGTCCTCTTCCAATATGAAAGGACTCGCGCCGGATATCATCCGGTGGAATTCCTTGGAGACCAGTTTGAGGGATATTTCACCTGTGATGGTTACCAGGCATACCACAGTCTCCCGGAAAGGATCACTGTAACGGGATGCATGGCCCATGCGAGGCGCAGGTTTGATGAAGCCCTGACGGTACTGAAAAAGGATTTCACCAAAGAGCAGCTGAAGGAGACAACCGCATATCAGGCAATGGCACGGATCGGGATGCTCTATAAGATTGAGGAGATGATCCGTGACAAGTCACCGGAAGAACGGTATGAAGAGCGTCAAAAGCAGGCGAAACCGCTTTTAGAGGCTTTCTTTGAGTGGCTTCATACACTGGAGGATTCCGTAGACCGGTCTTCGTTGATCGGTGAAGCTGTCCTGTACACCCTGAACCAGGAAGCTTATCTGAAAAGATATCTGGAGGACGGACACTTAAGTATTGATAATCTGGCAGCGGAACGTGCACTAAAAAACTTTGCGACAGGGAGACGGAACTGGCTTTTCGCAAAGAGCATCCGTGGAGCGCAGGCCAGCGCAACTGTATACAGCATCACGGAAACAGCCATGCTGAACGGGCTGAAACCCTACAATTATCTCACCTATGTGATGGAGCAGATGAAAGATCTTAGTCCATTCCCGGAAAAGGAAGCTATGCTGGAACTGCTTCCATGGTCCAACAGCCTGCCGGCTGACTGCCGCAGCAAACTGAAAAAATGAGAGACTAATTTTCCCCCGGTAAATACTGGGGGATTTTCATATTTTGTCAAGATACGGATGATTACCTACTTACGAAAAACTAACCGAGGAACAGCTTACGGTGTTCCGCCGTCAGCGTATCGGCTTTATTTTTCAGAATTATAATCTTATTCCGTATCTTACAGCCTATGAGAATATCGTACTTCCGGTCCGTTTGGATGGAAAAATAGAGGATAAGAAATTCTTGAAAGAGATTGTGCATTTCTTGGAACTTGATGGGAAACTTTCTAACTATCCGAGCCATCTTTCGGGTGGACAGCAGCAGAGAGTGGCGATTGCCCGTGCTTTAATATCAAAGCCTGCAATCATTTTAGCTGACGAACCGACAGGAAATCTCGACAGTCGTACAAGTGATAAGGTTATCGATCTTTTGAAAATGACAAGCGAGAAGTTCAATCAGACTATTGTAATGATTACCCACAACCCTGAAATTGCTGAAAAGGCAGATGTGAGAATACACATTGAAGATGGAAAAATAGCAAAATAAGGGAGGTGATCGGGATGAACAATAAAAAGATAACGGCAAAAATGATTTCTCGGATGTCAAAACAGAGCCTTAAATCAAGCCGTATGCGTAATATCTTCGTGATGATTACTATTGTTTTGGCGTCGGCTCTCTTGATGGCAATTTCTATGTATGCTGTCGGTCAGCAGGAGGATAATCAGAGAAAACTTTCCCACGCACAGGAAGTGGGTTACTATAATCTTACAAATGAACAGGTAGAAACCTTAAAGTCTGATGAAAGAATTGCGTACCAAATTCAGGTTAAAATGGGAACAACCTCTGAAATGGATGGTTTTGAGGTTATCCCATATTATGTAAGTGAGCTGTCCGACAAAATTCAAATCGGAGAATTAGAAAGCGGTAAGCTGCCCGTACAGGAAAATGAAATCGCAGTACAAGGTGCAATGCTTGAAAAAATGGGCATTGAGGCGAGCATTGGAAGTCAGTTGACCTTAAACTTTTATGATGGAAATACAGAAACCTTTACGGTTACAGGTCTTTTGAAAGGTGGAGAAAATGCGAAACAGTTTGCAGCGTTTTTCTCACAGAGCTATGCGGAAAGCGGCAGTCAGTTAAAGGACGAACCTTATGAGGTTTATGCAAAGCTGTATGGTGCGACAACAATGTACTCTGAAGATTGCAAGGAAACGATGTACTTAATCGGAAGTGATGCAGGAATTGAGAGAAAATATGTCAGCCCGTCGAAAGCATTTCTGGACTCCTTATCTGTGGATACACAGGATGTTTTAAAATATGGTTTGATAGGTATAGTGATCCTGCTTGCCTGTATCTTGGTTATTTATGGTGTGTTTTATTTATCGGTTATTGGGAAAATTCATCAGTTTGGTCAGCTCCGCACAATCGGTATGACGAAAAAGCAGATGAAAAAACTGGTATCAAAAGAAGGACGCAGATTGTTTCTGTATGCTTCACCTATCGGTATTTTGATTGGTGGAATTGCAGGATACTTTATTATTCCATCAGGATTTAGTATCATCAATACTTTGATCATGGCGGTTGTAGTGTTTGCAGTCATTTATGTCATTACGATGATTTCTGTTCATAAGCCTGCAAAGTTAGCCGCTGCGGTATCGCCTATGGAAGCACTTCGTTATACAGCACAGGACGATATGAAAAAGACTGCAAACAAGAAGACGTGCCGTAACCTTACTCCACTTGGATTAGGTGTGATGAACTTCTCTAAGAACAAAAAGAAAGCGGTCATAACAATGCTTTCTCTGGCTCTTGGCGGTATTCTATTTATGACGGCGGCAACATTTATGTCCTCTTTTGATAAGGATAATTATGCAAGGCAAGGTATTTGGAAAGAAGCAGAATTCCATATTGAATATTCCGAGGCTGCGATTGAATTGAACGAAAATGGTATGAGTGGGATGCAGGCACAGACACCAATAACAGAACAAATGGTAGAGGATATTTCTGCCATAGATGGGGTGGAAAAAGTAGAAGAACTGAAAAGCTTCGGTGTAAGTTTTGATTTTCCACAACAGGATGAATACGACAATGATGATTATATTTATCCGATGAACAAAGAAGAAACAACGGAAATTGAAAAATACATTGAAGAAGGAACTGCTGATTATGACAAACTAATGTCAGGTGATTATGTCCTTATTGCAGACAATATAAATGTGCAGGAAATCTATGGTTGGCAGTTTAGCGTTGGAGATACTCTAACACTTCACTATTACGACGGCAGTAAAATGACAGAAAAAGAAGTTACGGTGCTTGGTCTGTTAAATCATCAATATACTTTGGACAACAGCAGTTTAGACGGTTGGTTTGTTATGCCAGAAGACGCTGTGAAAAAAATTGTTCCATATGAAAGCCTAAATGCCCACCTTCTTATATCGGCTGATGCTGAAAAAGAAAGTACAGTTGGTGCGGCATTAAATGAAATGATTTCTCAAAGAGCAGAGTTATCCTTGGAAGCATACGCTGACAGAAAAGTGGCTTACGCTCAAACAGCAAATACAATATTTGGAACAATCAGCGGTTTGGCGATTTTTATTATGATGTTCAGTATTTTAAGTATGATGAATACGCTGATTACCAATATTGTTACCCGTAAACAGGAGCTTGCAATGCTTGAATCTATCGGTATGTCAAAAGGTCAAATCCGAAAGATGCTTTTAGGAGAAAGCTTGCTCTTAGTGCTTGTGGCTGTGGCTGTAACGATGACAATCGGTACGCTGTTAGGATATGTGCTTACACATTTACTTTATAACGGAGGAGCATTTTACATCTCATTCAAATTCCCAACAGTATTTGTCCTTGCATATACCGTTGTACTGATTGCTGTACCGCTGCTAATTACCACTGTGTCAATGCACAGCTTTTCAAAAGAAGCACTTGTAGAAAGATTAAGAGGAATGGAAAATTGATATGCGAATATACGATACGCATTATAGGAAACCAAGACATTCTGGTGCTTTCTCCCCAAATCATAGGAACGCTGATTGAGAAAATTCGATGTTCAGACACGAAAGAATTGATAATCCCTGCGGAAGAATTACTTCCGCAGGGGTATGCGGAATATCTGGAGCGTGTAATGCAGATCAACGATATTGGAAAGAGTGTTGGCAGGCAGGATGTGTATAATTTGACTGCAAAGCAGATTGGGATGCTGAAGGTGGAACAGCAGAAATGCTTCTATAAAGCAAAAGCAGAAACAACCGATAATGCTGCACGATTTAATCTTGAAACAAACGAAAAATTCTTTTTGCTGACAAAACAATCCGACAGCCGTTTTATCTGCGACTATGAGAATGGGGAGAAGATTGTGGTTTCATTGAAATATTTATAGATTTAAAAGATGAAATAGGAGATTGTTGTATAATGAGAAAAATAAGCAGGAAATCTGAGAATGAACTGCTCCCCGTCAAGAGGACAGAGAAAAAATATAAAATTTTCCCGGCCAGCAGCTAAATGTTGCTGACCGCTTTTTATGCAGCAAGGCACAACTTGTGTTTTTCTATCGGCGTCAGTACGCCCAAGTTACGCTGGACTCTTCTGGTGTTGTAATAACGGATGTAGCACTCAATCATTTGCACGAGTTCCTGTTTGCTGGTGAAACGCTTGCCGTAATAGCGTTCCCGTTTCAAAATGCCCCAGAATCCTTCCATAGGTCCATTGTCAATGCAGTGAGCCACACGGGACATACTCTGAGTCATTCCAGCCTGTACGAGTTTGTGGTGGAAGGCTCTGCCTGTGTATTGGAAACCTCTATCGCTGTGGAACAGCGGGTGGGCATCTGGATTCGCCTTAACAGCTTTGTCAAAGGTTTTGTAAACGAGTGGATTATCATTGCGCTCACTGATCACATAGGACACGATGCGCCGGTCACAAAGATCCAGAATGGCACTTAGATAGAGTTTATGTACTTCCATGCCACCATACCATTTGAACTCTGTCACATCAGTAAGCCATTTCTCATTCGGCTTCTCCGCATAGAATTGGCGATTCAGCAGATTTTCAGCAAGATACTGAGGGTTCTTTGCCCGTCTTGTGCAGCCGCGGTTATTGTACTTCACAGTGGATCTTATATCTTTGGCCCGGCAGATGCGTAGCACCCTCTTGTCATTGACATAGATACCATGGTCATGACGCAAATCGTCATTCAATCTCCGGTAACCTTTATCTGGACTTTCTGAATGGATTTTCTCAATCTTGTCGGCCAACTGTTCGTTCTCCTTTACTCTGTGGCTTAGCTTTCCGGAAGCCCATTTGTAGTAAGCAGAACGGGATACATGGAGAAGGTCACAGGCTGTCTCAACAGCAAACCCTTGTTCTTCGTGACACTCTCGAATGGCTATATAAGTATGTCGTTGTCTTACTTCTGAAAGGCATCCCTCCTCTCTACTTCGTCCAATTTTTTTAACAGTGCATTCTCCATTTCCGCCAGATACAGTTTATGTTTGAGTTGCTCAATCTCAATTTGTGCCTGTTCCAGCTCGGTACGGGGAGTTTGGTCCTTCTTGCGCTGTCCACGCCGGTCTTGTAATCCTGCTTCTCCCATCTGTTCAAAACGAAGTGTCCAAGTACGAACTTGTTGGTAGCTTACCTGGTATTTTAAGGCTATTTCTCCGTAGTTTTTCCCTATAGCGATACATTCCCTGACGATTTGAACTCGTTCCTCAAATGTGGTTTCTCGTCCTTGCTTCATGTAACTTCCTCCTCCAGAAAACTTTGTGGAGTTGAAATCTCCATGAGCATTATACACCTTTATCCAGTTGCTGAGTTGACGATCATTTCGCAACTTATATTTTTTGCTGATTTCTTCGAGACTTCCCACCCCGGATAAGTATTCCAGCACCGCCTTTAACTTTAGTTCTGGCGGATAGACACGATTTTTCCGATATGGTAAAAATCCAGCCGCCCCTTCTGTCTCATACCGTGCACTCCATCTATAAATCGTCGTTGTCCCAACTCCTGCATCCCGGGCCGCCTGAACTAAGCTTATTTCCCCTTGCCGGTACTTCTTGATAATCTCGACTTTTTCTTCTGTGTTTAGTTTACCTTTTTGTGACATAGAATTGCTCCCTTCATGATGACAGTTTGTTTTTTCACTGTCTCTCATAAAGGGAGCATATCAGAATGATCTCCTGCTTTTTACACTAGATTTCTTTTAAAATAGACTATAATTCTGCAGCCAGTTCATGCATCCAGAAGGACGCAGCATCATATTCTCTTGGTTCAGATAATACTGGAACGGTGAGGATATCAATTGGTACGCAAAGTATTTTAGCCATTTTAGCAAGGATTTCATCACGAGGCTTTCTTGCATCCGCTTCGTATTGTGCAATTCTGACATCCGCAGAATCTTCCGAAAAGCCAAGTGCGATACCGAGTTCTTTTTGTGTGAGATGATTTTTCTGTCTTAAATGTTTTAATTTTCTTCCAAACGTAATCATAATAGAAATTCCTTTCTGTAAGTTATTTTGATTGTGCGAGGTGTCAAATGATATATCATTCGGCACCTCTGGTTTTATGATCTTTATTCCCCGGTACTTCCGAAAGCACCAATATCTCTTGCTTCTCCGA
>OHBF01001394.1_pt1 | contig 10143 bp, 7 predicted proteins | sample 1577301 | NCBI WGS metagenome assembly OHBF01 (sample SAMEA3879575, study PRJEB24766) | human gut metagenome | biome: human-associated habitat; feature: feces | place: USA | collected 1985/1987
GATATATTTGTAAAAACATGAAAACATATTCATATTAACAACTGTTATCTTAAATGAGAATAACTATATGAAAAAAGAATCTGCATTCATACGAATATATCGCTTTTATCTGGAAGGATTCCGGGAGATGAAGCTGGGCAAGACTCTTTGGCTAATCATTCTAGTCAAATTGTTTATCATGTTTTTTATCCTGAGATTATTCTTCTTTCCTAATTATCTCGGGCAATTCGATAGCGATAGTGAGAAGGAGAACCACGTATCGAACGAACTCATACAACGGGCAATAAATCCTTAAAACATTAATAAATATGATTGAAAACATTGACACTTCATTGATCGATTGGTCGAGGGCTCAATTTGCCCTTACTGCCATGTATCATTGGCTCTTCGTGCCACTTACACTAGGACTTGGCGTTATCCAAGCTATTATGGAGACGATTTATTATCGGACAGGTAATGAGGCATGGAAAAAGACCGCCCAATTTTGGATGAAATTATTCGGTATCAATTTCGCTATCGGTGTCGCTACGGGATTGATCCTCGAGTTCGAGTTCGGAACCAACTGGTCTAACTATAGTTGGTTTGTCGGGGATATCTTCGGGGCACCTTTGGCTATCGAGGGAATTCTCGCCTTCTTTATGGAAGCTACCTTTATCGCTGTCATGTTTTTTGGTTGGGACAAGGTTAGCAAACGCTTCCATCTCGCCTCCACTTGGCTGACGATTATCGGCGCTACTCTTTCCGCCCTCTGGATCTTGATCGCTAACGCATGGATGCAATATCCGGTCGGTATGCATTTCAATCCGGATACGGTCCGTAACGAGATGTTCGACTTCTGGGCCGTAGCCTTATCGCCTGTCGCCATTAATAAGTTTTTCCATACGGTATTGTCCGGTTGGATCGTAGGCGCCTTGTTCGTACTAGGAATCAGCTGCTGGTATTTATTAAAGAAACGGAATACCGAATTCGCTTTGTCAAGTATCAAGGTCAGCGCTATATTCGGGTTGGTAGCCTCCATCCTTATTATCTGGACGGGTGATGGCTCCGCTTACCAAGTCGCTCAAAAGCAGCCGATGAAACTAGCCGCCATGGAAGGTCTTTATGAGGGTGGCAACGGAGTAGGACTCGTAGGTATCGGCATCTTAAATCCGGCAAAGACGAGTTATCTGGATAACCAGAACGCATTTATTTTTGACATTAAGTTCCCCAAACTCCTCTCCTTCTTAGCAGAACGTGACATGAACGCATACGTTCCGGGAATCGTAAACTTAATAGAGGGAGGTTATACGACCAATAAAGGAACGGTAGCGCTCTCCGCCAAAGAAAAAATAGAGAAAGGTAAAACCGCCATCAAAGCGTTAGCTGATTATCGCAAAGCGGTTAAAGATAAAGATACCGCAGCAGCCGCACAATACAGGGTAACCTTGGAAGAGAATTTCCCCTATTTCGGATATGGTTATATTAAGGATCCGGCAGAGTTAATCCCGCATGTAGGATTGACATTCTATTCTTTCCGTGTGATGGTGATCCTTGGTTGTTTCTTCATCTTACTATTCATTATTACGTTGATATGGGATAAAAAAGGGAAAATCGCTAATACACGTTGGTTGCAATACGTGGGCCTATGGTCTATACCTTTAGGATATATAGCGGGACAAGCCGGTTGGATCGTAGCGGAGGTAGGACGTCAACCTTGGGCTATACAGGATATCTTGCCGACCAGCGCTTCGATATCCAAGTTAAACCCATCCTCGGTACAGACCACTTTCTACCTGTTCCTTATCTTATTTACGATCCTGCTGATCGCAGAGATTGGAATCATGGTTAAGGCCATCAAGAAAGGGCCGGAAGCTGCCGCCCACTAATTTTCAATTTTCAAATATCAATTCTTAAATAGAAAGTCCTATGGATAGTACATATATATTGTTACAACATTACTGGTGGTTTCTGGTATCTCTACTCGGAGCGCTATTAGTATTCCTTCTTTTTGTACAAGGAGGCCAATCTCTACTCTTCACTATCGGCAAGACGGAGATACAGCAAAAAATGTTATTGAACTCGACCGGGCGTAAGTGGGAGTTTACTTTCACTACGTTGGTCACTTTCGGAGGTGCTTTCTTCGCCTCTTTCCCTTTATTTTATTCCACAAGCTTCGGCGGAGCCTATTGGGTATGGATGCTGATCTTGCTTTGCTTCGTGATACAAGCTGTATCTTACGAGTATCAAGCGAAAAAAGGCAACCTACTCGGGAAAAAGACGTATCAAGTATTTCTTATGATCAATGGTATAGCAGGTCCGATCTTACTCGGAACCGCTGTAGCGACCTTCTTTAACGGCGCTGAATTTATTGTTAACAAAGAACAGTTGACTGATGTAGCCATGCCCGTCATTTCCACGTGGGCCAATCCTTGGCATGGATTAGAGGCGGCTTTGGTATTTTGGAATTTGTGCCTAGGACTGGCAGTTTTCTTCTTGGCACGAGCTCTGGCCCTACTCTATTTTATCAACAATATCGATGATCCGGAGATTGTCGCTAAAAGCCGGAAACAATTGATACCGGAGACAATCTTGTTCCTCGTCTTTTTCTTGACATTCTTGATCCGTTTATTGTTGGTGGACGGTTTTGCCGTAAATCCGGATACCGGAGAAGTATTTATGCAACCGTATAAGTATTTTATGAACCTGATCGAGATGCCAATCGTGTTAGCCGTATTATTGATTGGCGTGGTTGGCGTGCTATTCGGCATAGGGAAAACGATATTCTCGAAGACTTGGAGAAAAGGCATCTGGTTCGCGGGAACAGGGACTGTCTTGACCGTATTAGCTTTATTACTTTGCGCAGGATGGAATAATACGGCTTACTACCCATCTTTGGCGGATCTACAAAGTTCATTGACGATCCAGAATAGTTGCTCAAGCCCATTCACGTTGAAAGTAATGAGCTATGTATCTATTCTCGTTCCATTCGTATTAGCCTACATTTTCTATGCTTGGAGAGCGCTTGATCTACATAAGATCAATAGTAAGGAAATGCAAGAAGGAGGTCATACCTATTAAATAATGTGCAAATTAAATAATATGCCAATGTGCCAATATGTCAATGTCCAGTGAGAATACAAGTGATAGTATCTTAATTGACAGATTAGCATATTGGCATATTGCTACATTGGCACATTAATTTATTGCCTTTGGAAGTCCGCCTCTTTTGTCCACTTAGGCATCTCATCATTGTTGGCGATAACTAAACCGATACTAAACATTAAGTTCATATCTTCCATAGCCCCATCAAAATCCCACCAAGATTCATCATACTCATCATTCGGTTGGTGATACCGGTAAACTTTCGGTTTAGCCTCATGGCGTGCTTTATCCACGTAATCCTTACCGCCACCAACTAAAATCGTAGGTACGCCTTTTTTCACGAAATTAAAATGATCGGAACGGAAATAACCACCCGCAGGATCTTCGGTAATAACCTTCACGGTCCGTCCTTGTGCCGAGGCCATAGCGATCACCAAGGCATCCGTATCCGTCTTACCCGCAGCCCGGAGAGAAACATCATGGGTACGCTCACGCGGAGCCGTGCCGTCAAAGTTCAAGTTAATAGCCGTTTTAGATAAAGGGAACAAAGGATGCTCACAATAGTACTGAGAACCTAATAAGCCACATTCCTCGGAAGTCACCGCCACGAATACGATGGAACGACGGGAATGAACAGGCAATGATTGATATTTCTTAGCTAATAACATTAAGGTTGCCACGCCCGAAGCATTATCGCTAGCGCCATTATAGATACTGTCCCCATCTATCGGCGTGCCGATCCCAAAATGATCCCAGTGAGCGGTAAAAACCAAGTATTCGTCTTTCAGGTCCGTGCCCGGTAAAACAGCCGCCACGTTATGAGACTCGCCTACAGTCATCTTTACATTTAATATAACCTTACTTTTCGCCTTCATCGTAAAACTCTTGAAACCCGGTTTCTTCGCCGCGGCAATCGTCTCATCAAAATTCAATCCGCTAAGGGCGAACATTTTCTTGCAAGCCTCCTCCGAGAGCCATCCCTTCATGCCCAAAGCTTCCGCATTCATTGTCTCCGAGCAAAGAGCGATATTTGTCTGCACGTGAGAAGCCTGACAGACCTTCCAACCATACGAAGCGGCCGCCTCGTTATGAAGAACCAATAAACCTGCGGCACCTTGGCGTTGCGCCTCCTCGAACTTATAAGTCCAACGGCCATAATAAGTCATGTTCTTTCCACGGAACAAAGACGTATCATAAAAACCGGGATCATTCACCATAGCGATAACGATTTTCCCCTTCACGTCTACATTCGCATAATCGTTCCATCCATATTCCGGCGCATTAATGCCAAACCCACAGAACACATAGTCCGTAGTAGGGATAACTACCTGCTCAGTTCCCCGGTTCGTCCAAACGACAATATCATCCGAGAACTTCAAATCCATAGACCCTTTCGCGCATTTCACCGTGATCTTATCCTTTACCGGACGGGTAAAAGTAGATATTTCCTTCACCGGCTGGAAATAACTATCGCCATTAGCAGGTTGAAGACCTAGTTTCTTAAATTCATCAGCGATGTAATGGATTGTTTTCGTCTCATACTCGGTCAAAGGCTTACGCCCTCCGAACTCATCCGAGCCTAAAGTCTTTACTCGTTCCTTAAAAAAAGCCAAATCTTCCTCATAACTCTGGGCCATAACAGATACGCCCATAGCGAGCATCAGGAAGAAAACAGAGATAAAATTCTTGTTCATAATCGTAGATTGTTAAATGACATAATTTATTAGATATAGGTATTTAGATTTCAAAATAACAATAAAAAAAGGAAACGGCGAAGCTCACGCTTGGCCGTTTCTACATTTAACCGTTTTAAACAAAAAGAAAAAGTTAGTTAAGGCTTAGAAAAAAATATCTTAAGTCTATTTACCGACTGTATATTCGCTTTCCCGAAGGACAGCAAACAAATATATGGAATCCACCTCATCCTGCATACATTACACTTTGTTTTTTTGTTATTTTTCACAGAACAGAAATGCTTTTGTATTATCTTTGCACTCAATTATTCCCATAGACAACAAATGGCTGATTTTGATATAAACATATTGGGATGCGGTTCCGCATTGCCCACGACACGCCATCTGGCGACCTCTCAAATAGTAGATTTACGAGATAAACTATACATGATCGACTGCGGAGAAGGCACGCAAGTGCAAATGCGTCGTATGCGTATAAAATTCAGTCGTTTAAATCATATCTTCATCTCCCACCTACACGGAGATCATTGCTTCGGGCTACCGGGATTGATCTCTACATTAGGTATGCTGGGACGTAATGGAGAACTTGTTATTCATGGGCCGAAAGAGATCGAGAGCTATATGCGTCCGGTACTTGATATCTTTTGCAAAGGGTTGCCTTATGAGATCCGTTTTAACTTAATCGACCCGACAACTCATTCGTTGGTTATGGAAGATCGCTCCTTAAGCGTTTATTCCATTCCGTTAAAGCACCGGATACCCTGTTGTGGCTATTTGTTCGCCGAGAAAGCCAAAGAAGCGCATATCATCCGGGAGATGACGGATTTCTATCAGGTTCCCGTCCGTATGATGCAAGAGATCAAAAGGGGCGCTGATTTCGTCACCCCGGAAGGAGAGGTAATCCCGAATGCCCGCTTAACCCGCCCTGCCGTCGCTCCCAAACAGTATGCTTATTGCTCGGATACAGCTTTTCACCCATCTATAATCCCCATCATTGAAGGGGTGGATTTATTATACCACGAGGCGACTTTCGCTGAATGTGACGCCGCACGTGCGAAAGAGACCTTTCACTCTACCGCCCGCCAAGCGGCCGAGATTGCTTATAAAGCCCAAGTGAAGCGATTGGTTATCGGTCATTACTCGGCTCGTTACGAGGATATGGCACCGTTAAAGAAAGAAGCAGACAAGATATTTCCCGGCACGATCTTAGGAGAGGAAGGTATGAGGCTTAGCGTATAATCATACATCCGTTTTACGAAATAAAGCTAATTACTTTCTAATATGCAGAAAACTTTCTACATTTGTACGAATTTAGGGACAAGTAAATGAAGCTTATACATATCATCGCTTTGGCACTTGCATTCTCCGCAAGTTATCCGGTTTACGCGCAAGCTAATAAATCGGGAGTCAAGACATTTGCTTCTAGGCAAGAAGATCCCTCTCCTATCGAAATCACGGCCTACGAGAATCGCATCAAAGTAGAGAACGCTCCTGTCGGGAGTATCTTGGAAATCTACAGTGTCGTAGGCATCAAGGTGAAAGAAATCGAAGTCAAGCAGTCCACCGCCGAATATGTCGTAGATATCGCAAAGGGATATTATATCATCCGCATTGGCGATACGGTACGCAAGGTGGCAATACGGTAAATAAAAGCCCCATAGGATAATCCTACGGGGCTTGTTTTTTGATCCGCTTTCTCTTCTCACGAGGATACCTGCGGAAGAACTTTTAATTACTTTAGTATTAATATGCCACGTGTTCACCCGTCACGGGATACTTTTTTATTGCGGCATAGTTATTTAATTATATATTACATAAAGGCGGGTCTCCCCGCCTTTATTCGTTTAGTCTATCGGTTAGTCTTATTTTACAACTACCTTAACTGCTTCCTCACCGTCAACAGCTACGGCTACGATACCAGCCGGTACAGCGATTGTAGCGTTGTCAGAAGTAAGAACTGTCTCAGCGACAACCTTACCTAAGATGTTAGTGATAACTACTGACTTACCAGCAGCACCTTGAACAGTTACAGTACCGTTGCCAGCTACTACAGATACACCTTCAACATTGTTGATGTTATCGTTAGATGTTACCATATCATCATCTTCAGTCTTAGAATATGCGTTGAATACCAATGCTCCATCACCACCAGTCTTAGCGGCACCAAATGTAGAGCTAGCATCTGTCAATACCAAGCAGCCATTGTGCATCTTCAACCATGCGGCAGCTTCATTAGGAGCGATAGCTTTTGCCAAATCACCCTTGATAGTCTGATATTGATTATCACCATCTGTTCCTGTTGCATATACGTTAGACTCGATCAAGAATGAGTTATTCTCACCCTCTTTTCCATCTACATAAGCTAAAGCAGCCTTATCCGGATTTACATAACGGAATGACCAAGTTACGTTCTTATGCTTGTCTCCAGACAATACGTTGATGAATTTCGGATAATCTTTCTTATAAACAGCCATAATAGACTCGATTCCCTCATTCTTCAATTGATCAGCAGTCATAGCTTTGTACTTACCTGTCAAAACGATCAAGGTATCACCATATTGAACGGCAGGAACGAAACCTACACGAGTATAGCTACTGTTTGAAACTGCTTTCGTATTGAACAAGTACGGGTTAAGAGCTTCCTTGCGAGCAGCAACAGCGGCAGCAGAGTCTGAGTAGTTAACCAAATACTTACCATAGATGAATGCTGGAGTCTTCACATGAACAGCATGTACACATTGATATGGATCTTCTGTAACTTGACCATCAGCAGTGATATGCTTGCCTGTCTCAGTACAAGGAATGATCTTCTCACCCTCGATCAACTCACGATAAGCGGATACCAAGTATTGAGGTTTAACCTTACCTGCGCCACGAGTTAACCATGCTGTATCAATACGGAAAGCTAACTTACCATCAGCTTTAGCTTCACCCCAGATACCTGCGTAATCAACATCCTTGTTCAACAAGTTTCCATTATGCTCATCCATCAAATATTCACCACGGATAGTTTCCTTGAACATCAAGCTATCCGCTGAATTATCAACGTTCTCACCAAGAAGTGCATTGTTGAATTGACGATACAACGGAGTCTCATCCGGAGCGATGTAGAATGCAGAAGTTCTAGTCTCGTTCAACATTTGAGCTTTCAATGTAGCAGCACCATCATAGTCAGATACACCAGCCTTTGTTGAAGTAAGTTTCATCACATATTTACCAGCTTCTTTCGTTACAGCAATAACAGCATGATAGCACTTACCATCGATTTGGTTATTTTCCTTGAAGTAGTAACCTGATGTCAAATTTGTATTATTATCTGTATCATACTGACTTACGTTGAATTTCTCTTCCTTATTTACAGACCAGATATTCTTTTTAGCATTGTCATTACTTGCTACATAAACCGTTCTGTAAAGGTTCTTCAATCCACTGATACGTTTAGCAACCGCAGCAGTAACAGGGAAACCATATTGAGCCTTAACAGCAGCTGCGTCATTTGCCAAAGTATCCAAATTGAATGCAGTCTTGCCTTCTAATACAGTCAACGTAGAGTCTTTAGAAGACTTAGCGATGTATTTGTCTGTAGCATATGGATGCCAGTAGTTGAATGTATACTTGTTGATCATCAACTCTTCTTTATCCAAGTTCTTGTAACCTAACAATGAATCTGTTACAGAAGCTGCAGGAACAAGTTCGAAGAACAATGAATCTGTAGAATTGATAGTAACACCATTTGCAGAATTTACATCAGCTGTCAAGTACCAATAAGTAGCACCAGCCTTCTTATTCAAATTCAAAGTATAATCAGCAAGAACACCATCAGAGAACTCACGGTTATAAACCTCTAAAGTAGAGATATTATTCTTATCTGTTACGTTCTTCTTCAAGATTACCCATTGATAAGCCGGCATATGAGCTACGTTCTGCTCATCAGCATTAACGGTTGTCCACTCGATCGTACCATTTCTGTAGATCGGAGAAGCCAAATACTTACCAGCCTTATTTGTGATGTAATATACACCATCCTTCAAAGAAGTCTTAGTAGACTCTACAGCTGTACAATCCTTGTAACCCAAAGAGATATGAGTATTTTGGTCTTTGCTGTCAACAGTCAAGATACGAGTCTCGTTCTTGATCAAATCCTGCAAAGAAACACGCCAGTTAGCACCAGTATTTGCAGCAGCATCTTCCCAATACTTAACGTTATCTTCTTTCCATGTAATTTGTTTTACATAGATATACAAGCTATCATAAGCAGGAGAATAAAGGAAAGCGAACTTGTGTTGATCTTTAATAGCACTATTCTCTACTGCATCTAGAGCTGTACCAGTCTCACCCTTTTTCGTCCAGTTATAAGCTAAGAACTTGTAACCAGTCTCATTCGTATAAGCTGTATCAACTTTCAAATAAGCTTCTTTCTTCAAGTCAGAAACAAACAAATAACGGCTATCAGCATCGCCAGCACCTTCAGCTACAAACTTATTAGCGTTAAACGGATTCGTTAAAGTAGTACCTAGGATATCTTTATCGAAACCTAACTTAACACCAGCATCAGCTTTTTGGTTACCAAAGATAGTGTTCAACTCGTTAGCGCTCAAATAAACCTGTCCAGGAGCTTGCAATGTAAATGTTGCAAAAGTATTATTTTGAACATCCTTAGCTGCCCATTTCTGAACTTTCACGCCATTGTTTGTAGTGAAACCAACAACAGAGTCAGTTGTAAAGTAAGAGAACAAAGGTCTCTTATCTTCCAATTTCGTAATAGTTCTAGAGAAAGCCCAACCTGCGATTTCTCCACCTGTAGTCGGAGTCAGATCCACTTGGCTTTGAGATTTCAAAATTTCAGCCATTGTGATATCCAACATACGGCCTGTGCCCTTGTTCATGAAGTCGAACTTAGGAGCTTGACCCTGATTCTCGGAAGAAACAGTTACACACCAAAGTGTGTTCGCTAAGCCTGCAGAAGTAGAGGAAGAAGGAACCAATGATAAAACACCATTTTCGTCCATAGATAAGACGCTACCGGACGCATCATCTTTCAATTGGAAAAGACCAGAGTTAGCACCCTCAGCTAATTTCCCAATTGAATAAGCACCGTTTGCCGTAGGCAAAGGGTTTTGTGCCGGTGTTGTCTGCGCATTTGCTGACATCGCACTTAAAAGCGCAACACCAGCCAAAAGAGTAGAAAACTTTTTGTTCATAATTAAATAATTTAATATTAATACTAAAGTGTAATAAGCTCTTTAACAACGATCGCTCTCTTAAAAATCAAAACAAACGGCGATCGACTTTATTCATCATTTGCAAAGGTACGCGTTTCTTTGATTCGCGCAACCCTTCTTTATCATTTTTTTCTCGCCATATAGAC
>OHBF01001402.1_pt1 | contig 10095 bp, 5 predicted proteins | sample 1577301 | NCBI WGS metagenome assembly OHBF01 (sample SAMEA3879575, study PRJEB24766) | human gut metagenome | biome: human-associated habitat; feature: feces | place: USA | collected 1985/1987
GCAGCTCAGGGCATCACGGTCGAACAGCACCAGGTAATCATCGCGGCGGCGCAGGATGTACTGGGCGTGATACGGGTTACTGGTTTCGATATTGGCTAACATCCGCTGTTTTATTAATGCGATATCTAAAATCAGGATGGAAATAGTGATGTATATCACTATTTCCATGATCTTGCCTTGCGTTCATCCAGGCAGGAATATCCCTGTTAGCAGCCTCTGTGCGATGTACGCCAGCGGTCTGTAAAGAAACCGATTACCTTATAACAAAACCTCTAACGTAGTTTATAATACATCAGGAATATTAATAAAACCTTCTGGGTCAGATATCTCAATAAATATCATATCAGGCTCAAAAGTTTCAGGGACTTTTAATTTCGCTGAAATTAACCAACCTTGCTTAGAACCAATACTAATAGATTTATAGCTGTAATTGGCATGTAGACTATTTTTAATATAAGGAATTTCCCTTAACTCTAACTCACGCCGAGCCAAGTCAAGAGCCATTTCGATAGTTATTTTGTTATGTTTTATCAATTTGTTAGTCCCATCATGAATTTTTCTCTCAATCCCTCAACATATTTTATGGCATGAGCTATTTCCGCTTCATTGAATAAATTTTTACTTTTTAATATTTCATTTAGAACGTGTTCCTCCCTAGATAAACGTCCTAGTGCTTCGTATGCTTCTCGTCCAATTTTCGCAAATTGCTTAGCATGAATCACTTCATGATACACCTCATATAAGGTAGCATTTTTCCTAAGATAAATATTGCGAAGGCCATAATCAAAAGCTGCCCTAGCATTTGGTGGCAAATATTTATCTGCTTTCCTTATTACTTTAATTCCTAGCTTCTCCATTTCTTTAGCAATATTGTTTATTTGACTACGTGATAAACGAACCCCATCCAGGAAACCCGTATGCCCACTAACACGACGACCATCGCCAATATAGTCCATCAAACTGCTGATTTTAGAACTTGCAGCCAATCCCAGCGGATCAACCCACCCACAAGGATTCGGCACATACCGGTAAGTCTGCTCCCCGCCCAGCAACCCCAGCGGATCACTCACCAGGTACATTCCGGTTTCCGGCTCGTAATACCGGAACCGGTTATAGCACAGCCCTGATTCCGCATCCTGCCACTGTCCTGCATACAGCAGGCCGGGGTCGGCTTCCGGGTCCAGTTCCCCGCGCGGGTCCGGGTAGCCGGTGTCTGCGGGCAGACTGAGTGCCAGCCCCCACAGGCTGGTCTGCCCCGGTCGCCAGACGGTTTTACCTTCACTGTTAAAGAGCATCAGCGGGCGGCCCGTCGGGTCGCTCACCGCGTGATTCGTCCGCGTCACCCACTGCGGGGCCACGGACGGGTGCGGCTGCCGTACCCGGCTGAACTGCTGGCTTATCAGCTCAAAGCCGTTAAATACCAGGTGCCGTACGCTGTACAGTTTATCATCGCGGTATTCCCGGATTTCCGCAATACTGTCGCCGTCCCACAGATACGTGAAGCGGATTTTCTTCCGGTCGCAGCGTTTCTCTGTTCGTCTGCCGCTGGCGTCGTGGCGGTATTCCCACTGCTCACCCTGTGCGCTGCAATACCCGGTCAGCTGGTCACGGCTGTCCCACCGGAACCGCTCTGTTTCCGGGCGATAGCCGTCACGGTGTTTTGTCCGGCTGACCATCCGGCCTGCGGCGTCATAGTCATACTGCGTGTTTCCGGCCTGTTTCAGCCGGTGGCCTCCGGCATACTGGTCAGTCTCTTCACTTATCCGGTGCCTGCCCGCAGACTGCGCCTTCAGGTAGCCACAACTGTCATAGCCATAGGACTCGTCGCCTTCGCCATAGCCCAGCCCGGTGCCTGAGGCTGTCACCGCCGTGACCTGGCCGTTCCGGTCCAGCCGGTATTCCCGCCGTGTTTCCCGTCCGTAATCTTCCCGGCTGGTGACGCCTGACACATTACCCGCGCTGTCGTAACGGTACTCCCGTACCAGTGAGGGGAGCAGCCCGCCCCATGTGGCTTCTGCCGGGAAAAGTCCGGCGCGCTGGCTGGTAAGCTGACCGGCTGCATTCCAGCCCTGTTCACAGGCAAAACCCCGGTTACTGTGCCGGAGCACTTCACGTCCCGCCTCATCACGGCTGAACGTCAGCGTCTCATCCCCCGGCAGGATAACCTCCGTCAGTTCTCCGGCGGCGTTGTAACGGTAGGTGGTTTTCAGCAGGGATTCATCGGGATGTCTGTCGCGTTCATCTTCCGGTGGCAGGATACAGCGGATGACGGTGTGTTCATCGGGGTGGTGGTATTCAATGGCCCGTCGGCCCTGAGTGGTGACATTCACCCGCCCGCGTTCGTCATAGCCGGTGCGCTGTGATATGCCGTCCGGGCTGAAGATACCCGTCAGCCTGCCGGATTTGTCATACGCATACTGCGTTTTGCCTTCCGGCGTGATGATTTCTGCCAGGCGGCCTGCGGCGTCCCGGCTGTAGAGGATGGTTTCCTCCAGACCGTTGACCCTGGCGGTACAGAGGCCATCGGCGTCATAGCGGTAACGCCAGACCACGCCGCCCCAGTCACGCTCTTCCGTCACCCGGCCGCAGTTATCCAGAACATAAAGGTATGATTCGCCCTGCGGGTTAATGACTTCTGTCAGTTGCAGCGTGTCTTTATCGTAGCGGTACTGCCAGCGGTGGCCTTCACCGTCCGTTCGCGCCACCGGCAAATCGAACGGGCCGTACTCCATTGTCCAGACAACACCATTGCCGTCCGTGTACGCCAGCAGGTTGCCGTGGCGGTCATAGCGAAATCCTTCCGCGCCGGTTCCAGCACGTTCAATGCCGCTCAGTTTATGGTGCTGCTGCCACTGTAACCGCACTGACTGACCGCCGGGGCCGCGCATCTTCACCGGCAGGTCGTGACCGCTGTATTCGGTGTGGTGTTCACGGCCCATCACGTCGGTGAGTGTTTCCGGCCGGTTGTGGTGGTCGTACTCTATGCCCAGACGCCGTTCATCCTGGCGGAATATAACCCTTATTTAGTCAGGTTCGAGTATTCCTGCTCGTCTTAACTCTCTAAATCCTTCGAGAATTGGCTGATAATATTTTTTTGCTTTGCCTAATGGTGTAACTAATACCTGGTCATCTTCATCTGATTCTAAAAAGAGCTCCAGCAGTAAATAAACAAACGGGTATTGTCCTTTAAATTCTGCATTTAGTACATCCATAGAGTTGAAACGTTTCCTCGTTACAACAAATTGAGTCTCACTATCTCGTCTAATTAATTTTGCTGGGATACCTTTGCAGGAGAAACTTAAAAACTTCGCCTGTGATATATCCATCGCCCAATCTATCTGAGAATAAAATCTCGTTCTCATCATCTCAATATGTCTTTGATGGCTATCATAGTCACGCACATAATCTTTTTTATTTATTTTTATTGCCCCAAGTTTTCCTTTTAATGTTACATGATGAAACATAGTGGAATAAATAAGAAAAATATCACCGGTCCTTAAATTCTCAACAGTTACATCTTTTAAAAAAGCTGGGCCACTTACACAATTAAGAGCAGTGCAATCTTTAATAAGAATGTTTTCAAAGCGAGGAGGTAAATCACTATTATCATTTAGTTTTCTGCTAAGTATGCTACAGCTTTGAAAAAGACATTTTTCAAAGCGTAAACTATTAAAAACCCCACCTTCGTCTATATGTATAGAATTGAACTCTTCATTCTCAAGAACTTTTGTCATATTTAGTTACCATTGGTTCGCTTTAGAAAGATAATCCATATACGACATCATATACCAAGTAACCAATATCATTATGGGGAGTATACACACCAGCTTTAGTATATCTGTATATATGCGCTTGGAGTGCTTTATTTGTTGTAACGTCGAACACGCCTTTACCTTTAGTGGTGAAGTCAGGGCTCGATATAAACTGTCCATTAGCCCCCTTGGCCTGACCAGTATGTTCAACAAGTTTGCTTAATCGGGAATTGTCACTAACTAACTGTGCAACCCTACGTTCAACAGCCTTACCAAAACTGGCTGCATATAAATTAGTTCCATTTTTTAAATGTGCATAGCTCCCCGCCGACATCAGATCTTCAGCGAGTCTGGGGTTAGCGATAATATCAGCAACAGCCTTGTCAGTTAATTTTTGCAATGTCTTCTGCATTCTGGGGCAAAATGCTAATCCCAGCGGATCAACATACCCACACGGATTTGGCACATACCGGTAAGTCTGCTCACCCCCCAGCAACCCCAGCGGATCACTCACCAGGTACATCCCGCTCTCCGGCTCGTAATACCGGAACCGGTTATAGCACAGCCCGGATTCCGCATCCTGCCACTGTCCTGCATACAGCAGGCCGGGGGCTGCTTCCGGGTCCAGTTCCCCGCGCGGGTCCGGGTAGCCGGTGTCTGCGGGCAGGCTGAGTGCCAGCCCCCACAGGCTGGTCTGCCCCGGTCGCCAGACGGTTTTACCTTCACTGTTAAAGAGCATCAGCGGGCGGCCCGTCGGGTCGCTCACCGCGTGATTCGTCCGCGTCACCCACTGCGGGGCCACGGACGGGTGCGGCTGCCGTACCCGGCTGAACTGCTGGCTTATCAGCTCAAAGCCGTTAAATACCAGGTGCCGTACGCTGTACAGTTTATCATCGCGGTATTCCCGGATTTCCGCAATACTGTCGCCGTCCCACAGATACGTGAAGCGGATTTTCTTCCGGTCGCAGCGTTTCTCTGTTCGTCTGCCGCTGGCGTCGTGGCGGTATTCCCACTGCTCACCCTGTGCGCTGCAATACCCGGTCAGCTGGTCACGGCTGTCCCACCGGAACCGCTCTGTTTCCGGGCGATAGCCGTCACGGTGTTTTGTCCGGCTGACCATCCGGCCTGCGGCGTCATAGTCATACTGCGTGTTTCCGGCCTGTTTCAGCCGGTGGCCTCCGGCATACTGGTCAGTCTCTTCACTTATCCGGTGCCTGCCCGCAGACTGCGCCTTCAGGTAGCCACAACTGTCATAGCCATAGGACTCGTCGCCTTCGCCATAGCCCAGCCCGGTGCCTGAGGCTGTCACCGCCGTGACCTGGCCGTTCCGGTCCAGCCGGTATTCCCGCCGTGTTTCCCGTCCGTAATCTTCCCGGCTGGTGACGCCTGACACATTACCCGCGCTGTCGTAACGGTACTCCCGTACCAGTGAGGGGAGCAGCCCGCCCCATGTGGCTTCTGCCGGGAAAAGTCCGGCGCGCTGGCTGGTAAGCTGACCGGCTGCATTCCAGCCCTGTTCACAGGCAAAACCCCGGTTACTGTGCCGGAGCACTTCACGTCCCGCCTCATCACGGCTGAACGTCAGCGTCTCATCCCCCGGCAGGATAACCTCCGTCAGTTCTCCGGCGGCGTTGTAACGGTAGGTGGTTTTCAGCAGGGATTCATCGGGATGTCTGTCGCGTTCATCTTCCGGTGGCAGGATACAGCGGATGACGGTGTGTTCATCGGGGTGGTGGTATTCAATGGCCCGTCGGCCCTGAGTGGTGACATTCACCCGCCCGCGTTCGTCATAGCCGGTGCGCTGTGATATGCCGTCCGGGCTGAAGATACCCGTCAGCCTGCCGGATTTGTCATACGCATACTGCGTTTTGCCTTCCGGCGTGATGATTTCTGCCAGGCGGCCTGCGGCGTCCCGGCTGTAGAGGATGGTTTCCTCCAGACCGTTGACCCTGGCGGTACAGAGGCCATCGGCGTCATAGCGGTAACGCCAGACCACGCCGCCCCAGTCACGCTCTTCCGTCACCCGGCCGCAGTTATCCAGAACATAAAGGTATGATTCGCCCTGCGGGTTAATGACTTCTGTCAGTTGCAGCGTGTCTTTATCGTAGCGGTACTGCCAGCGGTGGCCTTCACCGTCCGTTCGCGCCACCGGCAAATCGAACGGGCCGTACTCCATTGTCCAGACAACACCATTGCCGTCCGTGTACGCCAGCAGGTTGCCGTGGCGGTCATAGCGAAATCCTTCCGCGCCGGTTCCAGCACGTTCAATGCCGCTCAGTTTATGGTGCTGCTGCCACTGTAACCGCACTGACTGACCGCCGGGGCCGCGCATCTTCACCGGCAGGTCGTGACCGCTGTATTCGGTGTGGTGTTCACGGCCCATCACGTCGGTGAGTGTTTCCGGCCGGTTGTGGTGGTCGTACTCTATGCCCAGACGCCGTTCATCCTGGCGGAATATTCCCGACAACAGCCCCTGAGCGGTGTACGCCAGCCGGGTCTCTTCGCCCTGTGGCGACACCAGGCTTACCGGCAGGCCGCGTTCATCGCACAGCTGTGTCCACGTCTGCCCGGCAGGGTCGGTGATGTTGCTGAACAGGCCGCGCTCATCATAGCGGTACAACCACTCCGCGCCGTCTGCCGCCGTGTAACGGCTTAACTGACCGTGTGCGGCGTTGTATTCAAACTTCTCCACCCGCCCGGCAGGGGAGTGGCGGGCCAGCAGGTGATGGAATTCATCCCATTCATACGTGGTGGTGCTGCCGTCCGGCGCTTCTTCCCGCAGAATATTGCCGTCAGGATCATAGTAATAACGGTGAATGCCCTTGCCGTCCGTCACGGTGGTGCAGCCGTCACCATAGTCCAGCGTGGCGTTGTAATAGCCCTCCGCCCCGGTGACATTCACGCACCGGCCCTGTGCATCGTAGGTGAAACGGCTCCACGTCTGGTCGTTATCGGACCAGCGGATGATCCGGTCCGCAGCGTCGTACTCATAAAACAGGTGGTAGTCCAGCCGCGCATCCGCTTCTGTCAGCCGCCCCCGCGCATCCTGTTCGTAGGTCGCCAGCGTCTGTATGCCGTTATCCGTGCGGTGAATGGCTTTCAGGTAGCCGCTGGCATGGTACGTCAGTTTAAGCCGGATCCCGTCGGTGTGACTGACACCCGTGATCCGGTACTGGCTGTCGCGCTCAAACGTGATGCGGTTGCTGGCGGTGTCACTCATCCCGCCCAGCATATACATCCGGTCACCGGGGCTGTGTGCCAGGCGGTCATCGCTGGTATCGTCAGTCACCGGGTGGCGCAGACGCATTCCCGGAAAGGCGTCATAAAAGAAGCGGCTGCTCAGGGCATCACGGTCGAACAGCTCCAGGTAATCATCACGGCGGCGCAGGATGTACTGGGCGTGATACGGGTTAACCGCCGTATCACTTTCACCGTCGAAGGCGAAGTTCAGCGTGGCTCCCAGGCTGATGATATCCACCCGGTTTCCCTGTTCACGCACCCAGGCGTATTCGCTCCAGGAGTCGCTCCAGCCCACGCCGGTCAGGCCATGCAGCGGCAGTACAGAACTGTGGAAACGGGTGAAGGAGAGGGGGAGTGTCTGGCCCAGGGTGAAGTCGGTACGTTCGTCGCAGTACGCGCCGGTTACCGGATCGACAGGATCTGTTACCCATCTGATGACTTTATTGGCAATACTTTTTAACGACTTACCTGTTTTCCCCAGCAACGCGCCGAGCTTTGCCCCCAGCAGCTTCCCGCTTTTCCCCAGCAGGTTCCCCAGTTTGCCGAGTCTCGCCAGATTCTTCAGTTTTCCCAGCAGTCCCGCTGGCGGCAGAAGATAGCTGGCTATCGTTATTCCCCCCAGGATCATTCTCTGCCACGGCGGGAACTCCGGCTGGATATCCAGATAGGTCACCTGCTCACCGCCAATAAAGACGTCCGGCGAACCTCCCACGATTGCTGCGCTGCACTCCAGTTTGTCGCCCTGGCGTGCGGCAGGCTGATTGTTGATAAAGACGTTGCTGCTGCCCTGGGCTATCCTCGGTGGTTTGTTCTCCTTGTCGCAGAGCGCCGTGTCCTCACCGGCTTCCGGGAAATCCACATCTTTTTTGATTTCGCCACGCCCGCCCACCATGGTGGCAAACTCCATTAATACCGGACCGGCGGGAAACAGAAGCGATGCGCCGGCGCTGACGCGATCCATAAAACCGGCATTGCTGTCCGTCAGGGTGATAACAGCGTTCCCCCAGGCCTTCGCCAGTGGTACTGCTTTTTCCGCTGCCGATTCAAGCAGGTCAGTGGCAATATCACCCCATGAGGGTTCCCCCTGTGGGACTTCAGGTATTGCTCCAGGTGGGGGAGGAGGGGGAAGGGTGACGGCGGCCCTGGCAGCGGGCTTTCCGTTAATTTTTACGTTTTCAGAACCGGTATTGATGGCGCCGTCCGTGTCACAAAAACTGTTTATCCATGACTCAAGCTGGTTCTGTTTCTCCTCCACATAATCACTCGCCTTATAGCTGGCATACATCAGCGCAGGCACCAGAACCAGCGCATAAGGGCCGGTGGCACAGGCGGCCATAATCAGGCAACCTTCTGCGATGGTCACTATCGCCCCCAGCACGGCCCCTGCCAGCGCCCCCAAAAAACTCTTGTGCTGAATTTCATCGCCCAGCCTGGCGGCGGGGGGGCCAGACTTTTTTGATGCCAGCATCTGTGCAATGGCTTTGTCGTTGGCTGCCCGTTTCATCTGGCTGGCGACCATCGCCTGCTGTGACAGCATTCGCATTGCCAGCGTACCGCCTGCGGTCGCTCCCTGTGGCCCGCCTGGTCCTTCACTCATGTGTTATCCCTCGTTTATGTCAGCGCGGCTGGTCCTTTTGGATGTCATTCTCCGGTGGCAACGGGGTGAAGCTCTTTATCACCTCCAGCAGCATCGTCTTTTGACTGTTCTTCAGGGATAAGGAGGTGCTGAAAGTGAAGGTCAGCAGCGTATCTCCACGCCGCTGGAATACGGCTATCTGGCTAATCCGCCCCTGATTCCCCTCATCTTCCGGACCGTTCCAGGAATAATCCAGCAGCCAGGCCGGGGCCTCTGCCAGAGTGATTTCCCGGCAGGCATGTTCGGTGTACCCATCAAGTTTGCCCTGGTACAGCGCCAGCGTTTCCTGGTACAGCTCTGGTGTCAGGGTTCCCTGTGGAACGGCTTCGCGGGTAATGACCAGGTTGATGCCACTGTTATCTGTGGACACCAGGACCTGCATTGACTGATCCTGCCATTGAGACGGCAGTTGAATGTGGCCTTCATTAAAAGTGAACTGCATAAAATACTCCCTGATAATCTGAGTGAATCAGTTGATGAAAACAGAACCGCCCACGATGGTGATGCCATCCTTCGACAGCCTGATTACCGTCGATTCCCCGACCTGTAGCTGAATGCCATCCGGCGTCAGCGCAATTTTGCTTTCCTCCACGGCCAGCAAAATTTCCTTAATCGCCGTATAAGCCTGTATACCGTCGCCTTCGCCACCATTGTTTACAGCGTCAACATGCACCGAACCGGCAATCGTGCCTCTGTCCTGAAAGACATCCTCAGATAAAGACCCTTTCAGTACTCCGGTGATCTTGTGGCCTTTTTCCACCGTAAGAAGGCGGTTACCTTCCTGGATCGTGACCGTCTGGTCATTTTTTACGGTTTCGCGGTGATCGTGTTTTACGGTGGTGGTACGGTCGTTGAGCACTTCGGTATCCATGTTCTTCTGCGCGTGGATGTAGACCTGTTCTCTCCCTGTCGCATCATCAAACTTCAGCTCATTAAATCCGCTGCCCATGTACGTTTTGGAGCGGATGGTCATCTGCGTCTTTGTTCCCGGCAGGCTGCCGGGGGTGCGGTTTTCCTGGTGGTAGGTGCGCCCCATAATGATCGGCTGGTCCGGATCGCCGTTGAGGAAGTCTACAATCACCTCCTGACCCACACGCGGTATCGCCAGGTGGCCAAAACCGGTGCCTGCCCACGCCTGTGCCACACGGATCCAGCACGAACTGTCTTGGTCTGCCGGGTTATAACGGTCCCAGTTGAACTTCACCCGCACGCGACCATGTTCGTCGCAGAAGATTTCCTCGCCTGCCGGTCCTGTCACGACAGCGCTCTGCGGGCCGTCGACCAGCGGTTTCAGCAACGGCTGTGGTCGCCATGTTCTGTCTGCCGGGATCACCGCAAAATGGTTCTCCAGCGCCGTCCCCGCTCCCTGCCGTCCTGGCACCGCCTGTGGCTGTTCGCCGTGCAGTTCACTTGCCACCACCTGCCATTCCCGGTTCAGGTTCGCCTGCGGATGCCCCGTCAGCACAA
>OHBF01001412.1_pt1 | contig 10018 bp, 7 predicted proteins | sample 1577301 | NCBI WGS metagenome assembly OHBF01 (sample SAMEA3879575, study PRJEB24766) | human gut metagenome | biome: human-associated habitat; feature: feces | place: USA | collected 1985/1987
ATGTAATTGACTTTAAAAGAAAGATAACGAAGATAAACAGAGGATGATGAAGATGAGTAACACAGGAAGGAATAATATCATGACCGACAGGGTGTCATATTATTTTAAATCCCAGTGGAATATACTTCTGATAATAACGATATCTGGCCTTATATACAATCTCGGACTTCTTGCAGGTCCGTGGTTTGAAGGAAGAATGACAGGCTGTCTTGTTAATATACTTGGTGGAAAATCAACATTTACAGATATGCTTATTCTTGTAATATGTTATGTGATTGCAATTGCAGTAGTGCAGATATCAAGGTATATCAAGAGATTCTATGTAAGAAGATTCGCTAATAATGTTAATAAGAACATGAAAGAGGTTTTGTATAACAGCCTTGTACATAAGAGAAGACCACAGTTACAGGAAGAAGGAGCGGGAGATATTCTTACCAAGGCTATCCTGGATGTTGATGATTGTGCTGAAGGGATGAGAAAGTTCACAACTGAGATATTTGATACGGGTGTTGCGCTGGCAGCATATGCTGGAATGCTTCTTTTCTATGACTGGAGACTTGGACTTATATGTATGATATTCCCGCCGATATCTTATATTATTGCAGAAAAGATGAAGGCTGTTGTACAGAAGACAGGCGCAGAATATAAGGTACAGTCAGGAAGGCTTAGTGAGGCAACGCTTGACAGAGCAGAAAATGCGGTTACATATCGTGTATATGGCTGTGAGCAGGAAAGAAAACAGGCGTATGAAGATAATCTTACAGCCTATGAAAAGTCGGCAGTAAGGGCTAATATATGGGGAACAGCATTTCCTCCGATATACAAAGTTATAGCACTTGCCGGAGTTATATTTATATTATATTTTGGAAGCAGAAATGTTCTGGGAACAGGCTGGAAAGAATGGGATATTGCTATTTTAGCTACATATGTATCATGCTTTGCAAAGCTTTCTAAGAAGTCCTCACATGCAGCAAAGCTGTTTAATGCAGTACATAAGGCACAGGTGTCATGGAAGAGAATTAAACCGCTTATGAAGCATGAAAATTATGAAGATGCGGATAACAGTGTAAAGTGTGACTCACTTGAAGTAAAAGGACTTACATTTGCTTATCCGGGAGGCCATGATATATTCGAAAATGTAACATTTGAAGCAGAAAAAGGTGACATAATCGGAGTAACGGGTTCTGTTGCATGTGGCAAGTCAACTCTTGGAAAGGTGTTTTTATGTGAATATCCATATAAGGGGAGCATTAAGATTGCAGGCAATGAACTATCAGAACTTGATGAGGCGAAAAAGGCAGGACTTGCAGCATATCTGGGACATGATCCGGAATTGTTTAATGATACAATTAGAAACAATATTCTTATGGGTGATGATGAGGATGTGGCTATGCTTCTTAAGGCAGTGTGCTTTGACAAAGAAGTAAATGATATGGAAAACGGACAGGACACTTATGTTGGGAATACAGGTGTGAGACTGTCAGGAGGACAGGCACAGAGACTTGCACTTGCCAGAACACTCTGCCATAAGAAGCCGTTAGTTATATTAGATGATCCATTTTCAGCACTTGATAAGGACACTGAAAGAGAGGTATTTGCTAATATTAAAGAATACACCAAGGATTGTATTGTGATTCTTATTTCACACAGATTATATCTGTTCCCACAGATGGATAAGGTTATATGGATGGAGAACGGAAAAACCATAGCCGGTACACATGATGAGATTATGAATAAATGCCCACAGTATGCGGTTCTTTATAATGAACAGAAGGGAGGCGCATCTGATGAAGAATAAAAGTGTTGGCAGAGTTATATTGAACACAATAAAAGAAAAGTGGATGCTTACAGCAGGAATTGCAATTACTGTTGTTGGCGCAATTGTAATGGCACTGTTTCCACCACTTATTCTTGCAAAGATTATTGATACAGTTGCATCAGGTACAATGCCCACATTTTATATGGTTCTTATGTATTTCGGATTTCTTCTTGTAACCGGTTTTATGGAGAGTGCAAGAGAAACTTTTCTTACAGTATTCGGACAGAAGATTACACATTCATTAAGGAGTGCGTTGATGTATAAGTATAGCTGTCTTACAACAAGCTGTCTTACAAGTCAGGAGCCGGGAACTGTTGTTTCAAGATTCGTTGGTGATGCTGATACAGTTGAGAATCTGTTTACATCAGGAATTGTCAGTATGTTTGCTGATGCCTGTAAGATAATAAGTATAGTTGCTGTTATATGGTTTAAGAATAAGGGGCTTGCCATTGTGCTTCTTGTTATTCTTCCATTCCTGTTCGTATTCACAAGAATTATTCAGAAAAATATGCTGGCAGCACAGATTGAGAACAGAAGAGCTGTAGGAAGAGCATCAGGACATGTGCCGGAAACTCTTCACAACATAAGAACAATACATACACTTGGCAAGGAAAATTATATGGCAGAAAGATACGATGAATATATATGTGAAAGTTACGCAGCAGTTGAGAAAACTAATTTCTATGATGCAGTATATTCACCTGTAATTCTTACTCTCAATGCAATTGTTGTTGCTGTGGTCATGCTTTTTTCAGCATCAGGTAACCAGACAGTGCTTGCATTTTTTGGCATGTCAGCAGGTACAGCAGTTGCGGTAATTAATTATATTTCACAGATATTTGCTCCTGTTGAGAGCCTTGGTATGGAGATTCAGACTATACAGTCAGCAATAGCCGGAGTACATAGAATAAATGAATTTTTCGAGATGAATGAATTATCAGTTAAGAAGGATTCATACATTGCAGAGAATACAGCCATGGAAGCTGACAGTGATGTGATTGTCGATTTCAATAATGTAACATTTGCATATGATGATAAAAATGTTGTGGAGAACTTAAGTTTTTCTGTTAAGGAGGGAGAGCAGGTTACTCTGTCGGGAAGAACAGGTACAGGAAAGAGTACAATATTCAAGCTCCTTCTTGGGCTTTACGAGCCGGATAAAGGAAGCGTATCAATTGCAGGTCAGAAGGCTACGGCTATTCCGGATAGTGAAAAGAGGAGAATATATGGATATGTTGAGCAGACTTTTCATATGGTTCCAGGAACTGTCAAAGACCAGATAACACTGTATGATGTATCAATTACTGATGAAGATGTAATTGAAGCAGCTAAGGCAGCAGGTATTCATGATGCAATTATGGAACTTGACAATGGATATGATACTATATGCAAGCCAGAAGATTTCTCACAGGGACAGTGGCAGTTATTGTCAATTGCAAGGGCTGCAGCAGCAAAGCCTGAACTGCTTCTGCTAGATGAGATAACAGCTAATCTTGATGCTGATACTGAGAAAAATGTGCTTGATGCATTAAACAGGGTAAGCAGGAACAGGACTGTTATATCAATATCTCACAGAACTAATGCAAAAATGGGAAGAATTATAGAAATAGCTTAATTTTCTTAATGTTTCTACTGGCTTATTATGCATTAAAGAAGTATAATACCCATACAATATTATGTTCAAATGAGAAAGTTGGTATGTTTTATGAATAATAGATGGGTTAAATATTTAATGGCAGGTTCTGTTACAGTTCTTATGGTGCTGGTGATAATATTTATCATCAGGTCTGTTAAGGAGAACAGTCTTGTGGTGTCATGCCCTGATACTTTAGTTGTTGAGTATGGAAGTACTGATGATGAAGCGGATATTAATGAAACTATTAAGAAGAATGTGCTTGGAAAGAAAGATAATAAGACAGATATAGAGATTGAGGGAAATGTTGATGTCACAAAGCTTGGAAAGTATGACATTAAGATTGTTGCGTCAAAAAAGAAGAAACATATTTCTAGAAAAGTAGCAGTAAAAGTTGTGGATACCCAGGCACCTGTTATTAGTCTTTCAGGAGATACAGAGATTACCATAGAAGCCGGAAGTAATTATGAAGAAGCAGGATTTTCTGCAGTTGATAATTATGATGGTGATATTACAGATAAAGTGGAGACTTCTGCGGAGGTTGATACATATACAAAAGGTGATACTACAATTGTATATTCAGTTAAAGATTCTTCTGGTAATGAAGCATTTACAGAACGTGTTATACATGTAGAAGATACTACAGCTCCACAGATATCACTTACCGGCGGTGAGGTGTATTATATCAGGATGGGAGATACATATAATGAACCGGGGTATACAGCTGTGGATATATGTGATGGAGATGTAACTGATAAGGTATCAGTATCTGGGAATGTTGATACAGCTAATGCAGGAAAATATACAGTAACATACAATGTATCTGATAATTGTGGTAATGAATCTGAAGTGCAAAGAACTGTGAAGGTAGTTGCACCAATGTCAGATGATGCAGTTAATCCGGGTGATAAGGTTGTTTATCTGACTTTTGATGATGGTCCCGGACCATATACAGAAAAGCTGCTTGATATTCTTGACAGATATAATGTTAAGGCAACATTTTTTGTTACTAATGGAAAACCGGATTATCAGAATCTTATTGCACAAGAAGCACAGCGGGGACATACTGTTGCAATACATTCAGCATCACATGATTATGCAAAGATATATCAGAGTGTAGATGCATATTTTGCAGATTTTGACGAGATGAATAGTATTATAACTGCACAGACTGGAAAAGCAGCAGATCTTGTAAGATTTCCAGGTGGTTCTAGTAACACAATAAGTAAGAAATACTGCTATGGCATAATGAGCCAGCTTGTATGTGCTGTTGAGGAACGTGGATTCAGATATTGTGACTGGAATGTTTCTAGTGGAGATGCAGGTGGAACAACAAGCACATCACAGGTTGTGGCTAATGTTATAGAAGGAATTAAAAGTAATAATGTATCAGTAGTTTTACAGCATGATATAAAGAATTTCAGTGTTGATGCAGTTGAGCAGATAATACAGTGGGGGTTATCGGAAGGGTATACATTTTTACCTATGACATCAACCACACCAATGTCACATCATGGCGTTAATAATTGATTTTAAAGTGATTTGAATTATATATATTAATAACAGGTGGATTTGCTATTGGTATTGTGATATAATTCTATTATATTGAAAGTACGGATGTATATGAGGAGTGGAATCGTTATGGGAGGCTGTTATCTTGGAATGGCAGGGCATGATGTGTTTAACAATAAAGTGCGTGAGATTGTGAACACTAATGAACACAGAGTTGTTCTATTAGCTCTGGATATAAGTAATTTTAAGTATATTAATGATTTTTACGGCATGGATGAAGGTGACAAGGTTATGCAGGATATTGCAGACTTTTATTTTATTAATGAACCATTGTGCCTTGCTTCACACGGAATCGGGTTTGACCAGTTCAGGGGTGCTTATAAAGTTGATAATATGACGAATGAAGATGTGGTGGGATATATTGCAAGAAAGAATCGCATTTTTGAGAAAGAATTGTCAGAAAGATATCCGCTTGTGTATCAGCATGTTTATGTTGGATTGTATTTTTATGACGATCCGTCACTTGATGTACGTATGGCAGTTGACCGTGCTAATCTTGCAAAGAAATCAACAAAAGGAAGATTTGATATTCCGTGTTGTGTATATTCAGCGGATAATTGCAATGAATATCTTGAACATATGGATATGTCTAATGAATTTGTGAGAGCGTGTGAGGAAGAAAGAATAGAAATTTTCCTTCAGCCTAAGATATCAGTATCGCATAATTGTGTTGCAGGTGCAGAGGCACTTGTAAGAATGAAGACAAGAGCAGGTGAGCTTGTTTCACCAGCCAGATTTGTTCCGGTGCTTGAACATACAGGAATGATTGGAAAGCTTGATGATATTATGCTTGATAAAACCTTTGCTTTCCAGAGACAATGCATTGATAAGGGAATTAAGCCTGTTCCTGTCTCGGTTAATATATCAAGGCAGAGATTTACAAGTGAAGATTTGTTAAAATATATGCTTCAGTTGCAGGATAAGTATCAGATTGATTCAGCACTTATTGAACTTGAGATACTTGAAACGACATTTATTGATGCACTGGATGCTATGATTGATGTTATTAATGCATTAAGGGTAAAGGGATTTAAGATTAATGTTGATGATTTTGGCTCGGGATATTCATCACTTAACCAGATTGCCAATATTCCTGCTGATATTATTAAATTTGACAGAGTATTTGCGAGCAGGTCATTAAAGAACAATAAAGGAAGACAGGTTATAAAGTCACTGATTGAGATGCTTAAGATGGTAGAATATGAACTTGTATTTGAGGGAGTTGAGACTAAAGAGGAGCTCGATACAGTTGTTTCTTATGGTTGTGATGTTATACAGGGATTTTATTTTGACAGACCACTTCCTGCTAATGAATTTGTTGATAAATATTATACTGGCAGCAGGGAGATTACTTATGGGACATAGTACGGACATTAATGAGAATGAACATTTGCAATATATTTTTAATGATTATAAGAGTGGTATAGAACATGGGATTCTTGTTGCTAACCTTACATATGAGCTTGCTAAGAGACTTAAGCTTGATGAAAGGGAATGCTATGAACTCAAGATTGCCGGAATGATGCATGATATTGGAAAACTTAAATTATCAGAATACTTATATGGCAGAAATTCGGGTGAATTATCAGTCGAAGAGATGAAATATATGAGAATGCACTCTAAAATCAGCTTTGATGTATTGAAAAATTATGATTATTCAGATAATATAATGAAAGTTGTTCTCTATCACCATGAGTGTTTCGATGGAAGTGGTTATCCTGATAATCTTAAAGGAACAGATATTCCATTGGGCGCAAGAATTCTTAAGGTGACAGATGAATTTGCTGCGCTGATATCTGACCGGCCGTATAGGAAAGCATTTGACATTGATACGGCTGTGAATATTCTTATTGAAGAGATTAAGAATCTTGATATGAGAGTATTTATTGAGTTTCAGCGAATGATTCACGAGGAAGAAACATTTGAGATAATAAGAAATAGTAAGATAGATTTAGATAGTCTTAGTCTTGAAGATATTCTATCCTTCGCAGATTAGTATTTAATTACAGGAAAGAGGTAAAGTAAGATGGCAGAGTCAATGGTTGGCTTAAAGAGATCGCACAGATGTACAGAGGTTTCATCGGCTGATATTGGTAAGAAGGTTACTGTAATGGGTTGGGTTGCCAAGAGAAGAAATCTTGGTTCACTTATTTTTGTTGATTTAAGAGACAGGAGTGGAATTCTCCAGATTCTTTTTGATGAAAATATAATTGGCAAGGAAGGCTTCGACAAGGCATATACACTTCGTAATGAATTTGTAATCGCTGTTGAGGGTGAAGTTATTAAGAGAAGTGGTGCTGTTAATGAGAATTTAAAGACAGGTGACATTGAGATTGCTGCAAAGACTTTAAGAATTCTTTCAGAGTCAGAGACACCTCCATTCCCAATAGAGGAAAATATCCAGACTAAGGAAGATATCAGACTTAAGTACAGATGTCTTGATCTTAGAAGACCTGATATCCAGTCTAATATTATTATGAGAAGCAAGGTTGCAACTCTTACAAGAGCATTTCTTGCAAATGAAGGCTTTTTAGAGATTGAAACACCTATGCTTACCAAGTCTACACCAGAGGGAGCAAGAGATTATCTTGTACCAAGCCGTATTCATCCAGGTAAGTTTTATGCGCTTCCACAGTCACCACAGCTCTTTAAGCAGATGCTTATGTGTTCTGGCTATGACAGATATATGCAGATTGCAAGATGCTTCAGAGATGAGGATTTAAGAGCAGACAGACAGCCTGAATTCACACAGATTGATATGGAATTATCATTTGTAGATGTTGATGATGTAATTGATGTTAATGAAAGACTTCTTGCATATCTTTTTAAAGAAGTTCTTGATGTTGATGTAAAGCTTCCAATCCAGAGAATGACATGGCAGGAAGCTATGGACAGATTCGGTTCAGATAAGCCAGATTTAAGATTTGGTATGGAATTACAGAATGTATCAGATATTGTTAAGAATTGTGGCTTTGGAGTATTTACGGGAGCACTTGAGAATGGAGGTTCTGTAAGAGGAATCAACGCAAAGGGACAGGGAAGCATGCCTCGTAAGAAGATTGATGCACTTGTTGATTTTGCTAAGGGATATGGTGCAAAAGGTCTTGCTTATATTGCAATTCACGAAGATGGTTCATATAAGTCATCATTTGCAAAGTTTATGACAGAGGATCAGATGAATGCCCTTGTTAAGGCTATGGATGGTGAAGCAGGGGATCTTCTTTTATTCGCTGCTGACAGAAATAAGATTGTATGGAATGTACTAGGTGCTTTAAGAGTAGAACTTGCTGATCAGATGGGACTTCTTGATAAGTCTGATTATAAGTTTTTATGGGTAACAGAGTTCCCACAGTTTGAATGGTCAGATGAAGAAGAAAGATATGTTGCAATGCATCACCCATTCACAATGCCTATGGATGAGGATCTTGATATGCTTGAGACTAATCCTGGTGCAGTTCGTGCAAAGGCTTATGATATTGTTCTTAACGGAACAGAAATCGGTGGCGGTTCAGTAAGAATCCATCAGGCTGATGTCCAGAGCAGAATGTTCAAGGCACTTGGACTTACAGATGAAGTTGCTAATGAAAAGTTTGGATTCCTGCTTGACGCATTCAAGTATGGTGTTCCTCCACATGCAGGACTTGCTTATGGCCTTGACAGACTTGTAATGCTTATGGCTAAGAGAGATTCAATCAGAGATGTTATTGCCTTCCCTAAGGTAAAGGATGCAACTTGTCTCCTTACTAATGCACCTGATGTTGTAGATGCTAAGCAGCTTGATGAACTTTCAATTAAGATTGAAGAAGAGAAAACTGAAGAGTAAGATATAATAAATGCCCTGCACTAATTTGAAAGTGCGGGGCTTTTATTTATGATATTTATAAAAATGTTATTTGATAGTAATCTGTTCAACAGATGTATCAGCGCCACTTGTGCTTACTCTGTAAAGGACTCCCTGATCTTCATAATACTGGAAAAATGTGTATTTTGATGTGCAGTGAATGTTGGTAATATTGCCTATAGCAATAGTTTCAATCTGCGTTCCATCAATATTCATCCTGTAAAGGCCTGTCATTCCATCTGTGCTTTCTACCTGGAAAAATATTTTGTTTCCATACACATTATAATTAACGACTTTGTTTCCTTTTTCTCCATACAATAATTCAAGAGTTTTGTTAGATGTATTAAGTCTTACAAGTGAATAGTTCTTACTTAAGTCAATATAATATGCATAGCCGTTCTCAACATCTGCAAGATATGAATTGCAATCATATAATACAGAGGTCTTATCAGTTTTGGTATCGTAACTTAATATGTTATGTTTTCCGGCAGGATCAGAAAAATATATTGTTCCGTTATGGACGCACGCAGGTGAGTAAGGTGTGTCAGAAATTTTGGTGTCTTTCTTTCCTGCAATGTCTACTTTATGGAAAGCCAGAGGTGTTGTGTCACTATAATGCTGGTAGTATAACGAGTTACCAGATAAGGCTATTGTTCCGGAAAGACTGTCGTATAATGCTTTCAGTGACTCACCGTTTAAGTCACAGCGGTAAACACCGAATAGCTGTCCCCTGAATATTGTTCCGATGGTTTCCTGCTTGAAATTATTCTTGACATAATATATGTAACTGCCACAGACATTGATTGATGCAACACTGTCATCATTTAATTTCATGGCATTAGTGCAGTCTGAATTCATTACATATAATTTGTTATAATCGTATGGATTGGCAAAATATATTTTGTCATTGTATTCGCAGAACAATCCTCCGTTATTGAGGTTACCTGCTGAATTGCCGATAGCATTATCGCTGTTGTATACGATGCGGCTGCTTCGTATAGATAAAAATATTGATACTGCGAGTAATAATCCTATTATGGTTATTACACTTATTGTGATGGCTTTTTTCATATGTTATCACTACTCCCTTATGAACATTATTTAAGAATATTTTCTTAAGTATAACATAAAGTACATTTATTGCATATCATTA
>OHBF01001423.1_pt1 | contig 9969 bp, 8 predicted proteins | sample 1577301 | NCBI WGS metagenome assembly OHBF01 (sample SAMEA3879575, study PRJEB24766) | human gut metagenome | biome: human-associated habitat; feature: feces | place: USA | collected 1985/1987
TTATAATTAGAAGTAACTAATAACATAAGCCAGTTATATCCAAATAAAATTCAATTATTTATTATTATATTAATAAGTAGTCTCCGATCAGTACCATATTTTCATCTGATCTTTACTACATATATAAGAATTTGAAGGTTTCTGAGGTATCTTATTTTTTTTTATTCATCTAATCTTTCTTGCTTAGACTTCTTAGATATCTCTTCCTCATCCAAATCTCCATAAACTTCCGGAAGCCATCTTTTTAAAATACTGGGAATCAAATCATTTCTCACAACATCCTCTAGACCAAATTCAACAATACCTATTTCATCCATATCAGATAATTTTTCCACAGCATATTGTAATCCTTTTTGATTTTTCCCTGATTTTAAAGAACTCGAATCTAATTGCATTTCATCAGAATTAAAGATATATTTAGAATTAGTTCCTATTCTAGTTAATATCTTAAGAAAAGTATCTCGACTGAAGTTCTGGCTCTCAGATATCAAAACAATTGAAGAATCAATATTGTTTCCCCTAAGAAACTGGCTGCCTTTCACTTCTATTTTACCAGCATCTACTAACTTTTGAACAATTTCTTTTCCATTTTTTCCTGAAGCATTAAATATCTTCTCCATCGTATAAAAATCTGCTTCTTTATACGGCGCGAGCTTTTCTTGCAAATCTCCGCGAAGATCGAATAGGCCTATATTAATTATATAGACTACTAGACTATATCTTAAAAGCGTTTTTATTTTCTCTTCTTCACACATAGTCGTTGAGAAACTATTTAGGTTAATCTAATTAATAGTTTTTGCTGATTATACTTTAATTTCCAGCATTTCTTGAAGTTTTCCTAAGTTTTATACACCTAGGGGACAATCTAACTTATCCAATATTTTCGTCAGGATTAGTAGCTACAGGATAAATAAATACTATTTTTTCATAACCATTATCAGGATTTTTTAATAAATCAAGGGCAGCGTAAACAGAAACGTATGATTTTCCAGAACCGGCAGGACCCTTAACTATTGTAATTTCGTGATCATAAATAGATTTAAGAAATTCTTTTTGATGCTTAGTTTTGCATTTAAAATTAATTTTAAAATTCAAAATACTATCTCTTTCTTTTCGAATTAAATCAAGTTCTTCATCCACACTTAATTTAGTAACAGCTTTCTTTTTAGCCATAGAGTTTAATTATTTTTTATTAATACCAACACTAGATATCTCGGATACAACCTGACATCTAGAATATTTAAAGTCTTCTAGGTCATAGGAATTTGTATATGACATTGCTGATCTAAGATAGGAATCCATGTTTTTTGCCCACCCTGCTAATGTATATTCAATTTCTAAGACCACGCTTTTTCCTTCTGAAGTTTTTAATTTTTCTCTGTCTACGGTTTCTATTGATTTTCCTAAGATTTCTGCTTGTGCTCGTTTAGTTGACATTCCATAATACTCTCGATAAAATTTCTCTCCTCTGGTTATATCTATACTTTCTGGAAGGGATTCATAATATTCGCCGTAATATTCTCTTAGCACTGGACCGGCCGCTTCTAATGCTTTTCCAAATGTACTTCCCATCATAACATAATCTGCTCCAAGTGCTAAGCATTTAATTACGGCCGAAAAAGTGCTAATTCCTCCATCGGCGATAATTTTAGTATTTCCTGAACATTCTCTCTTAACCTGAAAAGTATCATTAATTAAAGAACCCATAGGATAATGAATACCAGTCTGAGTAGAAGTAATACAACCAGCTCCACCACCTATACCTACTCTAAGATAATCAAATCCAGCTTTATCATATAACTTATAGGTCTTAGGGTTAGCTATATTTCCACCCATGATTTTTATTAATGTTCCATATAATTCTCTAAGAGTTCGACCAAGTTCTATCTGACTTTCCATATGTCCATTAGCTATATCAATTAAGACATATAATCCAGATCCTGTACTTTGTTGATGCTGTTCTATAAAATTTTCCTCAATCTCTTTCATAGAAAAAGCACAAAATACTTCAGAACATAATTTGAGTCTTTCAGAGAGAGGTACATTTCTGGGGATAATACATGAAATTAGATTATCATGAAAAGTTTTATAATTTTCTGGACTAACCACTGATGCCATAGGTGCTGCAATAACTGGAAGGAATTTGCTATCTTCTCTGCCATCTATTTTAGGAACCCATGGAATACATTGAGATCTACTATTTATTCTTGTTACTACTTCTGGAATGATTGTTATCTCTTCAAGTGAATACAAAATAGTTGGTTTATTTTCTAACATAATTTTATATTAATTTTGGTTTCATATATAAAGCAATTAAGGCATGGGGAGAGCAAAAAGTAAATAACCTTAAGGAATTTCTCTTCCCTAAGGTTTATCTTACATTACTTTTTTATCTCAATGTCCCAAGAAATAAATAAATATGTACTATTCTTAAATTCTGGAACTCTTTCTTTGTCAAGATAAAAAGTTTTAAATCCTTTTTCTGTATAGTGAGTTTTTATTAAGTCATAAAGATCTCTTTGATCATCCGGAACGATCAATGCTAATAATCTTTCTTTATGACTAAATTGAAGCTTACTTGTTATTTGTTCTTCAATTTCTTTAATCTTTTTCTTAGCAATTTCTTCTAAGCTCGAATACCCTTGAAGATTAAACCTGCTAATAATATTAGCTTGATCTGCTGTTAATTCTTTCTTTTTTCCGATTGTCATAATTCTCTCTTTAAGTCCTAATAAACTATTAATCATTCTCACATTATCTTCATCTTGTTTTTCTAGTACTTTACTTACCGTTATTTCTTGATAAGAGCCTCCAAACGCCCCGTATCACCCACCATTACCGTCAGTGTGCCAGAGAATAACCCATCGTTCGAATCAATACCGATAGAACGTAGCGTGATACCATTCTCTTTCGAGATGATCGAAGTAATATTTGTTACGATACCAATATCATCATGTCCTACAACGCGCAGCGTGATCGGATATTGCGTACCTTCCGACTTGCCCGCCCAGCGAGCCTTCACAATCCGGTAGCCGAAACGTTCGCGCATCTGGTTCGCGTTCGGACAATCCGACCGGTGTATCTTGATACCGCCGCTCACCGTTACGAACCCGAACACATCATCGCCATAAATCGGGTTACAACATTTAGCCAGTTTAAACTCCAGTCCTTTCAGATTCTGGTCAATCACCAGTACATCCTCTTTAGATGTCGTTTCCTCCTGCGCGGTTTGCAAATTATACCCTTCGGCACTCCGATAAACAATTTCATCGTGCGTATCGCTGTCCCGTTTTTGCTGCTCAATGTATTTATCCAGAATCTCGTTCACATCCAGTCCGCCATCGGCAATCCGTTGATAAAACTCCGTCACGTTCTTGAATCCCAAACGCTTGATGAGGCGCATCATGGTCGCTTCATCATACTCCAGTTTGCGGTTCTTGAATTTTCGTTCCAGCGTCTCTTTGGCAAACGCATGTTGGCGTGCCACCATCTCTTTGAGCGCCTGGCGTATCTTGGTGCGTGCTTTGGAAGTCGTCACGATGTTCAGCCAGTCCTGTTTCGGAGTCTGGGTGTTTGAAGTCATGATCTCCACCTGGTCGCCGCTGTTCAACTTCTGCTTCAACTGCACATTCTTGCCGTTCACTTTCGCGCTGATACACTTGCATCCCAACTTACTATGTATATGGAAAGCAAAATCAAGCACCGTAGCCCCTTTAGCCAGCTTGAACAAATCCCCTTTGGGCGTAAAGACAAACACTTCATCCTCGTAGAGATCCATCTTAAACTGATCCATCACCTTCATCGAGTCGTTGTCCGCGTTTTCCAACGCCTCCCGCACGGAAGTCAACCACTCGTCCAAGCCCGTTTCTCCTTTGATACCTTTATATCTCCAGTGCGCAGCCAGTCCGCGTTCCGCGATCTCGTCCATCCGTCGGGTACGTATCTGCACTTCCACCCATTTCCCTTCCGGGCCCATCACGGTGATGTGCAACGACTCGTAACCATTACTCTTCGGTATTGAAAGCCAGTCGCGCAGACGCTTCGGGTTCGGCTGGTACATATCCGTCACAATCGAATACACCTGCCAGCACTCCTGCTTCTCCTTCGCCGGGTCCGGTTCCGAATCCAGTATGATACGGATGGCGAACAAGTCATAAATCCCCTCAAAAGGAGTCTTTTGCTTCTGAATCTTGTTCCATATCGAATGAATCGACTTCGTGCGTCCCTTGATGTCGAACTTCAGTCCCGCTTCCGCCACCTTCTTTTGGATCGGTTCGATAAAAGCGGCGATATACTTGTCGCGGGAAGCCTTTGTTTCGTTCAGCTTATCCTTGATGAAATAATATGTCTCTTTCTGCGTATATTTGAGAGACAAATCCTCCAGTTCCGATTTCAGCTTATACAATCCCAGCTTGTGAGCCAGCGGAGCATACAGATATGCTGCTTCGTTTGCTACCTTGATCCGGTCCTCCTCGTTGCCTGTATCCTTTATTTTGCGCATCACGTTCACGCGGTCGGCAATCATAATCAGGATTACGCGCATATCCTCCGCAAACGACAGCAGCAGATTACGGAAATTCTCCGACTCGATGGCAGGGCTTTTGGCATACAGCTCGTTCGTCTTCACCAATCCCTTGATGATACTTGCCACGTCTTCACCATATTCGGCGTTCACCTCGTCGATAGACAATACATGACCTTTCACGATTTCGTGTAACATGATCCCGATCAGACACGAACCTTTCATACCGATTTCCTCGGCAACGATCACTGCTGTTTGTAAATCTCTGATGACGGGATTCATCCCGAAGTTATTGCGTTGCAGACCGTTACATTGGGCCGCCTTGATAAGATGTTTCTTTAACTTTTGGCAATCTCTCCAGAAAATACTGTCTCCGGCAGACTGTAATAAATGTCGATAGAGTGAAAAAAGCTCCTTTTTTTCCTCCAATGTAAAAAAGTCGTCCATATTCAATCTTGTTAATTCGATGTAAAAGTAGTTTTTTTTCCGGTTATTCGGCAAGAAGTAAATAACATTTTGTATTTTTGGGCATCAATTAATAAAAATAGATATTATGATAACGACACAGGACAAAGAGTTGCTTGCCAAGAAAGGCATCACGGAAGAGCAAATTGCAGAACAATTAGCATGCTTCCAGACGGGATTTCCCTTTTTAAAACTGGATGCAGCAGCTTCCATCGAAAAGGGCATATTAGCTCCCGACGCAGAAGAACAGAAGGCTTATCTGGCCGCCTGGGATGCATATACAAACACAGATAAGACTGTTGTGAAGTTCGTGCCTGCCTCCGGTGCTGCAAGTCGTATGTTTAAGAATCTATTCGAGTTTCTGTCCGCCGATTATGACCAGCCGACTACCAAGTTCGAACAGGCTTTCTTTGACGGAATCAAGAATTTTGCTTTCTATGACGATCTGAATGTGGCCTGCCAGCGTATCTCCGGAAAAGACATTCCCGGACTGATGGAAGAAGGCAACTATAAAGCAGTGGTGTCCGCCCTGCTGGAGACTGCAGGACTGAACTATGGCGCACTACCGAAAGGTCTGCTCAAATTCCATAAATATCCTGAAGGCTCCCGTACTCCGATGGAGGAACATCTTGCCGAAGGCGCTCTGTATGCAGCCGGCAAGAGCGGCAAAGTGAACGTACACTTCACCGTGTCTACCGAACACCGCGAACTTTTCAAGAAGCTCGTGACGGAAAAAGTGGACGACTTCGCCAAACGTTACGGCGTAGACTATTACATCACCTTCTCCGAGCAGAAGCCAAGTACCGACACCATTGCTGCCGATATGGACAACCAACCGTTCCGCGACAACGGCAAACTGCTGTTCCGTCCCGGTGGTCATGGCGCGCTGATTGAGAACCTGAACGACTTGGACGCAGACATCATCTTCATCAAGAACATCGACAACGTAGTGCCCGACCGTTTGAAAGCCGACACCGTTACGTATAAGAAACTGATTGCCGGAGTGCTCGTGACCCTGCAAAAACAAGTATTCGAATACCTCACGCTGCTCGACAGCGGCAAGTATACGCACGACCAGATGATGGAAATGCTTCAATTCCTGCAAAAGAAACTCTTCTGCAAGAACCCGGAAACGAAAGACCTCGAAGACTCCGTACTGGCCATTTACCTCAAAAACAAGTTCAACCGCCCGATGCGTGTCTGCGGAATGGTGAAGAACGTAGGCGAACCCGGCGGCGGTCCGTTCCTTGCTTACAACAGCGACGGAACTATCTCCCTGCAAATTCTCGAAAGCTCGCAGATCGACATGGACGATCCGGAGAAGAAAGAAATGTTCGAGAAGGGTACGCACTTCAATCCGGTAGACCTCGTATGCGCTGTGCGTGATTATAAAGGACATAAATTCGACCTGGTGAAATATGTAGATAAAGCCACCGGCTTCATCTCCTACAAATCGAAGAACGGTAAAGACCTGAAAGCCCTCGAACTTCCCGGCTTGTGGAATGGTGCGATGAGCGACTGGAATACCGTCTTTGTAGAAGTTCCTCTTTCTACCTTTAACCCGGTGAAGACAGTGAATGACTTGTTGCGTGAGCAACATCAGTAATTTATTCACCACAGAGGACACAAAGGACACAGAGTTTTTTCGGTAAGGTAAGACCGGAAGCAATGGAATCAATTGCATTAATCCGGTGAAAAAGTTCTATAAAAACTCTATAAAATCTCTGTGTCCTCTGTGCCCTCTGTGGTGAAACTTAAAAAAGAGTGTTTAGAATGAATCAGATAGAGAAGATCATCGATATTGCTACTTGGAACAGAAGAGAACATTACGAACATTTCAGTGCTTTTGACGATCCTTTTTTTGGAGTGACGGTCAATGTAGATTGTACGCGCGCGTATCAGGAAGCCAAAGACAAAGGCGTTTCCTTTTCCCTGCTCGTCCTTCACCGCATCGTGACTGCTGCGGCTGCCGTGGAAGAGTTCCGCTACCGCATCGAAGGCGATCGAGTGGTGTGTTATGACAGTCTTCTGCCCGAAGCCACTGTGGGGCGTGCCGACCACACCTTTTCTTTTGCCGCTTTTGAATACGATCCGGACGAACTCGTCTTTATCCGTCGGGCAAAAGCCGAGATGGAACGCCTGCAAGCCACTACGGGACTCAACAAAGGAGGTACGTTTCATCCCAACGCCATTCATTATTCGGCCGTGCCGTGGCTCTCTTTCACCGATATGAAGCATCCCACCAATATGCGTTCGGGCGACAGCGTTCCCAAAATCTCCACCGGTAAATACTTCCGCGAAGGAGAAAGGCTGATGATGCCCGTTTCCGTCACTTGCCATCATGGATTGATGGATGGCTATCATGTAGCGCAGTTTATCGAGAAGCTCCATTTATAAACTTCGTTCTGAAAAAGACTAACCAGACTATGATATGAGAGTAAAGATACCCAGACGGGAAATCATCCTATTCTGTTCCGCCTTGCTTTTCCCCGTTGCTTCGCTGTGCGCGCAAGAAGTGGGGCAGGAGGTGAAAGAGGTCAGGCAAGACGTGGAGCAACTCCAGCAGGACGTCCGCGAACTTCGTGAAGAAGTGCGTCGATTGCAGGAAGAACTTCATGGATTCCGGCGCAACAGTTTCCCGCAATGTGGCATGGACACGGTAGCTCCTTACGTTCCCCATCGGTTCATTCACCGGTTGGGGATAGAAGCTCGGCCGCAATACGTGTTCCCCACCAATCCTTTCCTGCAAGGAGAGAACGAACGGTGGAAGCCCATCCAAAGTTCCTTTGCCGCTCATTTGAAATATTCCTTCAAGTTTCGTCCCAATACCTGTGCCGACCGTATCTACGGCGGAGCCTACCAAGGCTTCGGCTTGGCCGTCACCACCTTTGGCGACCGTAAGCAACTCGGTGATCCGGTGACGTTCTATGTCTTTCAGGGCGCACGTATCGCCCGTTTCAATCCCCGTCTTTCGCTCAATTACGAGTGGAATTTCGGCCTTTCTGCCGGATGGAAACCATACGATAACGATTACAACTCCTACAACGGAGCGGTAGGTTCACGGGTGAATGCGTATCTCAATGCAGGTATCTACCTCAATTGGTCGCTTTCCCGTTATTTCGATTTTATCATCGGCGGAGATTTTACGCATTTCTCCAACGGCAACACCAAATTCCCCAACGCAGGAGTGAACACCACCGGAGCGAAAATCGGTCTGGTGTACAACTTCAACCGTGAAGAATCCGACCTGACCAAGTCTTTGGTCAAGCCGTATATTCCCCGTTTTCCCCGTCATATCAGTTACGATCTTGTGTTGTTCGGCTCGTGGAGACGGAAAGGCGTGTATGTAGAAAGCGGGAAGCAGATAGCTTCGCCGGGCAGTTACCCCGTGGCGGGATTCAACTTTGCCCCGATGTACAACCTCAACTATAAGCTGCGATTCGGCGTCTCGCTGGACGGTGTTTATGACGGTAGTGCCAATGTGTACACCGAAGACCGGATTGTGGAGTACGATTACGATGGAGGCAGCGGCACTTCCGGACGCAGGTTTCTTGTGCCGGGCATTCAGCATCAGCTTGCTCTCGGACTTTCGGGACGGGCGGAGTATGTAATGCCGTTTTTCACCATCAATGTCGGTTTGGGAACGAATGTGCTGGGGCGTGGCGATTTGCGGGGGCTGTATCAGGTCTTTGCGTTGAAGATAGACGTGACACGTAGCTCTTTCCTTCACATCGGTTACAATCTCCAAAACTTTCAGACACCTAATTATCTGATGCTCGGCTTGGGATTCCGTTTCAATAATAAGTATCCTAAGGTGCGTCATTAGAAATGTCCGTCCGGTGGCCTGTCGAATATCAAGTAAGGAATCTCAAAATGGAAAACATTATTCAAAAAATCAGAGAAATCTATCCGGTATCCGATGAAGCGCTTCAGGCGCTTCAGGCGAATATGGAACTGCGATATTATCCTAAAGATACCTATATCGTCCAGTCGGGGGTAACAGACCGCCTGGTTTATTTCATTGAAGAGGGCATTGCCCGTTCCGTATTCCATCACAACGGACAGGACACTACTACGTGGTTCACGCTGGAAGGCGACATTACGTTCGGCATGGATTCGCTCTACTATCAGCAACCGTCGGTGGAGAGCATTGAAACGCTTTCCGATTGCAAAATCTACGTCATCCATATCGACAAGCTGAATATGCTCTACGAAACCTATATCGACATAGCCAACTGGGGGCGCATCCTGCATCAGAATGTCAACAAAGAGCTTAGCCACATGTTTGTGGAACGGCTCCAGCTTTCGCCTAAAGAACGGTATGAGCAGTTCAACCGTCGCTATCCCGGACTGATAAACCGGGTGAAGCTGAAGTATGTGGCTGCCTTTTTGGGCATTTCCATCTACACGCTTAGTCGGGTACGTGCTAAAAAATAGTTTTCGGTAGGGCTTTTTTGCTTTTAAGCAAAAGAACTTCGTTTCGCAAACCGTATCTTTGCCATCTGAAAATACTAACTAACTAATAGAAAAACAGATGTCGAACATTTCTTCTTCAGCCTTTGCAGATACCAAAGCACATTATGATCTTCTTGACGGACTTCGCGGTGTAGCGGCTCTTATGGTGATATGGTATCATGTATTCGAGGGATATGCTTTTGCCGGTGGTGGCAATATCGAGACTCTCAACCACGGTTATCTTGCCGTGGATTTCTTCTTTATCCTTTCGGGTTTCGTGATCGGTTACGCTTATGACGACCGTTGGGGCAAGAGTCTCACCATGAAAGATTTCTTTAAACGTCGTTTGATACGTCTTCATCCGATGGTCGTTATGGGTGCCGTATTGGGTGCTATCACATTCTGTATTCAGGGTTGTGTGCAATGGGATGGAACGCATGTAGCCATCTCCATGATTATGTTGTCTCTTCTTTGCACGATATTCTTCATTCCTGCCATGCCGGGTGTGGGATATGAAGTTCGTGGCA
>OHBF01001428.1_pt1 | contig 9928 bp, 4 predicted proteins | sample 1577301 | NCBI WGS metagenome assembly OHBF01 (sample SAMEA3879575, study PRJEB24766) | human gut metagenome | biome: human-associated habitat; feature: feces | place: USA | collected 1985/1987
TAAGCGAAGACCGTGATACGCCGAGCTGGCTGGGAAGTCCCAAGTCTGCAAAGTATACGCGCGTTCAGCAAAGTGTCGGCGCCAAGTTTATGGACATGATCGTTTTCACTTATGAAAACGGCGTGGTCATGGCACCGAACGGCAAAGTGGACATGAACCTGTGTTATGCTTTTGATGAATCCGTAGCGGCAAAGAACGGCGTCGAAACTTGTATTTCCGGCGCATACAGCGGCGTTTGGGGTGCAAACAAATGGCAGCCGGCGAAAGTTACGGTTGTCAGCGGTCGTTGGATCTATGCCGGCAAAAGTTCTGCCTGGGATCATACGGTTATGGAAAAGAATGCGGTAACTTTGGGTATTGGCGAAGACGTAACGCCGACGCCGGGCGCTCAGAGTTACAAAATTACCGGTAACCGGATTACGATCTCCTACGCCGTAAACAACGGCAGTAAGACGGCTAATACTTCTCTTTCCCTGAAGTGATGATTGTCTTCGCGGAAGAAAAGAAAAACGGCCTGCAGCTCTCTTGGAAAGCTTCTTTTCGCGGTGCGGAAGGAAGTATGCGTGAAAAGTCCTTTTGACAAACATTTACAATTTGACCCCGGAACGTAAAGTTTCGGGGTTTTTTTTAAGGTTGTTTCGTTTTATCGCTAAAAAATCTCCCCGCTTTTGCGGGGAGATTTTTGCGTTTGATCGGCTTGCGGTTTTTAGGCCGCTGCCGGCGGCAAACGTCTGCGGTCAGAACGCATAGTTTAAGCCGATGCCGACGGCGGCGGCACCGTAGCTTGAACCGAACGTATAGTTTGCCCAACCGTAACCGGAAAGACTTTCCGTGACACCGAAGCGCGCGCCGAGTTCAATCCGCCCCAAAAGCTGGTCGTGGTAAGCTTCCGTCTTGCCCAATCCGCTGATCAGCACTTCGTCTCCGTCCGTGATCGTCTGGATCAGACCCGGCTTGATATAAACGACCGACGTCAGATCGTTCTGGCACAGACGGTATTCCAGTTTAACCGCCGTTTCGATTTCAAGCTGTTTCAGGCTGTCAAACGACGCCGTCTTGCCCGCGCTGTCGCGAATGTCGTCAAACTCCGACTGCGTATAAAAGACGCCGAAGCTCGGTTCCAGCGTCAGCGCTTCGCTCAGACCGTACTTTCGCCCGCCTTCCGCGCCGATGCTCCACAACGTCCCGTTGCTGTCGGTGTTGACGATACCGTCGTCGGTTTTGAGGTCCGCTTTCTGGAGACCGCCGTAAACCGTCGCGAACGCGTACCAGTCGTTTTGCTCAAAGCGATAGTATAAACCGCCGAGCCAGCTGTTAATGTCAAGTTCCGAACCGACGGTCGAACGATATTTGCTTCCCTTGCCGCTGACGTCATAGTCGCCCTGACGATAAGCCGCAAACACGCCCAGACGGTTGTTGGCGTCATATTGCAGATCGCCGCCGGCGGTGACGCCCCAGATGTCGGCGTCAAATTCGGCCGGTTTGTCAACCGTCGAGCTCAGGTAACCGCTGTCAACCCACAGCTGACGGTCGGCTTTTGCGTCGCGGACGCAAGCGCCTTCTTTACAGAAAGCCGTCTTTTGTTCCAGCGTGTCGCGCAGGCCGCGAACCTGTTCCAGACCGGCCGAAGGCAGACTGATATAGGCCGTCACTTCCGGCGCAACTTCGGGGTCGGTTTTGCCGAACTCGGGGTTAAGGGTATCGGTCAGCGACAGGTACCAGACGTTGCCGCTTTCCGGCGTTCCGGCGACGTTCTTGCCGGTATGCCACATGTAGGGGCTGCCGATCACGCGGGAAACGTTGAAGACGGCGGAAGTTTCCTCATTGTCGTTGGGGGCGAAAAGGAAAGGCACGACGGCGTCTTTTTTGTTGTCGAGCACGTCGGGGTTCAAAGCGTTGACCAGTACGTTGGTTTCTCCGGCAACGTCTCCGTTCACATGGATGGCGCCGCTGTGAACGGTGTTGTTTTCCCGGTCGACCATCACGTCAACGGTGAGGAGCGGCTTTTGCGCGCCGGCACGCGCATAGGCGGAAGAGGAACCGCTGACGAAGTCCTGCGCGTAAATGCGTCCGTTCAGGCCGAGATGAACGACGGCGCCGCCGTTCATGGCAAAGCGGTTGACGTTCTCAACCGCATTGTTGAATTTGACATAACCGGTGCCGTCACCAAAAACGTCAATGTTGTAGTTCTCGCCGTCAATGCCGTCGTCAAAGACAATCCGGCCGCGGTTGACCGATTCCAACGTTAGCTGACCGGCCAGCGCATTTGTAGGAATGACGATTCCTTCAAAAATCGTGTTGCCGTCAAATTCATCATAATATTGATCCAAAATGATGTTGTTCAGCCCCGCGACATAAACGGCGTTAGACTTGCCGCCGGCGGTGTTGCCGGAAAAACGGCTTTCGCCGTTATCGGCAACAATCCTGACGTCGCTGCCATAGATGGCGCCGCCTTTGCCCGAAGCTTTGTTGTTGATAAAGCTGGAGTTGACGACTTTTAAGGACGGAGCCAGCATATGCTCGATGTCGGCCTGATATAAGGCGTCTTTATATTGTTCAAAATCGCTGATCCCATAACCTGGTAGGATCTCTCCCTGATAATAATCCTGCGCATCCTGATAGGTTTTGGCGTCGACGGCAGTTGCGACTATGTTATGTACGTAAAATTTGCCGCCTTCCCTGACATATTGGTCAAACTCGGCCGCCGTCATGTTGTATATATTGTAGCGCGCGTCCCTGCGGTCTTTCAGATAGAAAAGTGTTTTTTCCTGATCGCCGTATTTTATCGTCACTTTGTTGACTTCGGGCATATTCCAAACGGCATCTTCCACGTTCCGTCGATCGTTTTCGGACATGCCGGACATCATATAGACTGCACCGCCGTCTTTGGCACTGTTGTTGATAAAGGTGCTGCCTTTAACATTGATGCCGTAAGTCTGGTTGGTATACTCGTTAACCATGCCGGCAATCGCGCCTCCGAAGCCGCTTGAGCGGTTGTTCTCAAACCGGCTGTTGCTGATGTTGTGTTCTCCGGCATAAAACGGTTCTTCCGGTTCCGGCAATACTTCAGTAGGTGCTACCTGCGTTTCTTCCGTCCAGAAAGCGATTGCGCCGCCGGCACCGTATTCGTCCCGTGTCTGATTATAGTTGTCGTCAAACACGCTGTTCTCAATGTCAAGCCACTGGCTGGAGAAAATTGCGCCGCCGGCTGCCGCGTGATTGCCCTTGAAAGTGCTGTTGACAATATGGGTTACGGAAACATCAGGACCGGGAACGTCAATCCCACCGCCCATTTCATCATAATACCCCGGCACATCGGCATGATTTTCCGTTTGCTCAAGATAAAGCGCGCCGCCCCGGCCGGTATCATATTTTTCCTGTTGCGCAGTTTTTGGTTGATCTTCATAAATAGTGTTGCCGGTAAACGTGCTGTCAATAATCTTGCCGATATAACCGCCCTCTGCCGAAGCGATCGCTCCGCCGGCATAGTTGTTGACGTTGTTCTCGAAAACGCTGCCGGCAACCTGTTCTGTCAAACCGTAGTTGATAAAGCTGTCCTCATTATTTTTGAAAACCGAACGAACGGTGCCGATCTCGCCATAGTTTCCAATGACGCCGTTGTTGTTCGTAAACGTGCTTTCGATATTGCCGATTGTTCCTTCATTGAAAATCAGGGAATATTCTCCGTCTACGTTTATCTTGATGTTGTCAATGGTCTCCCCGCGGCCGTTCTCTATCTCTTCCGTCCATTCCGTGATGTCTTTTGCCGCTGACGGAAACGTTAAAAATGTCCCCGCCAGAAGCGCAAATGAAAATATAGTCTTGCTTTTTAACATTCTAACCTTCTTTCTTTCAAAAAAGCTTCTCCGACCGTCCCGCCGTAGCAAAACGATCGTTTTAATTAAGCTTTTCCGCAATTTTTGAAACCGGAACTAACTGTTTGATAAAAATCGGAATTTTGTTGCATTGTTAAAACAAAAGATATACCATTGTTCTGTATCAAAATAACGATCCTTTCTTTGATACGGTTTTAGTTTCTCAAAAAATATTGCAATCCTCTGATATTTTGATAATTTTCGGGCATTTCCCGTTCCTGTCGGCACCTTTCCGCATATAAAAAAACCGGCACACGCCGGTTTTTAGCCTTTCTTAAAAAAACGTTTTTTATCTGTCAAAAAAAAGCCTGTTCCAGCACTCTCATCACGCCGCCTTCGTCATTGCCGGGCGCAATGGCCGCGGCAATCTTTTTCAGGTCGGGATGAGCGTTGGCCATCGCATAGGAACAGGCGCTGTTTTCAAGCAACGAAACGTCGTTCAGATAATCGCCGAAGGTCATCGTTTCTTCCTTGGCAATGCCGAGTTTTTCCTGAATAAAGGAAAGCGCGTTGCCTTTGCTGACGTTCAAATCCATAATATCCACCCAGTCGGGACCGGAAAGAACCACGTTCGCCCGGGCGGAAAAATGCCGCAGGGCAGGATAAGTCAGCGTTTCCGAAGCATTTTCGGCAAACACCGCCACCTTGCAAATGCCGTCGTCAAACGCGGCAGGCTCCAGTTTTTCCACTACCGTCGCGCGGGCAAAAAAACGATTGACGTTCCGGGCAAAATTTTCGTCTTTCATATCTTCCGCCGCCGCATAAGCGCTTTTGCCGCCGCTTAAAATGACACGCCCTGCCCTTTTGGCCGCAACGTCCGCCACAACCGCCTGCCAAAGTTCGGTTTCCATGTCGCGGGCCATAACGATCCGTCCCCGATAATAAACCACTCCTCCGTTTTCGGCAATGAAGTATATCCGTTCGCCGAGCGTTTTAAAATATTCCAGCATGTTAAAATACTGGCGGCCGCTGGCGGCGACAAAACAAACCCCGCGTGCCAGCAATTGTTCCAAAAGCGGCAGAAAACCTTCAGGCAGACGCTTCTCAGAATCGAGCAGCGTGCCGTCAAGATCGGATGCCACCAGCCGGATTTTTTTATTTTCGGCAACCATTATCTTTCTTTTTTGATGGCCGCAACGTTGCGATAATAGGCCAGCGTGTTTTCCATATCCTCCAGGTTGACCGGCAGTTTCAGCCGCCAGTTCGGATATTTGTCACGATCGGTGCCGGGCAGGTTTTGCAGTTTTTCCACCTGGAAAATATCTTCCGGCTGCACCAGAAAGATTTTGGCATTGCTTTTGGCCATGAAACGGTGGACGGCTTCTTCCAGCCCTTCCGGATAACCTTCGCCGTACAGATAGTCGCCGTGGCGGCGGTTGTCTTCCGGCCAGACCTGGTTTTCGTCCATCACTTTCAGCAGCTTCCAGCGGTCGGCTTCGCGCTTATGGTAGTTGTCATGCATTTCCTGATCGCTTCCGATAATGCCGAGTTTGCGCGAAAGCGCGATATCGTAGCCGAACCACCACATCTTAAGCGGCGGCATGTCGTGGGTGCCGACGGAAGTCACCACGTTTTCCGGATACTGGTAGGGCGATTTGAAATCTCCCCAGCCGGCATCCCAGCGCTCGCTCCAGAGGACGCTCATCGACATGATGTTTTTGGCTGCTATCTTGTCCAGAAAACCTTCCGGCACGTTACCGATGCTTTCGCCGACGATCATGCAGCGGTTTAAGTGGCTCTCGATGGCGACGATGCCCAGCATATCTTCAAAATTATACATGATATACGTTCCCGGTTTGCCGTCGGCCTCGGGCATGACGAACAGACGCATCAGACTCATCACGTGATCCAGACGCAGCGCTCCCGCCCCTTCCGCGGCGGCGCGGATAATTTTGATAAACGGCTGATAGGCGCGGGCTTTCAGTTCAAACGGATTAAACGCGCCCAAATTCCACTTTTGCCCGGTCGGAAAAAACGCGTCCGGCGGCGCGCCGGCGCCGCTTTCGCGCAGATAGAGGCCTTCGTCGCCCCACACTTCCGCGCTGTCGCGGCCGACGCCGACCGGCAGGTCGCGGTAAATGCCGATTTTCAGCCCCGCTTCGCGGACGCAGTCCGTAACCTTTTGCAGCTGACGGTCGGCCTCAAACTGCAGGAACTTGAAAAAGCCCAGCCGGTCGGCCTGCTGTTTTTGATATTTTTTAACCGCGGCGGTGCCGGGTTTGCGATATTCCTTTTCCCAGGCGCGCCAGCCTCCCCAGTGGTCCTGCCACTTGTCCTCGTACAAAGCCTGAAAAGTCGCCAGATTGTCCAGATCCTCTCCCTTGCGGCGGCAGAATTTGTCAAACGCCTTCATCCGTTCCGGGTCTTCCTTCATCCGCCGGTAAAGCGTCTGCAAAACCTTCATCTTAAGCGGATAGACGCGGCCGTAGTCAATCGTGTCCGCAGCATTCAGGTCGGCAATTTCCGCCTCCGCCTGATAGCGGTCTTCCGGCCGGAATTCGGGCACGCTTTCAACATCGATATAAATCGGATTCAAAAACAGGCGGCTGACCGAAGAATAAGGACTGGCCTCCTCGGGAAAACAGTGGCCGAGCACGTTGACCGGATTGAGGCCGATAATGTCGGCGCCGCTTTTCCGGCACATACCGACAAAATTGCACAGGTCGGTAAAGTCGCCGATCCCCCAGTTGCGGCGGCTGCGGAGAGAATAAAGCTGCACGCAGTAGCCCCACAGGCGCATTTTGTCCCAGCCTTCCGGCTGCCAGCATTTTTCCGGCGCTATCGCCAGCAGCGTCCGGTACGAGTTTTCGCCGACGTTCAGTTCGGCGTCGTAATAACCGACCGCCAGATCGGAGGTAATCTCAATTTCCAGCCGGCCGTACGTTTTTTTGCCGACCGTCCGCCTTTCCGGCAGGGTAACGACGACAAAGGAAACCTCCGACTTTTCGCCTGTCTGCCGGCTGACGACGGAAAGGCCGAAATCGCCTTCGATTTCGTTTTCGGGGACCACGACGTCAAAAACCTTGCGGCTTCGGGGAATAACGTAAACGGGTTCCAACGCCGTCTGCCAGCGGCGGTTGTCCAAAGCGCGGAGAGAGCGGGCGATTTCTTCGCCGCTGCCGGCCTTATATCCCAGAACGCCGGCAAAAAAACGCACCGTTTCGTCGCTCACCTCGTGGCAGGCGGCTTTCAACCCGCAATCGGTGTAAGCGGTGGCAATGCCCAGGCGGTCGGCCAGTTCGCGCAACTTTTCATCCATGATGTTTTCCCCCTATTTTTTAATTTCAAACAACAAAACGCTCCACGCCGGCACCGTAATTGTGCCTCCGGAAGCGATTTTTTTCCGGCTGACGAACTTCTCCGAAGTGTCCAGCAGCAAATTCCATTTCATCCCTCTGCCCAGCAGCGGCAGCTTCCATTCCGTTTCCGCCGCGCCGGCATTGTAAATGCCTAGGACAAAGCAGCCGTTGCGGTAAACGCAGTACGACAAAGCCTTGCGGTTGCCGTCGTACCAGTCGGCGTCGGCAAATTCTTTTCCGTTCTCGTTGTACCAAACCATGTCTTTGATCCCGTCCGGTCCGTACTTGCCGGTAAAGAAACGTTTTTTCTCATAAATTTTCAATTTGCGGCGGAGAGCGATCAGCCGGCGGACAAATTCGGTAAACTCGGCATCGTCGCCGTCAACGGCCTCCCAACACAGCCATGTCAGCACATTGTCCTGGCAATAGGGATTGTTGTTGCCCATCTGGGTATGCAGAAACTCGTCGCCGGCAAACAGCATCGGCGTGCCTACCGACAAAAGCAGGGTCGCCATGATCGCCCTGGCGCGGCAGCGGCGGTTGGCAAGAACCGACGGATTGTCGGTTTCGCCTTCTTCGCCGGAGTTCCAGCTCCAGTTGGCATTGGTGCCGTCGCGGTTGTCCTCGCCGTTGGCCGCGTTGTGCTTGACATTGTAGCTGACCAGGTCGTTCAGGCAGAAGCCGTCGTGTGCGGTTACAAAATTAAGACTGCTCCAAATATCGCGGTTGTGGTAGTTAAAAATATCGCTCGAACCGGAAATGCGGCTGGCCAGTTCCGCCGTCTGATACTGGTCGCCTTTCCAAAAACGGCGGACCACGTCGCGGAAGCGGTCGTTCCATTCACTCCAGCCCGGCGGAAACGCGCCCAGCTGATAACCGCCGTCGCCCACGTCCCACGGTTCGGCAATCAATTTGACATTTTTCAAAACCGGATCCTGACGGACGGCGTACAAAAATCCGCTTTCGGCGGTAAAACCGCCTTTTCTCCGGCAGAGCGTGGTCGCCAGATCAAAGCGGAAGCCGTCGACATGCATTTCTTCCGTCCAGTAACGCAGGGAATCCGTAATCAGCTGAAGCACATAAGGGTTTTCGGCATTGAACGAAGCGCCGCAGCCGGTGCTGTCGTAATAATAGCGCTTGTTTTCCGAATTGAGCATGTAATAGGAGGCGTTGTCAATCCCCCGGTAACAGAGCGTCGGCCCCATCTGGTTGCCTTCCGCGGTATGGTTGTAGACCACGTCCAAAATCACTTCCAGCCCGTTTTGATGATAGAGCTTCACCATTTTTTTGAACTCGTCCAAATCGTCGCAGGCCAGATAAGACTGTTCCGGCGCAAAAAAGCTGCAGCTCTCGTAGCCCCAGTAATTGTCGCGGGGAAAGCCCTTTTTGTGCCGGTTGCCGAAAAAGGCGTGCACCGGCAGCAGCTCCACCGCGGTGATCCCCAGATTTTTCAGATAAGACACCACCGCCGGCGCGCAAAGGCCGAGAAAGGTGCCGCGGTGCCGGTCGGGAACCTGCGGGTGCAGTTTGGTATAACCGCGAACATGCGTTTCGTATAAAACGCTTTCGTTAAAACCGTATGCCGGACGGATATCGTCTTCCCAGTCGAAACGGTCCTCGACCACCACCGATTTGGGCACATAGGGCGCGCTGTCCAACTCGTTGAAGGAAAGGTCTTTATCCGGACTGTCGGGATTATAACCGAAAATCGCCTTGTGCCAGATCAGTTTGCCGCTCAGCTTTTTGCCGTAGGGATCAAACAGCAGCTTGTTGGGATTGAAACGATGCCCCTCCTCCGGCTTGTAGGGGCCGTAAACGCGGTAGCCGTATATCTGCCCGGGTTTGAGTCCGCCGACATAAACATGCCAGACGTTGTTGTCGTTGACGGTAACGGCGATCCGCGAAACCTCTTCGGTGCCGTTTTGGTTGAACAGGCACAGTTCCACTTTGGTCGCATGGGCGGAAAAAAGCGCGAAATTGACGCCCCTGCCGTCATAGTGAGAGCCCAGCGGATAAGGCGTTCCCGGTTGTATCTTAAAACTGCTCATCGTTTCTCCTCCCGGCTCTTTTATATACTATCTGACCGGTTTGATGACAACGGTCGACAATGCCGGCAGCGTGAGCTTTATCGAATAGGGCTTGCCGTTCCATTCCTGCCGCTCGGCATAACGGACGCCGTCGTTTTTGACGCCGCTGCCCCAGTAGTTTTTGTCGTCGCTGTTGAATATCTCCTGATAACCGCAGTTTTCCGGCACGCCGACCCGGTAATCTTCGCGCACGACGGGAGTAAAGTTGCAGACAACGATCAGATAGTCGCCCGGCGTTTCGCCTTTACGAATATAAGAAATGACACTGTCGGCCGCGTTGGCATGATCCAGCCACTCGAAACCGCGGTAGTCGAAATCGATTTCATAAAGCGGCGGATTGCCCTTGTACATCAGGTTGAGGTCGCGGACGCAGTTCTGCATTCCCTTATACATCGGATAATCGAGCAGGTGCCAGCGCAGGCTTTCGTCATAGTTCCATTCCCAGTCCTGACCGAAATCGCAGCCCATGAACAGCAGCTTTTTGCCCGGATGGGTATACATAAAGCCGTAATAGGCGCGCAGGTTGGCAAACTTCTGCCATTCGTCGCCCGGCATTTTGCATAGCATCGACCCCTTGCCGTGAACCACTTCATCGTGGGAAATCGGCAGAATAAAATTTTCGTTAAAGGCATACAGCAGGCCGAACGTCAGCATGCCGTGGTGATAC